>Ga0224512_10001444_pt1 | contig 22872 bp, 22 predicted proteins | sample SF_May12_sed_USG_4_FD_169103 | JGI IMG/M metagenome (GOLD analysis project Ga0224512, IMG submission 169103) | Sediment microbial communities from San Francisco Bay, California, United States - SF_May12_sed_USGS_13 | ecosystem: Environmental > Aquatic > Marine > Sediment | place: USA... | reverse complement strand
CCATCTTCATCTTGGAATCTGTTGTATGTCTCTTTTACAGTTGGACAATTATCAATGTGGTCTTGAATGCCATCATAATCAGCATCATACCATGGTACAAAGTCTGCTGGACAACCATCAATGTTATTTCCATATTGTGGATCATAGTCTTCTAGAAGATGAGGACAGTAATCGAGGTTATTTGGAACTCCATCACCGTCAGAATCAATTGCTTCATTAGCATATACTCCACTTGGAAACATTCCAATGGTGGTAGTAAGTAAAATCAAAAATCCTAAAAGATATTGTTTTTTCATTCTTCGATACACCTATTGGTCAGGACATCCATCTGTATCTCTGTCTCCATCATAGTCTTCAGGATCAAATGGACAGAGATCATTTTGATTGATAATACCATCCAAATCAGCATCATGCTTGTATCTTGACTGCTCAGGTGCAATGTCTGGACAGCCGTCATTATCAAGATACTTGTTCCAGGTTTCTTTTTCATTTATACACAAATCAACATTATCGTTTATTCCATCACCATCACTATCAATTATGACATTTCCAACTGGTAAAGTATCTGGACAGCCATCAGTGTCAAAATATTTGTTCCATGTTTCATTTTGTGTGGGACACATATCGATTACATCTGGAATACCATCACCGTCAGAATCAGGTTGTATGTTATTAACATCTGGGCAGCCGTCATCATCTTGGAAGAAATTATAAGTTTCAAGTTCCAGTATGCATGTATCATGGATATTCAATATTCCATCATTATCTGAATCAACGACAAATGATTTGGAAATAATATCTGGACAGCCGTCATCATCTTGGAATTTATTCCATGTTTCTTTAGCAGTTGGACATGCATCTATTGCATCTGGAATTCCATCTTGATCTCTATCAGTTTTTAAAATATAATTATCTGGACATCCATCTAAATCAAGAATTCCATTAAAAGTTTCAGGTTGGTTTGGGCAATGATCTTTATAATCATTAATTCCATCACCGTCAGAATCTGGTGCTCCTCCAGGTCCAGTTCCTGGAAGTGTATCAGGACAGCCATCATCATCTTGGAATTTATTATAAGTTTCAGGGATTAAAGGACATTTGTCAGAATCATCTTCAACTCCATCAAAGTCGGAATCTCTACCACTTTTTAAATCAGGATAATCAGGACAACCGTCATCATCTTGGTAACCGTTGTAGCGTTCTCTTGTAAGAGGACATTGATCTAGTGAATCTAAAATACCGTCAAAGTCAGAATCAGGTTCTGATGGGTTATCTGGACAACCGTCATAATCTTGGTAACGATTCCAAGTTTCAGCAGATGAAGGACACTGATCTAGTGAATCACGTATACCATCACCATCTGAATCCAGCACGTCTTCATCAGGACAACCATCTTGATCAAGATAACCATTTACAGTCTCTGATTCAAGCGGACATTTATCATTCAAATCAATAATTCCATCACCGTCAAAATCTGAGTTTGATAGTGCAGATACAGTATCAGGGCAACCGTCATCGTCTTGGTAAGCATTGTAAGTTTCTTTAGCAGTCGGACATGCATCTAATACATCTGGAATTCCATCTTGATCTCTATCAGATGTAGAAACAGTATCAGGGCAACCGTCTCTATCAAATACACCGTTGAAAGTTTCAGGTTGATTTGGACATAAATCTGAAAAGTCATTTATTCCATCACCATCAGTATCGGGAATTCCTTTATTAGATGTAACAAAGTCAGGGCAACCGTCATCGTCTTGGAATTTGTTGTAAGTTTCTTTTACTTGAGGACATTGATCAACACTATTAGGAATTCCATCAAGATCTGAATCAACATCACTAGTATAAGGAGGAATATCTGGACAACCGTCATCGTCTTGGAAGCCATTATATCTTTCAGGATCTAACGGACATACATCATCTACATCCATTATTCTATCACCATCTGCATCATTTAATGTTCCAATAGATGAAGGCACTGAATCTGGACAACCGTCATAATCTGCAAATCTATTGAAAGTTTCTGGTTGATTTGGGCAGATATCAAATTTATCTGCAATACCATCACCATCTTTATCACTAAATGAAGTAGCTAATGCAACGTCAGGACAACCGTCAGTGTCTCTATATCCATTATACACTTCAGGTTCCTTTGGACATAAATCAAATTTATCTTGAATACCATCATTGTCAGTATCAATAAAAGCAGAATCAGTAACAGTATCTGGACAACCGTCTTCATCTTGGAATCTGTTGTAAGTTTCAGCACTTAGTGGACATGCATCTACAGAATCTGGAATTCCATCTAAATCACGATCTCCAGAGCCATATGAATCAGGACAACCGTCATTATCTAAAATACCGTTGAAAGTTTCCGGTTGATTTGGACAATTATCAACTAGATCAATAAATCCATCACCATCAGAATCTGGTGCTCCTCCAGATCCAGTTCCTGGAAGTGTATCAGGACAGCCATCTTCATCTTGGAATCTGTTGTAATGTTCTTTAAGATTTGGGCATTGATCAATATGATCCTCTATGCCATCATAGTCTTCATCATACCATGGAATAAAATTTGATGGACAACCATCTATAGTACTTTCATAGTCTTCCTGTAAATTAGGACATGCATCTATAGAATCATCAACACCATCATTATCCAAGTCATCAACAGCAAAAACTGAATTAATGGGTACACTAGTTAAGGTAGTTACAAGCAACAATAGGAAGGATAACGAACGTGTTTTTGTCAATGCCTAAAAACACCTCGAGGATCCAGTTATTAAACCTCACTCTAAAAAAGGCTAAGAATTTCACGAGATTCCAAGTCAGACAGATATCTCGATCAATTTAAGTAAAGTAAAACGAGATTTAAACTCATGAGTTGCTCAGGGGAAACAATTGAAGAAGAAGAAGATCGCTTAATCCAGATCAGGCCAGCAATATCAAAGCAATTAAAAAAAGCAAAATATGGAGTGGCAGATCATTCAACAGTAGAACTTTGTCACTGGACAAAAAAATCATTCAAACATGAAGGAAGTTGCTACAAACACAAATTTTATGGAATTTCAACTCATCGATGTATGGAGTTTTCTCCAGCAGGAATGCATTGTGAAAATCGCTGTGTGTATTGTTGGAGACCAATGGAATTCTATGATTCATTAAAAATGGAACCAGAGCATGTTGCAGAACCTAAAGACATTTTAACAAAATTGATGGTTGAAAGAAAAAAATTGATTAATGGATACTATGGAGATTCAAGAAATGATAAACAGAGATTAGATGAATCATTATTGCCAAGTCACTATGCAATTTCACTTTCGGGTGAACCTACAATGTATCCTAAACTCCCAGAACTTATCAAATATCTGAAGTCTTTAGAGTCAACAAAATCAATTTTTCTTGTAACTAACGGACAAGAGCCAGATATGATTCAAAGATTACAAGAAGAAGATGCTTTACCAACACAATTGTATTTGTCAACAAATGCAGCAGATTATGAGTCGTTTATGAGAATAAACAAGCCAAAATATGATGATTCATGGGAAAGATGGAACAGAACACTTGATATGCTAAAGAATTTGAACACAAGAACAGTTCTAAGAATTACTTTGATTAGAAATTATAATGACCAGAAAGAAAAGATTCCAGCGTTTGCAGAGATGTTTAGAAAGGCAAGTCCACATTTTATTGAAATTAAATCATACATGCATATTGGACGTTCAACTAATAGATTAGAGCATTCAAATATGTTGGAAATGGAAGAAATAAAAAAATTTAGTGAGCAAGTTGCAGAACAGAGTAAAATATTTTCAATAATGGATGAAAGTATTGTTTCAAGAATTTCAATTTTACAAAATAACGAGCGATTTATTGATCGTTGGATTTCAACTTATGTAAATACCAATTAGAAAATTTTTTTAATGCTTTATATCTATGAGAAAATTCATTTTTGTTATTTATTTCAGCAAAAGTTTTTTGTAAATTTTTTGGAACAAAGATTGGATCATATCCCCAACCTTGTCCTTGTTGATACCTTGATATTTTACCATCAAGTTTTGCATCAAAATATTTTATTATTGTTTTATCACAATAAGCTATAATTGAAATAAATTTTGCTTTTCTATTATTTTTTAACAGATTAAGAATTCCTTTGTTTCCAATAGTTTTGAAAGCATACGATGAATAAGGACCCGGAAAACCTCCAAGTGAATCAATAAACAGACCATCATCTTCTACAATTATTGGTTTTCTACATTTAGAATAAGCATTTCTTGCTTTTTTCAACGCAATCTCCTTAAGAGAGTTAGACTGAATCTCTTCCAAATTCAATTTGAAGAAACGAAGTTTTATTCCAAAAGTATCTAGAATGTTTTTTGCTTCTAGAAATTTATGATTATTTGAGGATGCAAAAAAAATATCAAACGACTTCTGCATATCTACCACGACTCTCTATCTCTGAAACTAGTTTAGTAATTTTTGTAAAATATTCATTACCAACTACGGACTTGTATCCTAGTAAGAAATTTTTCCAAGATTGTTTCATGATTTGAGCATGAGCACTATTTAGAATTTCTTTAATTAATCTCAAATCAACTGCATGATCTTCAGATTTTATTGTGTTTTGAGACAGACCAAAATCAATAACAAAAACAGTGTTTTGAAATAAAATAAAATTAGATGTGGTCAAATCACCATGCATAATACCATTTTTATGCATTGTACCAACCAATTTTCCAATAGTTTTTAATAATTCGATAATTTTGAATTCATCTAAATCATGAACAGGTTTACCAGGAATTTTTTGCATTATAATCGAGGAGTTTTTCAAGTTTACAAAATACACAAGGGGTGTCGGGATTCCAAATGATTTTACAAAAGATAGCATTTGAGATTCCTTTATTGTTCTTTGTTTACGTATTTTTGAATCAAGTATAGGGTTACGATAAATTTTTGTTTTTCTGATTTTAAGAATTGCTTTAGAATTTTGCCATGTAGTTTCATAAATATCAGCTTCTGCGCCTTTCTTCAACAATTTCATTAACATTATATCCAAAAGAATTCAATAAAAATTAATCATGGAGGAAGGGGAAAAAAGAATAAAACAAGAAGATTGTAGTGAGGATAATTTAGGTGCAGGTATTCTCACATTAACAAATAAGAGATTAGCATTTGACAAAACCAATGCAAGAATTATGGATTTTTCAAAGAATTTTGGAGAAACAATAATGGAATTTTCCCTAGACAAGGTTACAAAAACATGGAAAGAAGGATTATTTATAAAAAAAGTTTGTTTTGCTGTAAAAACAGATAAAGGTGAAAAAACTTTCAAGTTTGGAGTTTTCAATACAAAAGATTGGCTCAAAAATATTGACAGGGCAGTTACTGAGTACAAAAATCAATAGTCAACTTTAACTGAATCTAATCTCCAGGATTGTGTAACAAAAGTATCTTTTAGTAAAGTACCTTCTTTAACTTGAGATTCCAAAAGTCCAGTCCAACATATTTGGCTACCACAATCACCAGCATAATGTAATGGAACCACGAAAAATTTGGATTTATGCCTTTTACATACATCTTTAAGCATTTCAGATAATCTTTTGTTAGCTGCAACACCACCTACAATCATCAATTCTTTTTTACCTGTAAATGATAATGCCCGCTCTACTGTTTCACTAATCATGGCAAAAGCAGTTTCTTGAATGGAATAGCATGCATCAACTTTACTTTTTTTTGCTACAGATTTTGTTGCAGATAACAAGCCTGAAAAAGAAACATCATTTCCTTTGACAGAATATGGTAGTTGAACGTAATTTAGTGATGTGGAGGCTAGTTCTTCTATATTTTTTCCACATGGTGATGCAAATCCAATTGATCGACCAAACTGATCAAGAAGTTGACCCAATGTGATATCCAAGGTTTCACCAAAAACTCTCCATTGTTTATTAAGAAATGCCAGTAACATAGTATGTCCTCCAGATACCAAAAGTACTAAAGGGTTAATTGCACCAGTTAGTAATTTTCCTAATTCAATATGACCGATTGCATGATTCACAGGATATATAGGTATTTTATAAAATGATGACAATGATCTTGCAATAACTGCACCAACACGTAAACATGGACCTAATCCAGGACCTGCAGCATATGAAATAATATCTAAATCAGTAATAGTAGCATGTGCCTCTTTGAGACATTGAGATAATACCAAAGAGCTATTCTCAATATGATGACGTGATGCTTCTCGTGGATGAATTCCTTCTCCATCTGCAGGACGATAAATTTTTCTAATATCAGAAAGAATTTTCCCTTCTTTTCCCTTTTTTTCAATAATAGCACATGAAAATGTATGAGCTGTGCTTTCAATACCCAATCCTAGCATGTTATCCTCTACTTAGTGTTGATATTATTTTAATCACGTCTCCGTTCTTTAGTTTTTGATCACCACTAATCCGTTGTTTAGTTTTACAATCAATTGCATGTAAAAATCCCTTTGCAATATCTGCATGAATCAAACCTGCCAAATCTTTTGCAGTAGAATCTTGTGGGAGTAATTTTGTATCAGGTAAAATAATACCATCTTTATTGGTTAGTTTTGTTTCATCTTCTACAGGATACACTACAATGAACTTTAAAGAATCAAAAACAGCAGTATTAAGGATCTTTTGAATTCCAGTAGATTGAATCTTAGAGAATACCGACTTTACTAAATCAAGTGCTTTTTTTTGTGCTGGTGCAATTTCTCTACCTTCAACAATGGTAAAGTTTTCATCACCAGAAGAATAGTTAATGATTCCAGACTTTGTTGCCTTTCGTAATAATAATTCAGTTTCAGCACTACAAGGAATTACAATTTCTGGAATTTTTTTTAGAACTTCAAGATCTCTGCAGAGATCTGCTTTATTTGCGGCAATGATCATTGGCTTTGTATCTTTTCTTAATTCTTTGACAAATGTTTGAATGTCAGATTCTTCCCAATCTTTAGGATTTTTAGCAATAAGACCTAATTTTTGTAATATTTCGTGTATTTGATAATCCTTAATCCCCAACCCAGTGAATCGTTTTGCTATACCATCAGTAAGTTTTGCTCTTTTTTGATCTATTTCACGAATAATTTTATCCCATTCTCTTTTGAGAATGTCTGCAAACCATTGATCAAATTCATCTTGAACAAATGCAATATCTTCTAGAGGATCATGAGTTCCAACTGGAACTGGGTGTCCTTGAATATCAGTAGTTCCTGCAATGTCAACTACGTGAATTAAAACTTCAGCTTGTCTTGAATCATCAAGAAATTGATTTCCTAGTCCTTTTCCTTCATGTGCACCTGGAACTAATCCTGCAACATCAATGAGTTTTACAGGAATCAAGCGTGTACCATTAATACACAATTCATTTTCATGTGTAATCTTAAAATGCTTGCAGGCACAATCTGCTTTAACAAATGCGACGCCTATATTTGGTTCAATTGTTGTAAAAGGAAAGTTACCAGATGCCACTTGTGTTTCAGTAGCAGCAGAGAAGAATGTTGATTTTCCAACATTCGCTTTACCTAGTAAGCCTATTTGCAATATTATCAAAAAGATAATTCTACTTATTAGTATTGCAGAAATCATTTAATTCAATTAATAATGATTTGATATGATGTCAATAGTGATTTCTGGAAATCCAGGTACAGGTAAGCACACCATTGCACATCAAATTGCTCAAAGGTTAGATTTATCAATAATTGATATTAATGAAGTTGCTAAGAATGAAGGATTATTTGAAAAAAATGAAGATACTAATGATGTTAATGTTGAAAAACTAAAAAAAATTCTTCAGAATAAAATTTCTGAAAAAAATCTGATTGTTGGACATTTAGCACCATATGTTTTAGATACAAATCAAGTAAGGATAATGATTATTTTAAGAAGAGATCCCTATGAATTAATCTCAGTCTACAAGAAAAGAAGATACACAGAGAATAAGACCAAGGAAAATATTGGTAGTGAGATACTAGGTATAATTGTACATGATGCAATAAATAAATTCAATGAAAAAACTTTTCAAATTAAAAACAGTTGGGGAAGGATTGAAGAGACAGTAGAGAAAGTCATGAGCTTGATTTCAATTAATAAAGCCAGTGAAGATGTAGATTGGCTTGATTTGGTAACAAAAAATAACGATTTAGGAAAATTTTTTGGTGATTGATTAAATAACGCCTTTTAATTTGTTTAGTTACTTGTTTGAAATTTCTAAAACTGATCTTGCCGGAAGAATTGGTACATTATATACAAATCATGGGAAAATTGACACACCAGCATATGTTCCTGTTATTCATCCTGTAAAACAAACAATTTCAGCTAAAAAAATTCAAGAGATAGGATTTGACTTAGTTATAACAAATGCATACATTACAAAAAATAACTATGGTGATGAAGCAATAAAAAAAGGAATTCATCAGATTATAGGATTTAATCATGGAATTATGACAGATTCAGGAGGTTATCAAGTACTAGAATACGGAGATGTTAAAGTATCTCCATCTGAAATGGCAAATTTTGAGAAAGGTATTATGACAGATTTTGCAATTCCACTTGATAAACCAACAGGATTTGGAATGTCAATAAAAAAAGCAGAAGAGTATGTTAAGCATACTCTCAAAGTTTCTAAACAAACTCTTGAAGACAGTGAAGATAATGGTCAAATTTGGATTGGTCCAATTCAGGGAGGAGAACATTTTGATCTAGTTGGAAAATCTACAAAAAGTTTAGTCGATATGGGTTTTCAAATGCTTGCGTTAGGTAGTCCAGTTGAATTTATGGAGTCATACGAGTATAGATTATTGGCACAGATGATAATAGCTGCAAAAAAACAGATGCCGCATTCTATTCCTTTACATCTTTTTGGAGCAGGTCATCCACTAACCATACCATTTGCAATAGCTTTGGGATGTGATACATTTGATTCAGCATCATACATGCTTTATGCCAAACAATTAAGATACATCACAGATGATGGGACACGTTATTTAGAAGACATTGCTGTGTTCCCATGTAATTGTGAAATATGTCAAAGATACACCCCAAAAGAATTTAGACAACTAGAAGAAACTGAAAAGATCAATCAGTTAGCAATTCATAATTTGTATTCAATAAAACTTGAGGTAGATAAGGTAAAACAAGCAATCCATGAAGGAAGGTTATGGGAATATGTAATTAAAAAGGCAAGAGCCCATCCAAAATTATTTGAGATGGTTCAAGTAATGACTGAAAATTATGAATTTCTAGGTTTGAGTACGCCAAAATTCAAAGAAAGAGCTATTTTCTTATACAGTAGCGAAGATCAATTTAGACCAGAGGTTCAATCATATCATAACATGGTTAGAAAATTTAAATCAAAGAAAAAGAAATTTGTAATCACTAAAGAATCCAATACAAAACCAGGATATTTGTCACATCAATATATTGAATTAAAAAAGAAATTCAAAGATTTTGATTCAATCCAAGTATGCCAGTATAATCCACAACTAGGATTAATTCCAATTGAAATTTCAGATATATTTCCAGCTGCACATCATGAAACTTCCAGAGTAGATTTTGATCCGAAAGAATTTCCAACTTTTGAAAAAACATGGAACATTTTCTTTAGCAATAACACATTTTCAGAAATTCATTATGATAAAAATGATGAGTTCATAAAATATTTTGTAAAAATACTACCAAAAGAAATCAAGCGAAAATCATTAGTCTAATTAAAAATAAGAAAAAAGAATGTGCTAAAAGATTCAGCTTATAGTGCTGCGTCTTCTGCCCAACCCTTGATGAAGATACCGTTTTTGTGAAGAGGTACTGGTTGTCCAGCTGTGTAATTCATTGGTCTCATCCAAAAGATTGATTTTGTTGGGCATACACCTATGCATGCACCATCAGAAATACATCTTTCTGGATAGAAAACAAATGCTTTACCTCTCTTCCAGCCTTCAACAGGTTTTACTCTAAGGACATCTGGACCAAGAGTTGTACAGATTTCTACACATAGTGCACATCCGATACATCTTTGTTCATCAATGTCTGGAAGTATTGCTATTGGCATTACAATGATAACTTTGTTTGGTAGCTATTTAAACCATGATTGAAATTCATAACTCTGTTATGAAATTGATCCGTGAAAAATTCATGCGCAGAATCCAGATTAGAAATTGAAAAAACAAAAAGATAACGTGTTTAACACGTTTATTTTCTCATTGCGTCAATTTGACCAGAGGTTACCCAGTCAAGTAGTTCTGCAGATGATGGATTCAGGTCTGGTTTCTGTTTCATCAGATTGTTAACCCAGATCCAGTTTAATTGGTTTAGGAGTGGTTTATTTGCTTCGTCACCAGCACGTGTTTTAGCGACGACGGCTTGATCTTGTTGTCCTAACCATTCTTGGAAGCTTCTTCCCATGAGGATCGAATCTTAGCTTACACTAATTAAAGCTTTTGTAGATTCCATAATAGATATAATGATCTAATAAGCTCAAGAAGGTTTTAAGGTAGATAAAAATTATTTTAATTCTTGGATGTTAAAATTTTAGGTGCTGCTAATGAAGTTGGCAGATCTGGTTTTTTAGTTGATTGTAATGGAACAAAGATCTTACTTGATTACGGAGTTTTATTTGGAAGAAGGGGATCGCCTCCTCAATATCCCCTTCATGTAAAACCGAAGGATCTAGATGCAATTATCATAACTCATGCTCATTTAGATCATTCAGGAAATGTCCCATCGCTTTTTGTTAGTGGAAATACAGATGTTTATGCCACCCCTCCAACATTTGATTTATCAAGATTGTTAATTGAAGACATGCTAAAAATTGAAAAAAATTCACATCCATTTGATTTACCTGAAGTAAAAAATATGATGAAAAATGCAAAGGAGATAGGATTTAGACAAAAAGTTACAAAAGGTAATGCAACTTTTGAATTAAGGGAGTCAGGACATGTGATAGGTGGAAGCACAGTTTTAGTAGAATCAGATAAAAAACGACTTTTCTATACTGGAGATATTAAAACAAACGGTTCAAGAATGCTACGAGAAATGGATTTAGACATTGGTGAAATTGATTTACTAATAACTGAGAGTACATATGCCAAAACGGAACAAAAGCCTAGAAAAGAATCTGAGACTGAATTAATAGAGTTTGCGAATGAAGTAGTAGATAGAAAAGGGATATTATTCATCCCGTCATTTTCAGTGGAACGTTCACAAGAGATTGCATGTATTTTAAGAAGCTCAAACTTCAAACATCGAATTATAATGGATGGAATGGCGCTAAAAGTAAATGAGATAATGTTTAGACATCTAGACTATCTAAGGGATCCTCTAGTGTTTTCAGATGCAATAAGACATGCAACTTCAATTAGAGAGCACTCTGAAAGAAAGCGCGCGATGGAGGAACCTTGTGTTGTGATATCACCTGCAGGAATGTTGGTTGGCGGAAATGCAGTCTACTATTTACAACAGTTATCTTTCGATAGTAAAAATGGAATAGCTCTTGTTTCATATCAAGGAGAAGGCACTCCAGGTAAAAAATTACTTGACACAGGTACGGTTTCAACTAGAGGTAAAGATCTTAAAGTAGCTGCAGAGATAAAACAATTTGAATTTTCAGGACATGCAGATCGAAAAGAATTATTTGATATGATTAAGAATATCAAGGGAAATCCAAAAGTTTGGGCAGTTCATGGAGATACTGAATCATGTGAAATGTTTGCCCAAGAAATTCATGAGAAATTTGGTTTGGAGACATATGCACCTAAAGTCAATGACGAAATAACCATCATATGAGATGGAAAATAAGTGTACAATAAGTGTTGAAAATTCAATTAATAGTGGACAGGTATTTCTATGGAAAAAAAATCAGCATTATTGGTATGGGGTTAATGGTCAAGATGTTCTAAGAGTGGATGGTTTAGGAAATATCAAATCATATCAAAATACTAGACAGGATTTTTTTAGAAAAAGAGATGATATGACGAAAATAATAAAATCAATTTCCATAGATAATACAACAAAAAATGCAGTAAAAAAATATCTAGGACTAAGATTACTTGATCAGGATCCTTTTCAATGCTTGATTTCATTTATTATATCATCAAACTCTAATATTCAAAAAATTAAAAATAGTTTAGAGAGGATTTCTAGAAAATTTGGAACGAAAGTAAACTTTGAGAATCAGGAATTTTTTTTATTTCCAAAATCAGAAAAACTAGCAAAAGCATCAATAAACGAAATTACAGATTGTGGTGTTGGCTATCGTGCCAAATTTATCAAAGAAGCTGCAAACATGAGTTTTTTGAAAAAAATTGATTTTAAGTACTTGGAAAAATGTAATTATCATGATGCAAAAGAAAATATTTGTTTAGTGAATGGAGTGGGAAACAAGGTAGCTGATTGTATATTATTATTTTCCTTAAACAAGTTAGAGGCATTTCCATTAGATAGATGGATGATAAGAATTTTAGAAAAATACTATTCAGATCAATTTCAAATTACAACTAAAACAATTACAGATAAACAATATGACATCCTTCATGAAAAAATTGTAAATCATTTTGGGCAGTATGCAGGTTATGCACAACAATTTCTCTTTAAAATGGAAAGAGAGAGTTACAAAAAGAAGTGGCTGTAAACCCTTAAAATGGTAATTAATTGCTAGGTTTTTGGGCCTATAGCTCAGCATGGATAGAGTGTTGGACTTCTAATCCAATGGCCAAGGGATCGAAGCCCTTTGGGCCCGTTTCCTCCAGGATTCGAGACCTGCTTTTAAGCAAATGAAACATGACATCATGGAGAAAAATGATGTCTAATAAAAAGAAAATTGCAACAAAAGATCTTCTGCAAGATGATAACGTCAGGCGTTGGTACCAGAACACAGGCAGAGGTAGCAAGCTAAATGCAGATATCCGATTGCGTAGATTGAATCTATTCTGTTACAGAACAAACACCACGCCTGCCAAGCTTGTAAAGATTGGAAAGAAAGATGTCATAAAGATAGAGGACATGTTATTAGATCATGTATCCTGGTTGGAATTACAAAACTATGCACCAAACTATATTGATGGGATACTCAAATCAATAAAGTCATGGCTGATATTCAACTATATCGAGCTGAAAAGAAAGATAAAGATTGCAAATGCCGGAATTCCAGTAAACATACAAGATGAACAAGTACCAACAAAGACACAGCTACAATCAATTCTAAATGTGTCAAGTCCTAGAACTCGTTCTAGTATCAGTTTGATGGCCTTTGCAGGAATAAGACCGCAGGTAATGGGAAATTATGATGGTACAGATGGTCTCAAGCTAGCTGATCTACCTGACTTGGTAATAGAACTAGATGGCAAGTCAATTAGTTTTGCACATGTTCCTGCAATGGTAACAGTAAGGGCATCACTTAGCAAGACAAAAAACAAGTACTTTACATTCTTGCCATCAGAAGGCTGCAAATATGTTCTAGGCTATCTGAGAAAAAGGATTTCAGATGGTGAAAAACTTACTTTACATTCACCAGTCATATCTTTGAAGCAAGGATATCACTCTAGGAGAAGATACAAAATTCAAAATCAATCCAGCTTTATCACAACACCACGAATTACATCTGACATTAGAAAAGCAATATGGAGCATAACAAAAGTTAGACCATATGTCTTACGAGCATATTTTGACACACAACTATTACTTGCAGAAAGCCATGGAAAGATGACTCATGCATACAGGCAGTTCTTTATGGGTCACAAGGGAGACATTGAGGCAAGATACACTACAAACAAGGGAAGACTGACTGATGAGATGATTGCAGACATGAGAAGGACATATTCGGAGAGTCAACAGTTTCTGTGTACGGTAAACAGTGACAACAATTCAGCTCAAAACAAAAAGGAGATGCTACTTGACATGTGGCGTGAGCAGGCAAAGCTTTACGGAATTGATCCCGTAAAAATCAAAATAGAAAAACAAAGAATAACTGATACAAAAGATATAAAAAAATTTGACACAGAACAGGAAACAAATGCAATAAGACAAGAGATAATGAAAGCAATGTCTGTACCTCAAGTGAAACAACAACAGCAAGGATACGATGGAAAGATAATAACAAATGATGAGCAGCTGTTACATCACATATGTCAGGGTTGGGAACCAATAAAGGAACTAGCGAAGAATCGCATTATTATTAGAAGAAGAAAATAAATTATTTTTTAGAATCATTAATTAATTTCAACAATGCTTCCACAGATTTTTCTTTTGTCTCATATGCCTCTTTTGTAATAATGGACATCAACGAGTTGACTAGTGTGATGTAGGGTTTTATTGCCTGACTAGTAACATAATCAACAAATTCATGCTGCAATGTGTCTAGTGCATCTGTAATATTTTTTGAATATATTATGATGGTGTTCCCTTCAACCTTGCCTTCTATTTCTGAATTATCCAGGGGCAACCATGTGACATCGAATTGTCCATTATTGCCTGTAACTTTTTGCAATCTATCAAGTGTTGCTTGTAATTTCTTTTGATTTGAATATTTTTCTTTCATAGTGTGGTATGATGATTTGCATAAAAGCAAGAATTACGAAAAATTTGGCTTATATACAAATGGTTTATCCTATTTCATGAAAAAAAGTCATACTGCAAACTATTTCATAAATACAACAATAACAAAATCAGCTTACTATACAATTGCCAGGGAACTACATTTGAGATGATCATGCAACCACAGAATATACTGGATGTTATATTTTTGATAGTAGCAGTTGTAACCACAGTAGGACTGCCATATGCAATAGGTGGTTCCTTGCAATCAGGAAAGATGCAACGATTCAGACCCGAGGAGAATACTGTACGATTCTTGATAATACTTGGAATTGCAGTGTTTGATGGTATTGTTATCTTACCGCTAGTACAGATTGATGTACAAATTGATGCAATAGTGGTACTTGGATTGGTAGGAATTTGTTTTCTGGTGTCATGGAGGATGTTCTCAAAGGGAACAGAGAGAGGTACAGATTTGTTCAGTTTTGAGATGAACTCCATGTCTGAGCAACTATCTCAAACCATAACACATCTCAAAGAAGAAACTGCATCAATAAAGAATGATCATAAAGATGATGCGCAATCAATTCAGAATCACATGAACAGTTTTGCACAAAAACTTGAGCTAGACAAAAAGATACAGGACTATGCCAGAGATTCAGTCAAACAAGAAGTTGATGAACACATTCCACAAGTCTATCGATATTGCAATGAGACACTGGATATGTGCAAAAGTGACAATGAGGAAATTGCAGACAGAGTTGTAGAGAGAATTGCTGAGCTGCTAGAAGAAAAAAGAGAGGAAGAAAATGACAATGATGATATCAACAGTACAATTCAAGACAACAAAGAATCACATACAAAAGATATTGATGACAAAATCAACAGTGAAGAGATTCCTACATTATCTTCCGGTCCAACTGACACACAAAAAAGCCAAAAGATACTGCACATGGCATCTGCAAATTTCTCAGAATACAGGCCAAAATCCCACAAGCTGTGCATTGTGATTCACAATCTACTCAAAAACAGGCAAACTATAGGAAACGAGTCTTACAGACCAAATCTGTCAGAAATCTCAGGACTGTCTGGAGTCAACAAATCACAAGTCAAACAACGGCTGCAAAATCTGGCAAACCAGGGACTAGTCACCATGAACAAGGGAGAACTATCCAGAATAGAGTTTGAGCTTTCTCCAAATCTGGATAAATTGTTCAATCCAGTTCTGGAAAACCAACGAGAGGGCGGAATGGAGTCATTTTTCCTGATTCAGCAGGCAAAAAAGCATCATCTGGATAATGAAGACTATTTTGAGGTGCTAAGACAGGACATCACAATAGAGCAGCCAGACTGCATATCAATTCCAATACTGGATAACGATAGCTTTGATGTGCTAAATTCAGTAGCAATAGAGATAGAATCTCCACAAGAAATCAGATCACATCCTCAACAAGTAAAATCAAACATGACAAAGAGTCTTGAGTGGTTTTCTAGAGTAGAGATGTGGTGCTATGTTGATACCCAAGACAAGATACAAGAAATTCTAGAGGAAATAGACCCACACCAAAGAAATAGAATCACAATTATGCCGGTTCGCCAAGACGGTTCATTGGCATAGTTCCCACACTTTATTATATATTGTAAAATATGATTTTTTTGTGAACTGTTCTGGTGAACCAAACTGGTGAACTATACCAGTTACCAGGAAAATTTAGTTGGATAATAGATATCACCTCCCATTCTAAATAATGAATTCTGTATTATCATACTAAAAGATACTAGGGTTAATCAAGATAAACTGATTTTCTAAAATTATGGATTTTAAAACTATATGTCTTGTGTAACTTGGACTAGTTCCACCTTCTCTTCTTCTTCCTGGTCTATTACTCTTTGATATTCATCCATGTCCAAAAACTCTTCAATATTTGATGACACCAGTTGATTTAGCACTTCAGGAGTCAGAGCATCTAGTTCCCACGATAAATTACCGTGTCTTTTGATGTATTTGTCTGAACGTGGATCCGATTTTTTGGCAGGGTTTGGTGGAAGATTATACTGTTTTATCTGCTCCATTGTTAAAGCTACATTCCTTACTGTGGCATCGCATTGAAATTGCTTCAGTCTGTTTTTGATGTCAGTTATCATGTTCTTGCCGCTGGGATCATGGTCTCCCAGATACAAGATTACGCATTCTTTATCCTGTTGTTGTTTAATTCTTAATACGGATTCATGTAAAGCACTAGTTGAGGAATAACCTCTGTTCACCAATAGATGTATGTGATATTTTCTGGTTACTGGTTCTAGTACGCCTGACAGAGCATCTTTTTCAACCCATACCTCTACGTAATATTCTTGGTTTTCCCACCTGTCACGCCTGTAAGATGAGATGGCGGCCTTGACTAGATGAGAGATATTCTCAAATTCGCTTGGCATTGTTGGAATTCTTATTCTATCTTCTATTACATCCCAGTCAATTAATCCGGCCATCCTAGCATCTTTAATTATCGTACTGAGTTTCTTGTACTTTTTTTGGTCATTTGGCAATATGTCATGAGATACCAGCTGATAAAACAACTGCCTTAGCGTCATACGATATCCCTTTCTCTCATAGTCATCTATCATGACAACAATTTTCTCAAGCAATAGCATGGTATCTTTTCTAAAATTTTTAGATAGAGTATATGATATCTTTGCCATAACGTGAACATTGTTCAGACTGGAATTAAAGAGATTCTATTGATTCAGATGAAAATGTTATATTTTGACTGTCTTGATGTTTCTGAAAGTTAGAGGATGATTCTATTTTCACACAAGATTGATTCAAATTTGTATGGGAACACAATGTGCATTTTGTGACATCTTAGACGGAAAAAGAGATGGACATCTTTTGTATGAAGATGATTCCCATATCGCATTTTTAGACAAGTATCCAAGCACAATGTGCATGGGGATATAGTTTAGGGTTTAGAATTAAGACCCACGTGGAACAAAGAATTATATCAAAATAGAAAAGGTCAGGAGAAATATGACACATTACAATTAAAACAATTCAACATATTTTATGTAGTCTTGACACCTATTACGAATAGTCACTACAGATATTCCTGAAATTTTTGAAATCTTTTGTTGGGATAAATTTACACCTGTTTTGACACTTGCAATGTAGATGACAGTAGCTGCAACAGCATCCGGTCTTTTACCTGCAGTTAGTTTTCTTTCTTTTAGAGTGTCGAAAATGTGTATTGCCTCTCGTTTTGTATTCTCAGGTGTTTCTAAATTATTTGCAATTTTTACAATACATTTGATTGGATCTGGTACAGATACAGCAAGTCGGAGATTTTGAAACAACATTCTATAGTTTTTTGCAATGGATCTTCTAGGCTCTTGAAGGTTCTTTGAAATATCTATGATTGTACGTGTAGTATCCATCTCTCTGCATGCTACATACACACATGCCCCAACTACTCCTTTGATGCTTCTGCCACGGATCAATTGAGATCTAGCAGCTTTTCTATAGAGATATGCAGATCGTTCCGTGATGGCATCAGACAGAGATAATTTTTGTTTTAATTTTTCCATTTCAGATAAGGCCATTCTTAGATTGCGTTCAGCGGAATTTTTTGCTTTACTTCTTGTATCCCATAGTCGTATTCTTCTCATTTCCTGCCTCATTTTGTATTCTATGGGCCTTCCTTTGGAATCATTATTGAATTTGTCAATGACTGTTGCCAGCCCCATGTCGTGTAACCTGAGATTTGATCTATTGCCAACCTGAGAATGATCTGTGCTATGTGTAAACATATTATCATCTCTTCCATCAAATGAAATTTTGTCTTGTAAAACCACTCCGCAGTTTTGACAGATCATTTCCCCTGTTTCAAAATCTGTAATTGTAGTGCTATCTGTACACGAAGAATTTCTTTTTTTCTGAGAATCAATCTCTTGAACTATAGGTACCCTAACCATCTAAAAAATCTAGATAGCAATCTTGCAAAATCAAACATCAATCCTTTGACCAATGCCCATCGATACTCTTAATATCTCGATGTTTTCTTGTAGATTACTACCGCAAGTTAGTACAACATCATAAAATAAAAACCAGATTTTAGAGAAATGAATATTCGTTTAGTTTTTTCATCATTATTGAATAATTTGAAGTCATGTTGACATAGTAATTTTTAGGTATGATGACAGATAGTATTATCAGGACATGCTTCTTTGTAGCCATGATAATGGGAGCTACCCTCATTCCTATGTATCCGCCTCAAAGCATCAAACAGATTTGTTTTGAATCAACTCTTACAAGCGAAGATTATGAAAAATGTCTTAAGGATTTAAGATTAAGTTAAAAAAGAACTAACTCTAGCTGTTCATTTTTAATTTTGAATCTCTCTTTTTTTATTATTTGTTCCACGTGAGTATCGAATTTACAACACTAACTATATTCCCAGCACAACAGAATGGGGATATAGTTAAGCGATATAATTTAGTACCTACGTGGAATACATATTACAGGGGAAAAGTTTAGATCCTCTAATTATAGCCAGATCCATTTATACTATGTAAGAATTTTAATGCTTTACACTAATGGAAAAGAACCTAGAAGATAAATGATGGTTAACATCTAAGATTGAAAATATTTTAGATATTACTGGTGAAGATTTGGAATATCAAGAAGTAACTTGATTGCAATCCAAAAGAAAATCAGAAGCAAAGAATCTCAAATAAAACTTCAGAAAGGTATCGTCAAAAGGTTGGAAAAGGTGTTTTCGAACATTGTTTCGGGAAATTTTTGGAATAATGGAAGAGCCATGATTGACCAGGAGGTGATAATGAAATAATGACTGGAAAGATAGAGAATACTTCCGGATTGATAAATCAAGATGCTAGAATGATAAATGATGATACCGGATTGATAACTAAAACTAGTGATGTAGAATAAACTGCAAGTGGAAGAAGAAAGCGCAGCAGAGAAAGAGGAAAGGACAGAAAACCACGAAACTTTCCCTTACATACAATCAAAAATTTACCACAATTCTGAGACAAATCCCATGAAGAAGTTAGACAGTATATTCTTGAAAAGAAGGGAGTAGGTATGGGAAACAATGTAAATACAATTCATGTTGCAGCAATAGTTATCATCGTTCTTGTTACAATTACAAGCCTACTATGGATTAAGAAATTGACAGACCGGCACAACAAAAGAAAAGAAAGAAAGGAGATAAGCGGTTAGCCTACCACCACTGCGCCTTTCATCCAAGGATGCAATGTACAGTAATAGTTGTACTTGCCAGACTTGTCAAAGGTGTAATCCCAGTCTGCACCAGCCTGGATGAATCCAGAATCAAATGAATTAGATTCCTGGTCAGTTACAGTATGCACCACAATGTCATCATTAGTCCAAGTTATCGTGGTATCAGGTTCCACCTTCACTGCAATTGGTGCATACGATTCCGTAATCTCAGGATTCCAAGAGTCCTTTACGATTGATACCTTGTCTGCAGATACGGCATCATGTGTTGAGATGGGTACTCCTGCAGAGCCCAGGTCATCGTATGTGATGATTTGAGGATCCTCCAGTTGGTACAGCAAGTCCTCCTGCCATGGAATCATTGACTTGCTTCCAGGACTGTTGCTTGGTTGTTCCAGTGGTTTCAGCTCAGAGTCATTCTCCAGCACATCAAGTATTGCCATGGAGCCACGTTCTTCTTGTATTCCGTGAACGTGGAAGAGGTACCTGCCTGCCTCGTCCCAGCTTGCCTCAATTATAGCGGTATCTCCGTTTCCGACAAGGTGAGTCTGCGCCCAGTGTGGCTCGTTCCAGAGTATCCCGGACTGCCACACCTTGAAGATTGTACTGTGAACGTGGAACGGTGATTGCAGTACTCCCCCAATTCCCATCACATAGAATCGAGCAAGCTCACCTTCTACCACCTGAATCGGATTGTCCATGTACTGGTTTGCATATCCGTTGATGGGGTAGAACTTTGTAAATGTCGCAAGCGGATCATCTGGGTCAAACTCACTTAGTACAAAGAGGTATTCTCGTGCAGGTTCCATGTCATGATGCACTGGATCAATTATCATTGCACCAAACATTCCCATTCTCACGTGTTCTGTTGTCGGAAACGCGTGACAATGATACATGAAGAATCCTGCCTCATGTGCCTTGAATGAATAGATGTATTCCTCTCCTGGATTGATCATTGGAAACACTCCGTCATTTGCAGAGTTGTGCGTTCCATGAAAATGAATTGTATGCGCATATGGTGTATCATTTACAAACTTGACTTCAACTTCGTCACCTTCATCAAATCGTAATGTTGGTGCCGGAACTGTTCCATTATACGTCCAGACCTTCGCCTTTACTCCCTTTGATACCTCAATTTCCGCATCCTGCGCAATCAGCGTATAGCTTCTCTTCTGAGGGTTTGGGTTTTCGGCCCTTGGATAAATGTCATCAATTGTAATTCCGGCAGTCATTATCTGCGGGTTTTCGGCCTGGATTGTGATGTCAGAATCTGCCATCTCTACAAAGTAGATTGCTGCAGAACCGACACCCATAATCACTCCGATAGATATTAGCCAGATCGGCCTTACCGTATTAGTATTAGTCATTGGTTATGTATGGCATTATAATGTATAATAAAGGGTCAGATGCTCAAATGCCTTTCAGCATAATAAGAAACTAGACAATATTAGAATATTTTCGAAGTTTAGAAAAACAAATCATATCAAATCACGCCAAATCCCCATAAATTCATCACTATGAACTACAGTCTTTACCTCAAGAAATCCTCAGATGTTCGAGTCTTTCTCTGTTGTCAAAATATTTGTAGATTCCTTCCTTATTCGGATAAATGGTAATCGTTTCCTGTTGTCCTAGTTCCAACAAATCTGCATGGGTACACTCGTGAAAAATTCTCGTTTTTGTTTTCCAATTAATTTTACAGATAAGCAAGGTTAAACCTTAGAATGCGCAATATCTAGATAGATCCTTTGTTCTCCAACATACAAGCTCTGAGAAATGAGATAGTCACTTTGGCAAATTCTGAAAAATTAGACAAGGCGTGCTTTAAGAAAATGTTAGACTACACAATAAAATTATTTGAAACTCAGGGACTTGGAACTGAATATTATGGCTATCATAACATAGAGCATGAACTGGAGGTAACTTACATTACTCTACTTGCAGCTATAGGGGCAAGAAAAAAGTTTGAAATTGACCAAAAGGACCTGGAATACCTTTACACCGCATCATTGTTTCATGATTTTGATCCTCAAAAGAGTGTAGACAAGCCGCATGAGGACAGCGTGATACAGTTCATCTCTTTGGACAGAGAACTACAGAAATTATTGAATGAGACGGATTTGGATCTTGAATTGATCAAAGTCCTGATTCTTAGAACAACGTATCCCTGGCAAGGGGAACTTCGAGAAAAAGCAGAGGAAAAAATCAAGACATGCTTTAACAATTCAGACATTACAAAAAACGATGAGCAAAAACAAGAACACTTTATGAGATTGGGATGGTTTCTTTCGATTGTTGACAGAATAAGCGGCTATGCTCTGGGCGATTTCTCAAAGGCCCTTGAAATGGCAAAGAAAAACGCCCATGCACTAACATGGCATCCATCATTAATTACACAAAGATCAGTTAGCTATTTTGAGGATCTTTTGAATAATGAATCCAACATGTGTCAATCAGTGCTTCATTCCCTTCCAAACGAAATGAGAAAGAATTTCATGAATGCCGTCATCTCCTTTATGAAATTACGAGAGAAGGAACTTCGAATACAAAACGAATGCATCCTTGATCGCTTAAAATTAATTACAATCGTCGAGTCAACGGAAAAAAGAAGTGATAATTATTTCATCAGCAAGATATTCTCCATTTATGATGAAATGCCCAAACCCCTACAATTCACCAGAATAGGATTCACTGATTCAATAAAAAATGAGAATACTGTTTTTGTCTCCATCAGGACAGGTGATGATGATGGAGAAATTGTGGGGTTTGGAAAGGGAGGTCCGCTTGAAGGATATTCTTTACCGAAAGAAGTGTACGACGAAAATTACGGACAATCAAATACGATATTTTTAGAACCGATTTCCCTCAAAATGGGCTATTGGGGTTTGGAGGGAGGTTCTAAACTCAGAAAGTTGTTTTACGAGAAAGCAAGGTCTAACGGGTACAAGTATCTCACTAGCTTCGGATTACGTGACGTGATTCGTGAACGCGTAAGCAAGGAGAATGCAGAATTCGTGACCATGTTTGATCCTGAACACTGGGACTATTACAGGATAAAACTCTAAAGAC
>Ga0224512_10001443_pt1 | contig 22876 bp, 20 predicted proteins | sample SF_May12_sed_USG_4_FD_169103 | JGI IMG/M metagenome (GOLD analysis project Ga0224512, IMG submission 169103) | Sediment microbial communities from San Francisco Bay, California, United States - SF_May12_sed_USGS_13 | ecosystem: Environmental > Aquatic > Marine > Sediment | place: USA... | reverse complement strand
ACCCCTTGCCGCCCTCGAAGCCCGTCAGTTGTGCGAACGCGACGTAGATCCCGTGCTCACCGGCAATTTGTCGAGCGAGTGTCTCCCAACGCCTTACACTGGACGGACGACGGGCGGGATCGTCTGTGCTTTCCGTATCAGGATCGACTCCCCGCGCAGGCGAGGCACTTGGTACGATCAACAGCGTGGCACCATCGAGGGCAGCGAGCGTGGGTACGATCGAGTGCCACGCATCCTCACACACCGCCAGCGCTACCCGACCCCATTGTGTATCGAAGGCGTGCACGGAATGACCGTGCTCGACGAAGCGCTCTTCGTCGAACAATCCGTAGGTCGGGAGGAACACCTTGCGGTGCACGTGACGGATGCCGGGTGCCGGCCCGCCAAGCGACGCGTACAGCGCCGAGTTGTAATATCGGTTTCGATATTCCTCGTAGAACCCTACAACCACATCCATCGAAGGAGCAGCCGCGAGCGCGTGTTGTGCCGCGAGGTCCCGAAACAACGTCCCGGCCGTCACGGCTAGCTCCCGCACGCCGCCCTCGAGGAAGTATCCAGTCAGGGCCGTTTCGGGAAACACGAGGAGATCTGGAGGCCGTTCGAGTCCCGCTGCCTGCGCGATGATCCCTCCCGCGCGGCGAACGTTCCCGACGTAGTCGCCTTTCGTCGGCTTCGTCTGGGCGACCATCAACTGGAGACTCGACATGACGAGGAAAATAGGGGGTCGAGCGGTAACCCGCTCGCCTACATCTGCCGCTCGGCAGGCACCGCGGGCATGAACAGGGATCTGCCAGACGCCTGACGCCGGTACGCCGCAATGGCCTGCTGCACCGACGCGGATTGGAGGTACGTACGCAGCCGCGTCGCACCTTGCACGTTGAGCCAGGGAAACCGCTCCCGACTCGGCACGAGGACATGATAAGGATTGTCGAGCAATGAATCTCTTTGCACCAGAATCTCGAGGCTGAGAGGAGACTTGTGCGTAAACAGCGTAGCGATGTCGGTGAGGACGTACGCCGCGAGCTCGTTGGCAATTTGAAGCGTGGCGCTCATGCCTTGTCCGGATTCCAGATACCACGCGCCATTCGGCGCGATACCGGCAAGCGACCAGATCAGGGCTTCCTTCGTATGGGTGCCCGAACGATCCGCCCGGGACACGAAGCGCGACCCCGTCAACGCGATCGTTCGGAACGCCTCGACCGCCGACAGGCCTCTAATCCGCGCATCGTCGCGCCCTGGCCCGACGACCACAAACTCGTTGGACATGAGCGGCACGCGCTCCACCCCGAAACCGCCCGTCATGAACGTGCGCTCGGCAGCGGGATCGTGGACAATTAGAATGTCCGCCTCACCTTTCCGCCCCAGCGCCAGCGCCTGCCCACTCCCTACGGCAATGACCTTGACTCGATAGCCCGTCGCGGACTCGAATAGTGGGAGAACGTGCTCGAGTAACCCTGCATCCCTCACTGACGTCGTCGTCGCCAGAACGATCTCGGCATCGGCGGGCTCTTGGGCCTGCGCGGCCTGGGAAGCCAAGACAGCCCAGACGATCGTGCCCAACACTCCACTGCCCCTCCTGCCCCCTTTGCCCCTTCTGCCCTTTCTGCCCCCCCTCACGCAAACAACTCCCCTTGCACCCGAAGTTCTGCCGGCTCGACGACATCTTGCCCCAGCAGCCGCTGCATTGCACGGACACTATCAGGCGCGTGTCCCTGGTAGTAGTTGTTGAAATACCCAAATACCTGCGACACACGGGTCTCGAGGGTCGCGATGGTTTCCGACCAGAACTTGAGATCGTCCTCGCGGTCGAGCTGTGTCTGTGAAAAGTCCGTGAGACGCCGGTCCTGCCCCAGCCACCGCAGGTACGCGAATTCGGCCGTCGGCTCGATGGCCAACTCGGTCATCATCTCTCGTCGAATCCAGCGACCCTCCGCCAATACCAGAGCCACGTCTCTCGACCTGAGCAACTCCATTGTGGCAGGGGTCAACCATCCGGGATGACGGAATTCAACCGCCCAGCGGAAGTCACTCGATATCTCTCCCAAGAACTCGCGCAGTGCCACCCGGTTGGCCTCGCTCGGGCGGAATCCCGGACTCAGCTGAACGAGAAGCGGCCCGAGTTTGTCTTCCAGCTTGGCCACGCGATCGAGAAATCGCCGGAGCAGCTTGGACGTGTCCTTGAGGCGACGCTCGTGCGTGACGGCCTGCGGTACTTTGAGAGCGAACACGAATTCGGCAGGAGACCGCGTGTGCCATTGCCGCACGAGCGGGTCGGCGGGAATCGCGTATGCTGTCGAATCCACCTCAACGGTCCGAAACGCCCGGCCATACGTCTCGAGTCGAGCTGCCGACTTTGTGCCGTGCGGGTAGAACACGTCGGTCCAGTCTTCATAGTTCCAGCCCTGTGTGCCGAGAAACACTTCGGCCTTCGACGCCATCACCGACCCACCCTTCGGTCCCAGTACATGCGCATTTCCGACAGCAATTCTCTTTGGGTCTCACAGAACATAGAACCTCGAACATCGATCAGTTCGCCGGTACGGCGGCGCCGGAACGTGCACTTGAATTCAACCGCGAACCACGGTCCCGCAACGTGAATCTCGCCGAACCGAAACGACACATCCGACTGCTCATATGGAATGTCGTTCCAATACTCCTCGATGGCGTCGCGACCTCGAATGGGTACACCGAATGCGTCAGGGACCAATTCGGCGTCGTCGGTGAAGACTTGAGCCATGAGCCTCGCGCTCAGCTTCTCCCACCCAGTGCCAAACTGCCCAATAAGCGCCGCGTACCGGTCACGTGACTGAGTCGTGCCGTCTGGGCTTGTAGTCAACTTCGAGTCACCAATGGTGTGTCCGATGGAAGGTTAGAGCGGAAGGGGGAGGATGGCTAGGAGAGGGGGCAGGAGGAGCAGAGGGGGCAGCAGCGGCGTTACGTCTCCCTCCTGCCCCCTCTGCCCCTCCTGCCCCCTCTCCTCTACTCTTCACCCATGCCCTCGCCGATCCCAGTGATTATCGATACCGATCCGGGCATTGACGATGTCGTGGCGCTCGCGCTTGCCGTCCGCTCGCCGGAGCTCGAGATCGTCGCCCTGAGCACTTCGTACGGCAACGCGACGCTCGATCGGACGACCCGAAACGCCCACGCACTTCTCGAGCTCGTCGACCGGGCGCACATCACTGTTCGTCCCGGCAGCGCCCAGCCGCTGGCACGCGCGTTGGTGACCGCGCCCGAAACTCACGGTCCGTCGGGTGTGGGGTATGCCGCAGTCATGCCGGAAACCCCGACAGCCCCCAATCCAACCGTGCTGTGCGACCTATTTGCGGCCTTGGAGCGTCCCGTGACCCTGGTGACGCTGGGGCCGCTCACGAACTTGGCCGTCGCGCTGCAGCGCGATCGCGCACTGGTGCGGCAGGCCGTCACCCGGCACATCGGCATGTTCGGCAACATCAGAGAGCGCGGCAACACGAATCGATTTGCAGACTTCAACGCCTGGTGCGATCCCGAGGCAGCGCAGGTGGTGCTGCAAGCCGGCCTGGGTACGCTGATGGTGGGACTGGACGTGACGAGACGCATGAGCTTTACGGCTGGCGAGGTCTCAGCGATTGCGGCGAGTGCCGACCCACTAGCCGCTTGGCTGGGACAGGCCCTCCGCTTCTACGTCGAGTTCCATCGCAGTCAGGAGCGACTGAACGGCTGTGTCGTGAACGACGTGCTTCCGATCGGTGAATTGATCGCTCCGGGATTGCTCACCGTGTCGGAACGACACTTGACCGTCGACCTCGGTGACGGCGAGCAGCGCGGCCGCACACGAGACGACGATGCCGGCGCCACCACTCAAGTCGGAATGTCGGTCGACACGACCCGCATGCGGGAGTTGCTGGACCGTGTGGTCGGCTCGATCGACTGAATGTCGAGCAAGATGGTTCGTTCGCGTGTACTTTCGGTGATCGACGTGAGATACCAACAGATCAGGCCCTAGGAGTCTTCATGGCGAGCGGACAGGTTCGGGTTGCGGTGATCGGGACCGGCGACGTCGGCCGCGGCTGGGCGGCAATGTGCGTCGCGGCAGGATGGCCGGTGGCTCTCTTCGATTCCGATGCCAGAGCCCTGGGCGGCGCGGCCGAAGAGATCACGACCCGGGCCAAGGCTTTGGTCGACATGGAGAGGGCCAGGCAGCCTGACCTCGATACCGGCCTTCAGGAACTGTTTGTGGGCCGCAGCCTCTTGGAGGCATGCCGCGCGGCCCAATGGGTCATCGAAGCAGGACCGGAGGACCTGCGCACCAAGCAACGGATGTTCGAGGCCATCGAGTCGGTCGCCGGGAAGGCACGGGCCGTCACCAGCTCGACCAGCGGTTTGAAGATCGTCGACATTGCGGCTCGTTGTGCTCGTCAGGATCGCTGTCTCGTTGCCCACCCGCTCAACCCGCCTGAGCTCATACCGCTCGTAGAGGTCGTCCCAGGATCGGTCGCGGATCACGCGCTCGTGGAGGTGGTGAAGGGCTGGCTCCGCGCGCTCGGCAGATTTCCCGTCGAGATCAAGAAGGCCATTCCCGGCAATGCGGCCAATCGAATCGCGGCTGCAGTATGGCGCGAGGCGATCGACTTGGTCGTGGAGGGGGTGATCGACGTGGAGGACCTGGATCGAGTTGTCTCACTCGGACCAGCGCTCGGTTGGGCCGCAGCCGGCCCACATCTCACGTATCACCTGGCAACACGAGACCAAGGTGTCAGAGGGTTTCTCCAGCACCTGCTCAAGACCTTCGAGATGGTGTGGGAGGATCTCCCCACCTGGACCAAGCTAGAGCCGGCCAAACGCAGAAGACTCATCGGGCTCATCGAGAAAGCGTACGACGAGAAGGTGGAGGCCATTCGCCCTGTGCGTGACCGACGGCTCGCGGAGATCCTGCGCGGGCTGGAGCGGGCGCGCGGGCAGTAAGGGGATTCAGCCGTCAGCTTTCAGCTCTCAGCCATCACCCTCCCACGAGCAAACCCGTTCCGTACATCACGAGCAGCCCCACGAGGACTCCACTCGCCGTGAGTGGGTTCCATTCCATTCTGCCGGTCGATCGTGAGAGGGTGCGGTACAACGCGACCACGACCTGGGCGATGGCACCGGCGCCCATGGAAAGGAAGAGCGTCGCGTAGAGCGGTGAATACGCCAAACCGCCGATCCACGCACCGACGATGGTGGGTACGCCGGCAACGAGCCCGAGGGACGCCAGGGTCGAGAGCTTCGGCCGGTCGCGCGCAATCGGGGCGACGATGCCCAACCCCTCGGTCGTATTATGCAACATGAACCCGATGATGAGAAACGTCCCAAGCGCCGCCTCACCGAGCGCGTACGCCGCTCCGATCGCCAACCCCTCGCCCAGATTGTGCAACCCGATCCCGACGGCAATCAGTACCGCCACTGCGTGCCGACCTTGGGCTTCGGTGCGGTCAACCTTCGATCGAGACACAACCTGCAGGAACAGTAATGCGCCGAGCGCCCCAATCACGACGAGCAGGCTGCCCTGAAACGCGCCCGCGACTTGCGTTCCCGTTTTCGCCGCTTCAATCAGCGCATCAGCACCCAAGAACACCAGCAACCCGATCGTGAGCGCCAGCACGAAGTCGATCCACCGCTGCTCGAGACGCCGCAACGCAGGGTACCACAACAACCCGATCGCAATCGGGATGACACCAACGTAGAGCCCAATGAGAGTGAAGATCGCGAAGAACTGCGGGCCGATGGTGGGCGTTTCCGTCGCAACGGCGATCTCATGCGAGAACGTGAGGCCTGTGGACGTGAGCAGCGTGATTTCGTGCGGTTCGTTCTCGACCCACGGGTATTCGAGCTCGATCGAGACCCGCCCGAGCCGCGGCACGGTGGCAGCCGGAGTGATGGTGAAGTCCCAAAACGCATCATCAACCATCACCTGCGCTATCGTCACCGGATCGGGGCCGCCGTTGACCACCTCGATCGTCATCGCTCCAGGCTCGAGCGTCACGCGATCGAAGGTCAGTTCTTCAACAGGCGGCGCGCCGCGTCGCAGGAACTCCGCCAAACCCATTCGGCCAACGACCACCGACACAACCGCCAGCAGGAGCAGCGGCAGCAACGCCCACAGCCATCCTTTGACGCGCATGGAGGTCACGTTGACGGCTCCACGACCTCAAACATGCCCATCCATCCGAGCTCGGTGAACTCCGATTGGTGCGCATGAAACATGAAGCGACCCACGTCCTCGTAGGCAAACTCCAGGATGTGGCGTTCCCCCTGACACATCATCAGCGTGTCCGTGAACTCATGCGGTGTGCGTGATGTACCGGTTCGATATACATGGAAGAAGTTCCCATGAAGGTGCATCGAGTTGACGAGGTCGAATTCGAGCAAGTTGACCATGTAGATGCGCTGCAACTCGTGTTTCACGACCTGAATGGGCTGGTTCTGATACGCAAAGGCGATCGTGTTGGCGGCGTAGACCTCGTTCTCACCATCGAAATTGGTGTCGAACCCGTTCAACACCATCACCATTTCACGCGCCGGGGGTCTGGCCTCGACCGGATCCACGATGAACGCCCCGTAGAGACCCTTCGCGATGTGTTTCTTCAACGGGATCGCGTGACAGTGATACAGGTGCAGCCCTGCCGGCTTCGCGTCGAATTCGTAGACGAACTCTTCACCAGGGTGCACGGGCTCGAACACGCCATCCATGTTGGCCGGATGCACCCCGTGGAAATGGATCGTGTGAGCGTGCGTCCCGGCATTACGGAAGTGGACGCGGACACGGTCTCCTTCGGTTGTTCGAATCGTGGGCCCCGGAACCTGACCGTTGTACGTCCACGCGGGATAAAAGACGCCCGGTGCGACTTCGATCTCCCGATCCACCGCCGTGATGTCGTATTCGCGCAGTGTCTGGCCGGACGCCAGCTGACTCACTTGCCCGTAATCGAAGTGCTCTAGGAATCGGAGTGGGTCGAGTGCCCCTCCCTTGACCGTCCCCACGGTACCGGCCCGCATGGGATCGTGCGGTCCCCCCGACAGGCGTTCGGCCGCGTGGACTGCCTGGCTCAACACCCCGAGCCCCGCTGCCCCGATCGCACCCCGTCTAATCAGGTCGCGCCGTGACAGGGATGCACTGTCCGACATCATCCCACCTCCTGACCACGAATCGCGCAACCCAACATTTGCGCCAGTTCGTGTCCCACGACCTGCTCCCGCGGAACCGATCCTGAGAGGCGAACCGTTACCGGCCCACGGAACGGCTGCCGCGCGATTACCTCGAACACGGCCCCCAGCCTGAGGCCCAGCGAAGCCAGATACCGCAGGCGCTCACCGTCCCGATCATTTACGAGCCGGAGCTCGGCGGTCTCACCGAGCGGCACATCCGAGAGCGCCACTAGTCGCGGTGCCTCGATTGCGCCGTCGCGACTCGGAATCGGAGCCCCGTGCGGATCGTAGCGCGGATTGCCCAACGCCATTGCCATACGCTCGATCAGCTCATCCGACACGGCATGCTCGAGACGCTCCGCCTCCTCGTGCACGGAATCCCAGTCATAGCCGAGTTTCGAGGTCAAGTAGACCTCGAGGATCCGGTGTCGTCTGACCATCTTGAGTGCGGTGCGACGGCCGGACTTGGTCAGCTGCACGCCCCGATAGGGCTCGTGTTCCACCAGCCCGATCTCCGACAGTCGTTTCACCATGCCGCTCACGGATGCCGGTGCGATCGCCAGCGACTCCGCAATGGCACTGGTCTGCGCGGCCTGCCCCAGCGACTGAATCTCAAATATCGCCTTCAGGTAGTCCTCGGTTGATGGGCTCAATCCCGCCTGGCTGGCCGCCCTCATCAGACTCTCCCTCGGGTAAGATTATGGGCAACAAATCACAAAGTTTGGTAAGCCTAAAATAATAGCACAGCCGGACCCCCACGCAACCCTCACGGCTGCTACATGGCTAACTCAAACAGGCTCTTTAGGATACGGTGCGTCATGCCCCAGACGGTATGGGGTCCGACGAAGAACGCCGGCATGGACCGCTGGACACCTCGAAGCAGGATGTCGGTCCGCCCGATGGACTGCGGAAGATCGTCGAGCGGCGTCCACAGGTGGAGCGCGACTTCGTCACTTGGTGTGATTGGAGGCCGCTCGGGAAGCGAGAAAACGAAGGGGCGAACGACGATCGGCGGCAAAACCGGGTTCACGGGCGCGAGATCGTCCAACACGCCAACAACATTCGAATCGGCAAGCGCGACGCCGGTCTCTTCAAACGTCTCGCGTCGCGCCGTGGCCAGAAGCGTCGCATCGCCATCTTCGCGGCGACCGCCGGGAAGCGCCATCTGGCCCGACCAGGGATCGCCCTCCAGTTCGGCACGTTTTATGAGCAGAATATCGAGTTGCGGGTGCACGCGCGGGGCCAGCACGATCGCAACCGCTGCTTCGATGCGGCCAGTCAAGTCTGCGCGAACCGGTTCGTGCCCCGAGAACCGCTGGTGCAGTTTGGCAATCGTGATCGCGCTCACGGCAAGACAGCGTTGAGAGAACCGATATTAGCCATCGGGGTAAGACTACAAGAGTGACGAAAGGCCCTTGCGCCCGCTTCTATATTCCGGCTGCCGTTTACTGCAACAGGGAGGATCATATTAGAAACTTTGGTGTCGGTCTCATTGCGCTTGCCACTGTCGCGGCGGCGAGCTTCCTGCTGCGACGCCGCCAACTCGTGGTAGCCGGCCGTCGAGCGAGTCTCATCGACGCGCTCTACACAGCCGGTCTTTGACCTGCGCTGCGACGGCCTCCTTCTCGGAGGCCGTCGTCGTTTGGCCCCTCAAAGCAAGTAGCGGGCAAACCACTCCACCGTCAGATCCATCCCTTCATCCAGCTGCGGCGTGCTGCCCAGCCACGGATGGCGCGCACCCAGCGTGTGACTGCCACCTTCCACCACGGCAACCGTGGCAGTGTCGGACCCCGCGGCATTCGCCAGTTTGTGTGCATCCTCGAGAGACACCGCCTCGTCAGCGTCGCCATGGACCACAAGCCACGGGATCGTGAGGCTGGCTGCTGCACCCAGCAAATTCAATTCCCGATCGCCGTGCGCCTCTAGGTCATCCAGGTATCCCGAGAAAAGCGGTAGGACATCTCCGGTGCGCGCGTTCACGATGTCTGTTCTTCCCGTCTCCCGCCAACGGGCTACGGTCGCCTCATCCCATCTCAGAAAGCTCGCAATGGCCGACCATGTGACCAGCGCGCGGCACTCCGGCCGGTGCGCCGCGAACAGGAGCGCGACCGCTCCCCCGCGGCTGTGCCCGAGAAGGCCCAGTGTATGAGGGACGGCGAGGCCCGGCACCAAACCACCCACCATGAGCGCATCCGTCACGATGCGAACATCGGCGAGATCGCCGGAGATGGTGGCGTGTCCGAAGCGCTCCTGCTCCGAGAAGGAATCGCCGTCCGGTCCAACTCCACTCCCGGAAAAGTTGAAGGTCACTACCGTCGTTCCGGCGTTGGCCAAACGGACCGCAAGATGCGGGAAGAAGCCCCAGTCCTTGAACCCCTTGAACCCATGGCAGATGATCACGGCCGGTCGATCCACGCCCCATCCCGCCGTCCTCACTTCGCCACGCAGAGGGCCGCCGTCGGCCCCGATCAATTCGAAACTCGTCTTGGTCATCGTCGCCACGGCGCTGTTTTGACCTCCAGTTTGGCACTCGGTACATTGCGGCTCGGGCTGGTTCCTAGGGTAACATGACTCCCCCGCCGGACATGAGAATGCGACCATCGAATCCGGCACTCGAAGCGCTCACCGGCTCGCTGCAGGGGCAGCGGGATCGGCTGGTCATTGAGTGGTCCGAGTGGATCACGCAGCGCATGACCGAAGCGCCCCATATCAGACGGCCCACCGTCGAGCGCCATTTGCGGCTCCTTGTCGACATTTTGATCGAGACCGCGGGACCGTTCCGGCGCCACGCAACGGAGCTCTGGTATGTGGGCTGCGAGGTCTATGGCCAGACCGCTGCGGCACGAGGTCTCGCTGCGGGAGAGGTCGTCGAGGAATTGCAGCAACTTCGTGAGCTCCTCATTCGACTGTTGTCCGAGACGATTGCGTCGCTCCCGGCGCGTCAGTCGATAGCTGGCGTACTCCGTCTCAACCGTACGCTGGATCGCGGTATCACCCATGCCGTGGTCGGGTATACGGACGCCCTCGTGGAAACACTCCTCAATCGCCGGGGCGTGCCCATCGTCGCCTCGGAACCCGCCGAAGACGAAGTTCTGCAACGGTTGGCGCACCTGGAAGAGGAACTGACGGAATTGCGCGAACGCAGTACGTGAGCGGTCTCGGCAGCTCAGCCCGAGACTTCCTCGCCACCATCCACATTGATCACGTTACCGGTGATCCAATCCGTTCCGGGTTTACAGAGCGCGACTACGGCCTTGGCCACGTCTTCTGGCGTGGTGAGGCGTTTGTGAGGATTTCGCTGGACCGCTTCCAGGAACAACTTGTCGCTTTCCGGAATCCGTTCGGCTGCGGGCGTGCGCGTCACCCCCCCACGCAGTGCGTTCACGGTTACACCATACGGGGCAAGCTCCATCGCCAACTGCCGGGTGTGCGATTCCAGTGCGGACTTGGCCGCCGAGACGGCGCCATATGCCGAAATCACACGGGTCGACCCGGCCGACGTCATGGAGAAGATGCGGCCTCCTTCGTGCATGAGCCCACGCTGCACGAGATCTTGCGCCCAGAACACGAGGGAGTGCGCCATCACATCCATTGTCATGTGCATGTTGCGCTTCGTGATCACGTTTTCGCCGATGTACGGCTTGAGCGTGCCAAACGCGAGGGAGTGCATGAGCACGGCAACGGTTCCGCCGTTTTCCTCAATATCTTCTTCGATGGTATCCAGGACCTCGATGCGCTGCTCGTCGTCGTTCGCATTGACGTTGAAATACCATGCCCGATGGCCGGCTGCTTCGATGTCCGCCTTGATCTCCTCGACGATGGGCATCCGGTTCGCTCGGTCCAGATGGACGCCGGCGATGTCGTAACCGGCTCTGGCCAGTTCTTTGGCCGTAGCCCCGCCGAAGCCGCTGGACGCTCCCAGAACGATCGCCCATCGGGGAACCGTACGTTGTGCGTGTCTCACCGACGCCTCCTGCTATCCGAAGGTGGTACAAGCTAGTCGTCCCGAAGCCTCGTCGCCATGCCGGCTGGCCGGAGTTGGGCGCTGGCGATAGAATGGAGAGCGATTTCGCCGCGCTTGGGTTTCGCGGCCTTCTCTTCCGCATTCTCCGTCTAGGACGGGCACATGGACTACCTGCTCACAGAAGATCAGACCATGATCCGCGATCTGTGCCATCAGATTGCCGAAGAGCGTATAAAGCCGGTCGCCGCCCAGTACGACGAGTCAGGCGAGTTCGCGTGGGACATCGTCAAGGTGCTTGCCGAAGCCGACATCTTCGGCGTCTCGATCCCAGAAGCGTACAGCGGTATGGGCGGCGGCGTGTTCGAGATGGCGCTCGTCACGGAGCAGCTGTCGTGGGGATGCGGGGGTATCGCCCTATCCTTTGGTGGCACCGGTCTCGGTGCTTTCCCGATCTTACTTTTTGGCAACGAGGAACAGAAGCAGCAATACCTGCCACCGATCGCACGCGGTGAGAAGCTCGCGGCGTTTGCCATCACCGAAGCCGACGCCGGCTCGGACGCCGCCGGCATTCGCACCACTGCCACCAAGGACCGCGATCACTACGTCCTCAACGGTACCAAGCAGTGGATCACAAACGGCGGCGAGGCCGAGATCTATACGGTCATCGCCCTCACCGACCGGGCAAAGGGTCCACGTGGCGCGTCAGCCTTTGTCGTAGAAAAGGGCACACCGGGCCTCAAGTTCGGCAAGAAGGAGAACAAGCTGGGCATTCGCTCGTCGGCCACCTGCGAAGTCATTTTCGAGGAGGTTCGGGTCCCAAAGGAAAACCTGCTCGCACGCGAAGGCATGGGATTCGTGGTGGCGCTCAAGACCTTCGACCACGCACGGCCGGGTGTCGCCGCCCAAGCGGTGGGTATCGCCCAGCGGGCACTCGACGAAGCAACGCAATACGCGCGTCAGCGGAAGCAGTTCGGCCACCCGATCTCGTCGTTTCAAGGGATTCAGTTCATGCTGGCTGACATGGCCATTGCCGTGGAGGCGTCTCGTGCGTTGGTCTACGCGGCGGCTCGCATGATCGATGCCGGTGCGAAGAACGTGGCCAAGCCATCCGCGATTTCGAAGACGTTTGCATCCGACGCCTGCGTGAAGGTCACGCTCGATGCCATACAAATCTTTGGCGGGTACGGCTACATGAAGGAATATCCCGTCGAGAAACTGCTCCGCGATTCCAAGATCACGCAGATCTATGAAGGATCGAACGAGATCCAGCGCAATGTGATCGCGGCGAACTTGATCAAGGAGAGCTCGCGGGCGTGAAGTGTTTGCGGTCTTCTGATGTCAACGCTCAGGTGTCCGTCCGTGCGGCTGATCGGCCGACTGCCGTCAACTGACTCCTGAAGACCGACAACTGGCCCCATGAGACTCAACCTCGCGATCGCCCTTGGACTCGTAGGCGGACTCCTCGTCGGACTCGCCGCCGCCGTCACGCAGTCACCGCTCTTGCTGGGGTTCTCGGACGCCGTCGAGCCAATCGGAACCGCGTTCGTCAACCTGCTCAAGATGGTGGTGATCCCCCTCGTGACGTCGGTCATCTTCGTCGGCGTCGGCCGGTTGGGCGACTTGAAGAAGCTTGGCCGCATGGGTGTCCTCACCTTGTCGTTCTTCGCCGCGACCACTGTGGTGAGCGTGCTCATGGGGATGGGGGTCATGAAAGCGCTCCTTCCCCTGGCGAGCGAGTCGGTACGGGACGCAGTCACTGCTGCTGGTACGGACGCTCCGGCACTCCCGGGCCCGATTGAATTCATCTTGAGTCTCATCCCCAGCAACCCGTTCCAAGCGGCGGCGGAAGGCGCACTCCTTCCACTCGTGGTCTTCACCGTCTTGCTCGGGGCGGCAGTCGGCAGCCTGCCAGCGCCCGACCGCCACAAGCTGCTCGACATCGCAGATGCGGTGGCTGCAGCCCTGATCAAGCTCGTGCACTGGATTCTGCTTGCGGCCCCTGTCGGCGTATTCGCGCTCGCCGCGCCCGTCACCGCGCGGGCTGGATGGGCAATACTCCAGAGTCTCGCCATCTTCGTGGTAGCCATCTTGATTGGTGAGCTCCTCTTTATCGCGGCGGTGTACGTGCCGACCGTTCGATTCGGCGCGCGGATGTCGGTGCGGCAGTTTCTCCGCGGGGCTGTGAGCTCGCAGATCATCGCTGCGACAACGGTCAGCTCTCCGGCTACGGTTCCTGCCATGCTGGAGGCGGCGGACGAGGCGTACAACGCGTCGCCGGCAGTCGCCGGATTCGTCATTTCGCTCGGTGCCGGAATCGGGAGGGCGGGCGCCGCGCTGTTCCAGGGTGCTTGTGTCGTCTTCCTCGCCTGGCTCTACAGCGTACCCCTCCCGCTCGCCGGCATTGGCGGCGCCGTCCTCGCAACCATGATCGTCTCGTTCACGGTTCCCAGTATCCCCGGGGGAAGTGTGGTGAGCTTGGCACCGGCATTGGGAACGCTTGGTATTCCGCTGGACGGCATGGCCGTCTTGCTCGGTGTCGACCGCATTCCCGACATGGCGCGGACGGCGACCAACGTGACGGGCACCCTCACGGCGACCGTGCTGGTCAATCGATTCGAGGGTCAGACAGAGCCGAGAATCGCGACGAGCCACTCGGATTGAGCTTCGCCTGATGCTCTTCCGTATCGGCGCTGACGCACTCGTCGTGTCTCACCTGGCGTTCATCGTCTTCGTCATCGTCGGTGGTTTTCTGGCATGGCGCTGGCGCTGGCTCGCCTGGGTGCACGTCCCGTGTGCGCTCTGGGGTGCCATCGTGGAATTGATGGGATGGATCTGCCCGCTCACCCCGTGGGAGGTCGCCCTTCGTCGTCAGGCAGGTCAGGCCGGCTACGAGAGCGGGTTCGTCGAGCACTACATCATCCCGATCGTCTATCCGGGAGCGCTCACGCCCTCGATCCAAATCGGACTCGGCGTCTCCGTGATCGCGATCAACGGGTTGGCCTATTGGGTGTACTTTCGGCGCCGCGCTGCACGCTGACACACCGATCGGGGCGCCGGAGGCCCGATGCCGCCGAGTCGGTGCACCGTGGCTAGATTCTTCTGTCCGTTGCGTTCCTGAGGACTCGGCACTTGTGAGACGCATGGAGGAAACGGGCCACGAGCGCCCCTTGCGGGGACCGACCCGATCTTGGAGGTGACATGAAGTTGGCACTCCACTGGCAGATCCTGATCGCGATGGTGCTGGGGGCAATTGTCGGCGTCGTGTTTCAGGTCGTGTACGACGCTGCGCCGACGGGCTGGCTCTTCGGCCTCATCGTGTCACTCGGGACGATCTTCATTCACCTCCTGCGCATGGTCATCGTTCCCCTGATCTTCAGCTCGATTGTGAGTGGTGTCGCGAGCGTGGGGGATGGAAAGAGCATCGGCCGCCTGGGTCTCAAGACCTTTTCCTACTACTTCGTCTCTAGCCTGCTGGCCATTCTGATCGGCATTACCGTCACGAACGCATTCAGGCCAGGCGTGGGAGCCAACATCCCAGTCGGCGAAGACTTCGACCCCTCTACCATCGTCACGCCGCGCTCTCCCGGGCAGATCCTCATCGACATGATCCCGCTCAATCCGATCGAGGCGATGTCGTCGGGCCATATGCTGGGCATCATCTTCTTCTCGATCTTCCTTGGATTCGCGATCACGAGGATCGATACCAAGAACCGTGACGCGATGCGGAGCTTCTTCGACTCGTTCTTTGCGGCGATGATGAAGATCACGCAGGTCGTGATCGCCTTCGCACCGTTCGGGGTCTTCGGTTTGATCGTCGATGTGGTTGCTTCCGCCGGCATCGACCTGTTCATCACCCTCAGTCTCTACATGGTCACGATCATCACCGGGTTCTTGATTCACCTGCTGATCGTGCTGCCGTTGCTGTTTTATCTCGGGACAGGCATCAACCCGATCTACCACTTTCGAGCGATGAGCGCTGCGATGGTGACGGCGTTCTCGACCTGCTCGTCGAACGCGACGCTCCCGGTAACGATGAGCGACGTTGAAAACAAAGCTGGGATCTCGAATACGATTTCGAGTTTCGTGCTGCCCATGGGAGCGACGGTGAACATGAACGGCACTGCGCTTTACGAATGCGCCGGCGTCATCTTCATCAGCCAGGTGTTGGGCATGCAGCTCGACCTGTCTCAGCAATTCCTGATTGTGCTGACCGCTCTCCTGTCCGCCGTTGGGGCTGCCGGGATTCCAGCAGCAGGAGTGGTCGTCATCTTCATCGTGACCCAGGCCATCGGGTTCTCGGATGCGCAGGTCGGCCTCATCATCGGCACCATGCTGGCCGTCGACCGACCCATCGACATGTTCCGAACGATGATCAACATCTTCAGTGACAGCGTCGGCGCCGTCATCGTCGCCAAGAGCGAGGGTGAAACGAACCTCTACCCGCACATGCGCGCCAAGGCGGCGTAGATGCTCCCCACGTTGATTCCCCGCACGGTCCTGTTCGGCAATCCCGAAAGGGCCGATCCGCAGGTCTCGCCCGACGGAACGAGGCTCGCCTACCTCGCTCCACTCGAGGGCGTGCTCAACGTGTGGGTTGGCCCAATTGATGGCGACGATTTCCGACCGGTCACTCGAGACACGGACCGGGGGGTGCGCGTCTACTTCTGGGCGCACGACGGAGCGCATCTCCTCTACCTGCAGGACGCCGGCGGAGATGAGAATTGGCGGCTCTACAAGGTGCGGCTCGCCGACGACGTCGTAGACGACTTGACGCCATTCGACAAGGTGCAGGTCCAGGTGGTGGGTAGCGACAAGCGACATCCCACGGAGTTGCTCATCGGCATGAACAAGGAAGATGAGCGACTCCACGACGTGTACCATCTCGATCTTACGACCAATACGCTGACGCTCGTCGCCAAGAACCCGGGTGGAGTCCTGGGCTGGGTCGCCGACGTGGATTTCGTGGTACGCGGAGCGCTCACCTCCAAGCCCGACGGCGGCTCCGACCTGCTCGTGCGGGATGCTGCCGAGGACGACTGGCGCCCATTCATCTCTTGGAGCGCCGAGGATGCGTTGAGCAGCTGGCCTCTGGGGTTCACGCTCGACGGATCGTCGCTCTACCTGGCCGATTCGCGCGGAACCAACACGGCGCGTCTGGTTCGAGTCGACATGTCGAGTGGGGAGCTCCACGTCATCGCGGAAGATCCCACCTACGATGTGAGCGGCGCCGTCGTGCATCCGGACACCCGTAAGATCCAGCTCGTAGCGTTCACCCGGGCGCGACGGGAGTGGGAGGTGCTCGACCCCTCCGTGGAACGGGACATCGCGACGATTCGAGAGCTCGACGGCGGAGACTTCGACCTGCACAGTCGCACGCACGACGATTCCATCTGGATCGTCGAGTTCATCGAGGACGACGCACCGGTGTCGTATTGGATGTACGACCGTGCGGCCCGTCGGGGCCGTCTGCTGTTTCACACCCGCCCGGACCTCGCGCGGTACAGGCTGGCCCCGATGCGGCCAATCCAGTTCGAGTCTCGTGACGGTCTCGCCCTACACGGCTACCTCACGATCCCGGTCGGCGTGGAAGACCGACAGCTCCCGCTCGTGCTCGACGTCCATGGTGGTCCCTGGCACCGCGATTCGTGGGGATACGATCCCGAGGCGCAATGGTTCGCCAACCGCGGTTATGCGTGCCTCCAGATCAACTTCCGTGGCTCCACTGGATATGGAAAGCGGTTTCTGAACGCCGGCAACAAGGAGTGGGGCGGCAAGATGCACGACGATCTCGTCGATGCCGTGCGCTGGGTGGTGGACAGCGGTGTGGCCGATCCGGAGCGGATTGCCGTGTATGGCGGCTCCTATGGTGGCTATGCCGCGCTGGTTGGCGCGACCTTGACTCCAGATCTCTTTTGTTGTGCGGTCGACATCGTGGGTCCCAGCAATCTCATCACGTTCATCGAGACGATCCCACCGTATTGGTCGTCGTATCTCGCCATGCTGCACGAACGGGTGGGAAATCCCGAAACCGAGGCAGCGTTTCTGACAGAGCGTTCCCCGCTCACCCACGTCGACCGGATCGCGATCCCGTTGCTGATCGCGCAAGGTGCCAACGATCCTCGGGTGAAGCAGTCGGAGTCAGAGCAGATCGTGGCCGTGATGCGGGACAAGCACATCGACCACGAATACATGCTCTTCCCTGACGAGGGCCACGGATTCGCGAAACCGGAGAACCGGCTCGCGTTCTACGCCGCGACCGAAGCCTTTCTCGCTAAGCATCTGGGTGGTCGGCACGAAGGAGAAGAGGGGTAGGCGCGGTCACTCCTCGACCGGGCTGTCGGGCTCGCGCGACGCAAACCGCCAGACGGTCCGCGACAGGTTCGCGATGAGCTCGTGGGCCGCCTCTTCGTCAGCGATGCCCTGAACCATGATGACGAGCAGATACACAGGATCATCTCGCTCGTAGACGATCCCCCCGTCGTGTTGAATCTCCGTAATCGAGCCGGTCTTGTGCGCTACCCGTATTCGCCTCGGCACACCAGCGGGAATACCCTCATTGAGCTGCTGTCGAGAAAGCACTTCAACCATCTCGTGGCATGCGGGCTGGGAGGCGGCACGACCGCCCACGATAGCCTCGAAGACCGCACCCATTGCCCGCGCCGTAGTTGTATTGCTGAGACCCGCATCGTATGCCTTCGTGTCTTCGACGCCACGCACCACGTTGATCGAGTCGGCGCCGAGGTCCTCCATCGATGCTTGCACCCGCTCTGCATCAACCAGATCTATCAAGATGTTGGTTGCAAGATTGCTCGAGACCGTGATCATGCGCTCCATCAGCAAGCGAATCGATTCCGACTGCCCGATGCGGTTGTAGAGCGTACTGTCGCTGTCGTCTGTGGCACTCAGTTCATACGTCGAACCATCGACGACCGATCGAAACGTGTTGGTGATTGGTATGCTGTCGTCCAGATTGATCCTGCCAGCTTCGTGATCGCGATACAACTGGATCATCACCGGGACCTTCATCATGCTGGCGGCATGCATGCGAGAATCCACATCGAAGAACAGCGTGTCCCCCGTTCGAAGGCTTCGGAAATAGAACCCAACTGTTTCCGCGTCACTTTCCACGATACGCTGTTCCACGGCCGTCCGCAGCTCTTCCAGCGTCTCGGGATTGGGTCCGCAGCTGCTCAAGATCGGTACGGCAAGGAGCGTCACGCCAACCGTGAGGATTCGGCGTTGGCATCGGTATATTTCGACTAGATTACGCATAGGCGGGAATATAGCAACGACGCGCAGCTCGTGTTCGTCGTCCCTGCCAACGAAACAGCTCTCCTGCCGATTGCGGAGATGACCCGACCAATTACCTACGAGTATCGGCGGCCAGGAAAGCCCTCCACCTTCTACGAAGAGCGCCTGGTCATCGACCGCCCCGACGTCAAGGTCTTGCTCCTCGAGCTGTACCGCGGCAAGACGGTCACGGTCCATGATGTCACGATCCAGGACTCCGAGGCGCCAATCCTCTGGTACGTGTTCCCTGAGCGGTGGTACGACATCGGCCGATTCCACTTGCGCGACGAGTCTATGACAGGCTGGTATACCAACCTCTGCCTCCCTCCCCTCATTGCCGATGACCACTGGATCGGCAACGACTTGTTTCTCGATCTCTGGCAACCCGTCGACGGCAACCCGCGGTGGCTGGATGAGGACGAGCTCGCGGCAGCGGTGCGAACGCGCGTGATCGACCGAGCGACGCTCCGCCGCATCAACAACGAGCGCGCCATGATTACGCTCCAGTTGCGTCAGGGCACCTGGCCGCCGCCGATCGCTCGAGACATCGCGCTCGAGCAGGCACGGGCCCTGTTGGACGCCTGAACACCTTCAACGGCAACGATCTGGTTCAGCAAGCACGGTTTTGATGTAGTCGTCGCCTTCCGCGGGTTTCACTGTGGATCGGTCGCCACCAGGCCGGTCCATGCTGCCCGACATCTTGCTCCAAGCCCAAGCCTCCAAGAACCCCACCCACCTGCTGCGCCATCTGGGATACGAACTGTCGACCGGAACTCTTGCCAACGGCGGGAACGTCGTAGCTCGCTGGCGGGGGTTCCGTGTGGTGTGCGTCGAGAGTCGTGCGCCAATCGATGGCGCTCGATCCCTGGCCCGTCGACTGGCTCGCGTCGGCGACCGCGCGATGGCCGTCGCGATTTCAGACGAGACGCTCGCGCTCGCCGCGCCCCGTCTTGGCACAGCCGGTTGCACACGAGTCCTACCGATATCTCTCACGCATCCATCGTCCTTCGCGCTCGCCCAGCTCGAACGCCTGCGACCTTCGCCGACGGCCAATGCATTGGCCCATATGCTCACAATCATCGAGGTGCTCTCTGCAGAGCCGGCTGGCGAACGCTTCTTTACCGAGTTCCGCATGACACTCGAGCGCATGGCGGCTTCTGTCGATCGACGTCGCAGCCTCGACGACCGGCGCATGCTCACGCTACTTGCCCTCACCCGCGTCCTGTTTCTCTACTTCGTCCAGGCAAAGGGGTGGTTGGCAGAGACCCCCGACTATCTGCGATCGCTGCTCGATAGGACGCTCGCCGACAATGGACACTTCCATCGCAGCGCACTCGATCCGTTGTTCTTCGGTACGCTCAACTGTGCCCATCGCTCGCGCACCGGCAACAGCGATCCCCGCATTCCGTATCTCAACGGTGGCTTGTTCGAGCCTCACCCTGTCGAACGACGCATGGGTCGCGTTCACTTTTCCAATGAGCTGTGGCGGACTGCCTTCGAACGGCTCTTCGACGGCTTCACCTTCTGCGTCCGCGAATCCCGGGCCGTGGATGCCATTGCACCCGACATGCTGGGGCGTGTCTTCGAGCGGCTCATGGACGGCGACGAACGCGCTCACACCGGAACCTTCTACACGCCGGAGAGTGTCGTCCGGGTGCTCGTCGACACGACGTTGCGCGCTGCGCTCGAAGGAGTCGGCCAGCTCCCGCGAGCCGTTGCTGAGCGGCTCGTCGCCGGTCGCGGCGTTCAAGACACCAGGCGCGCCCACGTGCGGGAAACGGTCCGTCGGCTCAAGGTTCTCGATCCCGCTGTCGGCTCCGGTGCCTTTCTGCTTGGCGCGCTCGAATCGCTCACCGTCATGAACGCATCGCTCGTCGAGCCCGGCGAGCCGATAGATGCACCCACGATGCGGCGTGAGATCCTCAAAGAGAACCTCTTCGGCATCGACGTGAACCCCGTCGCGGTTCGGCTTGCCGAACTCAGGCTTTGGCTCGCAGTCGTTGCCGACGACCCGACGACCGACATTGCCCGCATCACGCCGCTACCGAACCTCGATGGGGTCGTGCGACAGGGGAACAGCCTGCTGGACCCTGTCTCGACATCGCGGCTGCTCCTCCCTGCGTTGGACGGGAGCGTCGTCCGGGCAACACGCGCAGTACGACGAGCCCGCCACCGTATCTTCGAGGCGCGCAGCCTAGCCACGCGCCGTGAGCTCGCATTGCTTCACCGCGCCGAGCGCCGTCTCGCAGTCACGGTACTGGAGCGCGTGCTGCAGTCAGCCAACAGACGGCTGGCCGAGTTACGGTCGGTCGCCTTGGGCCGAGATCTCTTCGGCGTGCAGTCCGGCCTGACACCGACACAGCGTGCGCTGTACCAGTCTCTGCGTCAGAACCGCACCGTCCTGAAGCGGGCGCTGCGATCAGCCCGGAATGGCACTGTGCCGTTCTTCTCATTCGATGTGCACGTACCTGACGTCATGGCCGAAGGTGGGTTTCACGCGGTACTCGGTAACCCGCCATGGGTTCGCGCTGAGCGATTGTCCCCCGACGAGCGACAAACCCTCCGGGCGAGGTTCTCGTGGTGGCGCGCAAGCGACACGCGCGGTTACGGCCATCTGCCAGACCTGGCAGTGGCGTTCCTCCAACGGGCACTCGAGCTCACAGCTGAGCGTGGCGCGGTTGGCTTCTTGCTCCCCAGTAAGCTTGCGTCCGCCGGCTACGGCCAGACGATGCGACACCATTTGGTCCGTGAGACCACCATCACCAACATCTATCGTGTGCCGGACTACGAAGCCGCTAGGTTTGGCGCCACAACGTACCCGCTCGCAATGGTCGTACGAAAGTCGGTGGCACCCCCGCGACACTCAGTTCACCTTGGCCCGGGGCCCCACGAATCCATCTCACAGGCGGCGCTTGGCATTACGGGTCCCTGGGTCCTCGTGCCGGACGCGACTCGGCGAGCCCTCGAGACTTTCATGTCAGCCGGCACGGCCCTCAACGAGATTGCCACGCCCGCGTTGGGCGTCAAGACGGGCGCCGATGGACTGTTCGTCGGGGCGGCAGTGTCGCACGACGACGAGCACATTCGACTCCGGTTCGCCAACGGCGAGACGGAAATCGAACGGAAGCTGGTTCGTCCGGTAGTGCGCGGGCGTGACCTCAGACGCTTCAGCGCGTCATGCCCACAGGTCGTGCTCTGGGGATACGATGGCGCTGGCAAGGTGTGTGCGGAGCTACCTCCGCGGGCCTCTCAGTATTTCGCGAAGCACCGCAAGCGTCTCGTCGCTCGCGCGGACTATCGCCGAGGACCACTGTGGACCGTGTTCAGGGTCCGTGCGGCCCTCGCGCCGGTTCGACTCGTCTGGCCCGATATCGCACGGCGCGCAGTGGGAGCTGTTTTGGAATCTTGTGGGGCCGCTGACGCAATTCCCCTCAACACCTGCTACGTAGCGCCGTTCGCGCACAGGGAACTCGCCTTGACGGCAGCCGCCGTCCTCAACTCCACCTGGGTTTCGGCGCTCGTGTACGCGACCGCTGATGAAGCACGCGGCGGATATCGACGCATCAACGCACGTGTCGCTGCAACCATCCCAATTCCCACGACCGGGGCCGGGCAACGCGCCCTCAGTGCGCTGAGCGATAGGGCACATCGAGGCGAACATGTCAGTCAATCGGATCTCGACGACGCGGTCGCAGACGCGCTGGATCTCTCAGCATCGGTTCGTGACCGGTTACGATCGCTGGCCCACCATTACGGCTGAGGCGCTTCGCATCGTACGTGAGCCGTTACACCTCAAGATGGAGGGGGCGACGCTCGCAGACGCGGAGGTTCTCTTGCCGATTCTGCGCAGGGCGGCCCAGGGACCGTCCGTCGACGACTGGAATCCGCCTGACTGGCTCTATCCCCATCAGGTCGGAGCAGCGCGCCGACTCGCGGGAGCGCTGGTCGGTTTCCGCGGCGCCTTGCTTGCCGACGCGGTCGGCCTCGGCAAGACGTATGTCTCGCTCGCGCTCGCCACCCGCTACCGACGAGCCATCGCCGTCGTCCCCGCAACACTTACGGCGCAATGGTCACGAACCGCACGGTCCTGCGGGATTCGGCTTCCCGTGGTCAGTCACGAGGCGATGAGTCGGGGTCGGCGGATTGCACCGACAGGCCTCCTGATCGTGGATGAGGCGCACCGTTTTCGCAATCCACTCACACGGCGATACAACCGGCTCGCCCGGGATGCACGAAACGCGCACATCCTGCTCGTCAGTGCCACACCCGTGGTCAACAGCCCGAAAGACCTGGTTTCCCTGCTCCGTCTCTTTCTGCCGGACCACGGCCTTGCCATGCTCGGACTGCATTCCCTGGAGCGAGCCATCGCTGACCGTGAGCATGGAGCCATTGTCCGCGCAGCCGCTCCACTCCTCGTGGCCCGTTCACACCGTTCTGTCAGCCTCCCGGATCTCCTGCACA
>Ga0224512_10001442_pt1 | contig 22888 bp, 16 predicted proteins | sample SF_May12_sed_USG_4_FD_169103 | JGI IMG/M metagenome (GOLD analysis project Ga0224512, IMG submission 169103) | Sediment microbial communities from San Francisco Bay, California, United States - SF_May12_sed_USGS_13 | ecosystem: Environmental > Aquatic > Marine > Sediment | place: USA... | reverse complement strand
TCCTGGTGCAGGTAACCGACGCGGATTGCGTCGGCCGCCCAGGCTTCACCGGTGAACTCGGTATCGAGGCCGGCCATGATCCTGAGCACGGTGGATTTTCCCGCGCCGTTGTAACCCAGCACGCCGATCTTGGCGCCGGGCAGAAAGGCCAGCGTCACGTCTTTGACAATCTCGCGATGACCGGGATAGACCTTGCTGAGGCCCCGCATGACATAAATGTATTGGTTCGACGCCATGGTGTGCTGCCGAGCTGTGAAAAGGGGCTGCAACGTAACCGATGCTGGGCCGGGGTCAAGACGGGAGGGCGCCGTGCACAAAAAAAAATCGGCCGCACGATCGGTGCAGCCGAAAGGCATGGCGGCGCCTGCCGAGGGCCCGCGGGACCGGAATTGCCCGGCCCCGCATTGGTCCATCCGGTCAGGCAGCGCCGATGTTCTTCATGAAGTTCTCGATCTCCGTTTTCAGATCGTTGCCCTGGCGGGCGAGCTCGGCGGACGCGGTCAAGAGGTCTTCCGACGCCTTGCCCGTCTCCTGGGCCGCCAGGGTCACGCCGGTGATGTTCTCGGAGACGTCCTTGGTGCCCTGAGAGGCCTCCTGAACGTTGCGGGCGATCTCCTGGGTGGCGGCACCCTGCTCCTCCACCGCGGCGGCGATACCGCCGGCGATCTCATTGATCTGCTCGATGGTGGCGGTGATACCGCCGATAGCACCCACGGCGTCTTGCGTTACCGACTGCATGGCGTTGATCTGCCCGGCGATTTCCTCGGTCGCCTGGGCCGTCTGATTGGCCAGACTCTTGACCTCCGATGCCACCACCGCGAAGCCCTTGCCGGCATCGCCGGCCCGCGCCGCCTCGATGGTGGCGTTGAGCGCCAGCAGGTTGGTCTGTGCCGCGATGTCGTTGATCAGGTTGACCACGTCACCGATCTTTTGCGCCGCCTCGGCAAGGCCCTGGACCGTTGCATTGGTCTTCTGGGTCTCGTCCACGGCCTTCTGGGCGATGATCGTCGACTGGGAAACCTGCTCGCCGATCTCGTTGATGGAAGCCGACAGCTCCTCGGCCGCGGACGCCACGGTCTGGACGTTGTTGGTGGCCTGTTCCGAAGCCGCCGCCACCGCGGAAGCCTGGGCGTTGGTCTCCTCGGCCGTCGAAGACATACTCTCGGCCGTCGATTTCATTTCGGTGGAGGAAGAGGCGACAGAATCGACCACTTCGCGCACCCGGGAGGCGATCCGCACCTGGTCGGTGATCACCGACCACGCGACCATCGGGCCAATATACTTGCCGTCCTTGTCGCGCACCGCAGAAACCTCGAGCTTCAAGACCTCCTCCCCAAGCTTGATATTAGCCTCGTGGGGCAGGTTGTCCGGATTGGCCAGCAGGCTGCGCTGGTGTTCCGGATGCTTGTGGAAAATGTCGACGCACTTGCCGAGAACCTCATCCGCCTTGCAGGGCAGAAGATGTTCCACCTGCCTAAGTGTGGTCAACGAGGTTTCATTGACATAGTTGATCGTGAAGTCGTTCTTATCCAGCGTCATGACGTTGATCGGCATCTTGTCGACCATCTGCTTGATCCGGAAGTTCTCCTCCACCCCGTCACGCAAAATATCTACCGCGCGCCAGAGTTTGCCGATCTCATCACCCCGGTCGGCGCCGGAGATGGCGATGTCGGTTTCACCCTTGGTGAGGGCGGAGATCGCGTCCGCGAGTTGAGAGAGTGGGCGGGAAATGCTCCGGCCCAGCAGGAACGTCATCGCAATGACCAGAAGCACGACCGACAAGGCAATGATCGCAGTCGTGATTTCGGCCCTTTGGCCGGCGGCTTCGGCATCATGTGCCGCCTGCTTGGCCTCCTTCGCGAGAAGCGCAGACATGTGCGCGACCAGCGGCTGGATCTTATCGTTGATCGCGTTCAGTCCCTCGATCTCGGCCATGGTGGACTTGGTCAGGCCCTGCGTCTTCACATGGTCGGCAACCACCTTGAACTGGGAATCAAAGCGCCCGAAGGCAGCGGTGATCGTGGCGAGGTCCTTCTTTTCTTCAGCGGAAAGATTCAACTTGCTGAGCTCGGCGAGCTCCTTCTGGGCCTTGGCCATCAGCGCGTTGCGCTTTTCCAGGTGGCTGGCCTTGCCGGTAACCATGTAATCCTTGCCCTCGGACTGGGCGCCGATGAATTCGGCATCGAAATCCTTGATCAGGACCAGTTCATGGGCCTTTTCCTGTTCCAGCTCAACGAAATGCAGGAGGCTTTGGGTCGATACATAGACGTAGATGCCAATGGCAATCAGGCCGACGATGCCGAACGATGCCAGAATGGCGATCTGAAACGAGAACGGAAAGCGGGCCAAGAAACCGGCAATCTTTCCACTCTTGGCGTTCTCTTTTATAGCGTATTCCATTGTTAGTCTGTCCTTTCACGGCAGGTCCCCTCTGGAAGGGACGCGTTTTCCCCTTTTCGGATGGATTAAGCCGCCGTTTCTAGGGCGTTTACGTAAAGAAAAACTTAAAATTGACATAAAGACATATGTCTTCAGTCTCGAATGTCATTAAGTTATATGTTTTTCTCTATAATATAATATCTATGATTATTTTTAATTTTGGTTCATCTTTTTTCGGGCCCATAAGATAATTCTTCCAATATATCAGTGGTTTGTCTATAAATTGCACAGCCGCGCAGGCAGGCTTCAGACATCCCGGCGCCGCTTCCCTACGCAGGTCAATAGAAGGTCTGGCGGGTTATCCTGGTTTTGAGGACCCGCTTGGGCGCAATTCGCCTGCGGGCCCGGGGTCAAACCGGAGCCACTGGCACGGTCAGTTGCGGCCTGGATAGTTATTGCGTAAGATTAACCAGTTATTTGGTATTAATGTTTAGTGCATAACATTAGATGGAAAACTACTAGATATTGTTACCAGCATCCCCCATCATGCGGTCCCTTCGGCCCACGGCCGACCAAATGACCCGATCTGTTCACCAAAGAGGGCCAAACCTTGCGGATTTTGATCGTCAATTGTCAATGGATTGCCCGAATGGGCCTGGCCCAGTTCCTCTCTTCCCTTGATCCCGCAACGGAAACGGTCGAGGCGGCCAACGTGGAGGACGCCGTCAGGGCGGCCTCGGACGGCAAGCGGTTCGATCTCTGCCTGCTTGATTTTCAGATGCCGGGACAGGAGCCCATTGCCGTCTTGCGCGCGATCCGCGAAGCGGCACCAAAAATTCCGATCCTCATCGTCACCGCCGGTGGCTCCCGCCGCTTGGCGCTGGAGGCCGTCGAAAAGGGCGCTTCCGGCTTTGTGCCGACCTCCTCGACGCCGGAGGAAATGACCCGCGCCCTGCAGCGGGTCTGCGAGGGCGACATCTGGCTGCCCGCGGGCCTGCGCGACATGCCCACGGAAGTGCCCCGGGGACTCGCAGAACAGGCCGGCGGGTATTCCCTGCCCGAATCCAACCCGGCGATTTCGGGCCTGACGCCGCGACAGCGCCAGGTGTTGGAACTGATCGCCACCGGCAAGCGCAACGTCGATATCGCGGAGATTCTGGAGATTTCACCGCGGACCGTGCAGATCCACGTATCAACCATTCTCAAGCTGCTGAAGGTCAGCAATCGGACCGAAGCCGCCCTGCTTGCTCTGGGACGCGAAGCGGCGGACTGAGCGGCGGCGGCCACCGGCCGTTTGAAGAGGCTGTGGCCTTCCTTTCCACGGCGCTGGGCACTTCGCGGGCTTAGGCGTCGGGCCAGAGGTCCCGCGCCACCTCCATCAGACGCACCATCTTGTCGTGCTGCTGGTCGATGCTCATGACGCCGTCGACGTTGCTGGAAAATCCGCATTGCGGCGAGATCGCCAGCCTATCCCGGGACACGAAGCGGCTGGCCTCTTCGATCCGCGCCTTGAGCACCTCCTCCGCTTCCAGGTCACCGGACTTGGTGGTCATGGCGCCGATGACGACTGTCTTGTCGTCCGGCACCGCGGCGAGCGGTTCGAAGGAACCGGCGCGTTCGGAATCGTATTCCAGGAAATAGAAGTTGATCCTCAGCTTGCGGAACAACTTTTCCGCAACCAGGTCGTAGCCGCCGGCGGCTTGCCAGTGGCCCGATTTGTTGCCTCGGCAGAGATGGATGCCGAAGGCGACACCGTCGGGAACGCCGTCCACAAGGGCATTGATAGCATCGGTGTAGGTATCGAGCAGCTCTTCCCAGTTGTCACCGCGCGCGCTCAGCCCGTCCCGAATCTCCGGATCGCCCAGTTTGGCGATCGAGGTTTCGTCGATTTGGACGTAGCGGCAGCCGGCTTTCGCCAGGGCTTCCATCTCGGCGCGATAGGCATCCGTCAGGTCGGACCAGAAATCGTCGAGATTGGGATAGACGTCCTCGGAAATGTTGGCGCGGCCGGCCCGAAAATGGATGTAGGCCGGGCCCGGCAGGGTGACCTTGGGCAGGCCGGTGCGCGCGCAGGAGGCGGTAAACTTGAAATCGTCCACGTTGGTCGGGCCGGCCCAGGCCACCTTGTCGTAGATCTGCGGCACCCGCTGGCCGATCTCGTCGCCGCTGGAATCGTGATAGGCGAACCGGCCGCGGATATCGGGTCCCTCGCGCAGTCCGGTGATGCCGTGGGTTGTGAAGCTGTCGTAATAAGAATGTCGGCGCAGCTCGCCGTCGGTTACCACGCGGAAGCCGAGACCTTCCTGCATGGCGACGACCTTCCGGATCTCCTCATCCTCGACCGCGCGCAGCCCCGCCGCGTCGATCCGCCCGGCCTGGAAATCGGCGCGGGCGGCCTTGATTTCGGCCGGCCGGACCAGGCTGCCGATCAGTTCGGCGCGAAACGGGGGATCATGGGGAGCATCGGACATCGGGACACCTCAGACGTGTGGGGTTTCATTGTCGGTTCGGTGGCAAACTAGCGCCTTTGCGTATGGAGGGAAACCGCCCAGAGGTCATGCGGGCTGTCATCGGCGTCGCGACAGCGGGCTCTTCGCCCAGGCGCGCTCGAGCGGGGTTTCGCGCTCGGGCACCGGGAACACGGCGGGTTCCCGGCATCCTTCGGCGGCCTGATCGGGGGCAAGCGCCGCATCCCAGTGCTTGGCGATATAGCGGCAGCCGGTGACGCCATCGGACGCGTCGGACGCCAGCCACACCACCGGCGGCACCATGACGCTTGGATCCATTCCGGCACCCGGAAGTTGGCCGGAACCGAATTTCGTGTTGACCGAACCGCCGGGTCCAAGAGAGTTGACGGTCACCCCGGTTCCCATCAGGTCTTCGGCCCAGACCAGGGTCGCCGCCTCCAGCGCCGCCTTGGACGGCCCATAGGGACTGTTCAACGCTCGATGCATGGCGTCGACATTCTTGGAGACATTGATGATGCGTCCCCAGCCCGCCTTGATCATATGGGGTGCCGCCGCCCGCGCCATCAGAAAGGGGCCGTTGACGTTGGTCTCGATCACCTCGCAATAGCCCGCGGTATCGGCCTCGAAGAAGGGGATCCGGCGCTTGCCGCCGGTGCCGACGTAGCGCCCGCTCTTGCCCGCGTTGTTGACCAGGATATCGAGCCCGGAAAAGGCGGCGATGGTGTCCTCCACCGCGCGCCGGCAATCGGCCCATTTTCCGACATCGCCCAGGATCCCAAGCGCCCTGCCGCCCGTGGCTTCGATCTCCGCTACGACGGCGTCGATCTCGGCCCTGATCTCGGCCTCCGTCTCATCGGATCCGGGCGCCGCCATCACGGCGACGCCGGCGGCGCCTTCCCGGGCGAAGGCGATCGCCATCTCCCGGCCCATGCCGCGGCTTCCACCGGTGACCAGCGCCACCTTCCCGACCAGCATGCCTTCGCTCATTGCTTCTCCTCCCTGCCCTCGGCCCCGCCCGGTCTGGCAATCCGGCCCAGGTTTCGCCTCATGCCTTGGGCGGCGCCATGCCCGCCTCGGTCAGTTCCTTCACCGCCTCTTCGTTCTTTTCGATCGCGCCGACGCCCATACCCTTGAGCACGTGATCGGCCTTGGTAAATTGAATGCCGGCATAGGACACGACCTCGATCCGGTTGCCCCAGGGATCGCGGAAATTTAGCCGTTCGCCGACCCGTTCGGCACCCGCCGCTTCCAGCGCCTCGGCCACGCCGTCGCGGTCGTCCACCACCAGGCCGAAATGGCGCTTGGTGTCGGGCCCGCCGTCGCGCTTATTGAGGGTCAACTGGATGAATTGGTCGCCCATGCCGATGAAGGCGTTGTGATCGCCGCGCCCGCGCAAGGTGAAATCGAAAATGGCGCCGTAGAAGTCCAGCGCTTCGTCCAGGTCGCCGACCTCCAGCACCACGTGGTTGATGCCCAGCACCCGCGCCTTGCGAGCCGTTCCTTCGCCCTTGCCATTCATCGCGCTCTCCCCGGATTGCCTCGTTTCCATGGACCCGGCCCACATCCCACGGCACCGCAGCCTGCGGCCAGCCACCCCCGCAAAATACGGGAACAGCCGCAGCCAAGAAAGGGCAATTCAAGAATGAGCGAACCGCCTTCCTCGGCCGGCGCGGGGACACGCGTGTCAGCGGGGCGTCAGGGGCGTACCGGTCAAGGCGGCGGAAACGGCGGCGATTTGAATGGTGGCGAGCCCCAACAACAAGAGAACGGCCAGGGTTCCATAAAATCGCCAGCGACCGGCCGGCAGGAGCCGCAGCGCAACTGCGCCGGCCAGGGCGACCCCCGGCCACACGACGTAGTAATAGCGCGGCTGCGCAGCGGTGAGATCGCCCATCTTCCGGAACATTTCCCACCCGAAGGCCATGTGAATGAAGACGGTCGCCGTGGCGCTCAATCCATAGGCCACGGCCATCAGGCTCGCCGCGCCACCATCGGCCGGGTCCGGGATCGCGTTTCCCCGCCCCAGGCGTGAAACGGCCCAGGTGGCACCGACCGCCAACACCCCCAGGACCACGGCGGCGAAGCCCAGGGATTGGAGCCACTGCGCCGGTTCAAGGGCAGGCCATTTCAGGGCCATGTGATGGAAAAACAGCACCCCATGGGTGAGGATGTCGAGATCCGGGCGATCCGCGACGGGGATGAAGTTGTGCCCCGGGCGGATGAAGATGTAGAGCGGTGCGCCGTAACCAATGAGGTTCTGCACCGTGGGCACGACACCGACACTTCCCACTGCGGCGGCGATGCCGAGCACAGGCCAGCGGGCCCGGTCCGCCACCGCCCCCAGGCGCAAGACCTCGCCGATCAGCACCGCAAGGCCGACCATCACGAGCACGGTCAGCTTGGTCCAGCCGGCCAATGCAATGCCGAGCCCGAGCAGCACGCCCGTTCGGGAGGTCTCGCCCTGGTACAAGCGCGCGAGGCTGGCGAAGCAGAGACCGGCGGCGAGAACACCCAGGTTGTCGTTGTTGATGAGCCCTCCGACCACGGCGAGCTTCGGGAACATCACGAGAATGCCGGCAAATGCGGCAAAGGTCGCAAGGTTCGGGAGAAGCGCCATGCCTCCCAACAGCATCAACAGGACACCCGCGCCCGACAGAACCAGGCTCGCCATGCGCAAGAGCCGGATTCGCGGCGGCCCCGAATCCGCGACGGTGCCGATCAGGGCCATCAGGTGGTAGTAGGGCGACGGATGATTGAGGTGGTTACCCTTGGACGTAAAGCGCTCGCCTCTTCCATCCAATACCCGCATCCGCTCGAAGTCGGGAAACAGAGCGGGCGCCTCCGCCATCGCCACGATATACGAAACATGGTGCAACTCGTCGATCCGCGAGGGAAAAGGAACTTCGGTTGCGGTCCACGACGCGCCGCTCAGATGAAACAGGAGCGCGAGCACCGCGACAACCCACTTCGGAGACAAGCGCCATTCGCAGCCTCGAGCGCGCGGCAAAGGCCATTGCCGCCGCCAAGAGAAACACTCGCGGCAGGGGATTCTCCCTCGATCACTGCGCTCCGCCGCGTCACGTCTTTCCCCTGAATCGTGGCCCAATCGAAAAACCAGGCAGCCACCGGCCATCCCGGATCGGAGACAACGTCCTACAATTGATTGCATATCCATGTATGCTACCATAGAGATATGAATTTTTGATGAAACGCATGCAATTGCGACGGGTATCATGCGCAATGATACCCGCAATAGGCCCGGACCGAGCGGCGCGATTCCCGGTCCCGGTCAGGACATCGCGGGAAAGTTATCGATGTCGGGGTAATGGTGGGCCCGGCAGGATTCGAACCTGCGACAACACCGTTATGAGCGGTGGGTTCTAACCGCTGAACTACGGGCCCGGGGGAAAAGTACTCTTCTCGGGCCCGCGGTCAAGCCTGGGGAGGACGGGGGAAACCGGATCGGGCTTCGGTCAGCACGGCGCGCAGGCGGTCGAAGGGGGCCGGGTCGCGGTAGAGGCTGAGAGAGGCGGTGAAATGGCCGAGATCGTGCTGGAACAGGTTGACGTCCGGCACCTGCCATTTGCGGACCATCGCCTGTCCCTCGACATAGGGTGTGATGGTGTCCCGCCGCCCCAGGATCACGACGATTCTGTCGCCTGCCAGGGCCTGCGCGGTGCCGGGTTGCAGCAGCGGCTCCCAGGTCTCGAGCCGGTCCCGGGTCCAGCCTTCGCGGGCAAGGACATCGGTGGCGCCGATGGCCCGGGGCAGGCTACCGGCCACCGCCGCCTCCAGCACCGAGGCGCTGCAGGTCACCAGGAGCGCGGCGTCGGGGCGCATTTCCGCCGGCCAGTGGGCCGCGGCGCCGACCACCAGCTGGGCGGTCAGCGCGCCCAGGCTGACGCCGCCGATCGCCACAGGCCCGCCGAATTCCGCCCGCGCCCAGGCAATGAGCCGGCCCAGTTCCCGGACATGGGCCTCGAAATAATTGAGCATCCCCATGGGCCCCTGGGCGAAGACCGGCTCGCCCCCGAAAAACCCCTTGCGCCGGCGCCGGCCGTGAAAGGGCCCTTCGGGACGGACCACCGCGATACCCGAGGCCGCGAGCGCCTGGGACGGGCCGTCCTCCTCCAACCAGTACTCCATCTCCATGCAAATGCCGTGGGTGAAGATCAACACCGGATGGCTGCCGCCGCCACGGGGCCGCTCCACCCGGGCCCAGAGGGTATCGTCTTCCCCACCGACGTCGCTTGGCGCCCGTAGCCAATGGGTGTCGAAGTCGCGGCCCGCGATCACGCGGGAGGTTTCGAACCGGGGTTGCTCCTCCGGCGAGGGGGGAAAGGCCGCCGCCGGCTCAATCAGCCGGGGACCATGGCGGCGCCTGACGGCGTCGAAATCGGCCATGGACCAGGCGACGGCGGGAAAGCCCTTGGTCAGGTGGGCCCTCAAGAAGCCAAGCCGCCCCAGCATCAGCGCCTGGGCGGCCAACGCACGGGCCCGCTCGATCTCCGCAAGATCGGAAGCGTTTTCATGTGCGGCGCCGAAAAAGGCGTCTTCCCAGCGTCGGACCGCGGTCTCATAAGCCTCGATCCTGGGAGCGAGGCGCGTCAGCGCTTTCTCAGCCGTCCGGCGCCTCCCCGCGAGGCCGGGGATCTGGGCCGCGAGGCGCTCGGCGTCGCCTTCGGCCGCCAAGGCGGCGGCCCAGGCCCGGGACAGGGGGAAATAGAGGCGCGCGATGGCCGGAACGGCCATGCGATCGTAGGCCGGACGCAGGACCAGACGCGACAGAGGCGATCTCAGGAAAGCGGCGAGGTCCAATGGACCGCCCGCCTCTTCGGCTCAGGTGTCCAGGAAGGACCTCAGCAGGCGCGAACGCGACGGATGCTTCAGCTTCCGGAGCGCCTTGGCCTCGATCTGCCGGATGCGTTCACGGGTGACCGAGAACTGCTGACCCACCTCTTCCAGGGTGTGGTCGGTGTTCATGCCGATCCCGAAGCGCATCCTGAGAACCCGTTCCTCCCGCGGCGTCAGCGAGGCCAGCACCCGCGTGGTGGTTTCGCGCAGGTTGGACTGGATCGCCGCCTCGACCGGAAGCACCGCGTTCTTGTCCTCGATGAAATCGCCGAGATGGCTGTCTTCCTCGTCGCCGATGGGGGTCTCCAGGCTGATCGGCTCCTTGGCGATCTTCAGCACCTTGCGCACCTTTTCCAGCGGCATGCCGAGCCGTTCGGCGAGCTCCTCGGGCGTCGGCTCGCGGCCGAACTCGTGGAGCATCTGGCGCGAGGTGCGCACCAGCTTGTTGATGGTCTCTATCATGTGCACCGGGATGCGGATGGTCCGCGCCTGGTCCGCGATCGAGCGCGTGATGGCCTGGCGAATCCACCAGGTCGCATAGGTCGAGAACTTGTAGCCGCGCCGGTATTCGAACTTATCCACCGCCTTCATCAGGCCGATATTGCCTTCCTGGATGAGGTCCAGGAACTGCAGGCCGCGGTTGGTGTACTTCTTGGCGATGGAGATCACCAGGCGCAGGTTGGCCTCGACCATTTCCTTCTTGGCCCGGGCCGCTTCACGCTCGCCCTTCTGGACGCGGTTGACGATGCGCTTGAACTCGTTGATGTCGAGCATCGCGCGGTCCGTCACATCGGCCACGTCGGCACGGATCTCCTTGATCTCGTCCCGATGCTTGGTGGCGAAAGCCTTCCAATTCTTGTCCTTGAGCCGGGAGATCCGCCGCAACCAATTGGGATCGATCTCGGCACCGGAATAACGCTCCAGGAAGTCTTCGCGCTTGATGCGGCACCTCATGGCGTAGCGCAGCAACTGGCCTTCCTTCTGCACGAGCCGGCGGTTGAGCCCGTAGAGCTCGTCCATCAGCTGCTCGATGCGGCCGTTGTTGAGATGCACGTTTTCCATCAGGTCGATGAGCTCGCCGGTCAGCTTCTCGTAGCGCCGGTCCGACGCGGGCGCCAGGCTCTCGCCCTTGCGCACCGCCTCAAGACGCTTGCTCTGCAGCGTCATCAGCTTCTTGTAGGTCTTGGCGATATCGTCGAAATTCTCCAGCACCTGGGGCTTGAGCCTGGCTTCCAAGGCCGCGAGCGAAAGGTTGGCTTCGCCGTCCTCTTCGTCCTTGTCCTCGTCGTCATCGCTCTCTCCGGACGATTCGCCGGCGTCCGCGGCCTCGGCCTTGTCATCGCCGCCCGGCTTGCCATCGTTAGCGGCGCCTTCGGCGGATTGCTTGTTGGCCCCATCGGGGCCGCCGCCGTAGGTCGCGTCGAGGTCGATGATGTCGCGTAGCAGAAGCTCGTCGTTCTTGAGGGCGTCGCGCCATTCGATGATCGCGGCCAGGGTCAGGGGGCTCTCGCAGATGCCGCCGATCATCTCTTCCCGGCCGGCCTCGATGCGCTTGGCGATCCGAATCTCGCCCTCGCGCGACAGCAGTTCGACCGAGCCCATCTCGCGCAGGTACATGCGCACGGGATCGTCGGTGCGGCCGTATTCTTCTTCGTTGGAGCTTTCGCTGGCCTTTTCCGGCTTGGCCTCGTCGCCGTCGTTGGAACGGGCGGCGGCATCCTCGCCCTCCTCGTTTTCGACGACGTTGATGCCCATCTCGTTGAGCTGGGCCATCGTGTCCTCGATCTGTTCCGAGGTGAACTGGTCCTGGGGCAGCGCGGTATTGAGCTCGTCATAGGTGACGTAGCCTCGCTCCTTGCCCTTGGCCAACATCTTCTTGATGGTGGCTCCCAGTGAATCGATGACCGGACCCTCAGGGGTCGCTTCGTCCTGGGAATCGTCGGATTCTACCGGTTTCTGCTGTTTCGTCGTTGCCATCTTGGTCGCCATCGGCTAATCACCCGCTCCTCTAAACCCAAAAATCACGTCATCGAACAACGCATGATTGGACGCGCGCAACCGAACCGCGGCCGCCCCCACACCAGGCCCGCGCTCCGGTCCGTCTGATGTAAGGGCTAACGACATGAAATTCAATCTCTTTAAAATGTAGAAAACGTGAATTTCATGCGGTTTCGCTGTCTTTTTAACCGGTTCCGAAGTCCAGAAGCCGGCCTTCATGGGCCAATTGGGCCTGCAGATGGGCCTTGACGGCCTGCAGACGGGCCCAGTTTTCCTCGCTGGGGTCCTCGGCAAAGGCGGATTCGCAGGCATCCAGTTCCGCCGTACCGCCGCCGACCCTGTGGTGCAGGTCCAGGGCGTGGCGGAACCCGGTCAGGGCGTCATCCCGTGTCGCGCCGGCGCGCGCGAACGAACCGAGTACCTTGCCCCGCGGCCCCACCAGGGCCTCCACCAGCCGCCCGAATCCGCGCGCCCCAAGCGACTTTGCCAGCTCTTCCGCATCTGCCGCCTCACCCATGGCGGCGGCCTCGACGATCGCTTGGCGCAGGCTATTGAGTTCATGGCTGCCGATCTCCGCCGCAGCAAACTCTTCGGCCACGTCATCCAGCAGGTCGGGATGGTTCAGAACGGTCGCCACCAATTCCCGTTCGCGGGCATCCGCCAGCCCGTCCTCTGTGCCAATTTTGCCGATCAGGGGATCGCTGGCAAGGCGCCGGCGCGACTCCGGCCCCGTAGCCGCGACCGCCCGGCGGCGGGCGCCCGCCACCGGGGAGAAATCGGCAAAGGCCTCGCGCAGGCGGCGGCGGAAATCGCGCACGTAGTATTCCTGCACCTGCTTGTCCGCGATGGCGCGGACCCGCGCCATCAGGGACTTTTCCACCAAGGCCCGGCGTTCCGGCGTATCCACCGCCCGGCCCCTGGTTTCCAAATCCCAGATCACGTCGGCCATGGGACGGGCGGTGGCGATCAGCGATTCCATGCCCCGGGCGCCGCGGGCGCGGACCAGGCTGTCGGGGTCCTCGCCGCGCGGCAGGGTAACGAAGCGAAAGCTCTTTCCCGGCGCCAACAGGGGAAACGCCCGTTCCGCCGCCCGCGACGCCGCGCGCGCCCCCGCCGCATCGCCGTCGAAGGCCAACACCGGTTCCGCCACCACGCGCCACAGCGCCAGCATCTGGGATTCGGTTAGCGCCGTGCCGAGCGGCGCCATCGCCGGGATGCCGGCGCGGATCAAGGCGATCACGTCCATGTAGCCTTCGGTCACCACGAGGGTGTCGGTTTCCCGCGCCTTTTGCAGGGCATGGGACCAGCCGTAGACCAGCTGTCCCTTCTGGAACAGCGGCGTATCCGGCGAGTTGAGGTATTTCGGGGTGCCGTCGCCCAGGATGCGCCCGCCGAAGGCGACCGCGCGTCCGCGCCGGTCGAAGATCGGGAAGATCACCCGTCCCCGGAAACGGTCGTAACTTGCCCGCCCGTCCTCGGGCACGATCAAGAGACCCGCCGTGACCAGCAGCGACTCCGTGACCCCGTTGCCCGACAGCGCGGTCTTGAGGCCGTGGCGGCTGTCGGGAGCGTAACCGATGCGGAACCGGGCGATGGTGTCCTCATCGAGGCCCCGTCCTGCAAGGTAGGCGCGGGCCGCCTCCCCGCGCGGGGACTTGAGCTCGCTCTCGAACCAGGCGCAGGCCTTTTCCGTGACCGCGTAGAGCGAGACCGCCTGCTCGGCCCGGGCGCGTTCCTCCGGCGAGCTCGCCGGCACCTGGAGCCCGACCTCATCCGCCAGACGCTCGACCGCTTCGGGAAAGGAAAGGTTCTCGGTCTGCATGACGAAGCCGATCACATCGCCATGGGCGCCGCAGCCGAAGCAATGGAAGAAGCCCTTGTCCTCGTTGACCGTGAAGGACGGCGTCTTTTCGTTGTGGAACGGACACAGGCCCGAGTATTCCCGGCCCCGCTTGGTCAGCTTCACCTTGCGCGCAATGCGCTCGGCGAGCCCCGCACGGGCGCGAATCTCGTCAAGGAACCTGTCGGTGAATGCCATGGATTGTGAACCGAGCCCTTAAGGCCTGCGCCGCAAAACCCTGTCGCGGCGGCCTCCCGTCTTGCCCCACAAGATAGACACGGGTCCAAGCGAAAGCGAAGGAAATTTGTTTTCCACCGCTCAGCAAATGTTGAATCCCGGGGATAGATCGGACGCCGCCCCGATGGCAGCGGAAATATGGCTCAGCCGCCGAGCCGCGCCTTGGCGAGGGCCGCCGCCTTGGAGAAATCCATCCGCCCGGCGTAACGCTCTTTCAGCACAGCCATGACCTTGCCCATGTCCTTGATGGTGGTGGCGCCAAGCTCGTCGACCACCTCGCCGAGGACCTGGTCGGCTTCGTCCTCGTCCAGCTGCTTGGGCAGGAAGCGGGCGATGATTTCGATCTCTTCGGATTCCTGGGCAACCAGGTCGGCACGGCCGCCCTTTTCGTACTGCTCGATCGAATCGTGGCGCTGCTTGATCATTTTCTGCAGCATTTCCAGGACCGCCTCATCGGGGATGCCGCCATCATCGCCGCCCCCGCCGCGCGCCGCGATATCGCGATCCTTCAACGCCGCGAGGATCAGACGCAGCGTCGACGTGGCGCGCCGGTCCTGAGCCTTCATGGCCGCCTTCAAGGCGTCATTGATCTCCTGACGGAGCATGGGCAAACCGTTCGTGATGGGAAAGGCGGGACATTACAGGAGTTTGTCAAAAATGGCAACGGCAAGAAATTTGGTAAATCATTGATTATAAATTGAAAATTATCCGCCATAATCCTTGACGGCGCGCAGCGCTTAGCCTATCACACGGAGGTTTTTACGACCGCCGCCGCAACCGGCGCCGCCCCAAATCCCCGATAGGGACCGTAGCCCATGGCGAAAGCCGCAAAGACGCTCTCCCAAGCGCGCGCGCCGCGCAAGGGAAACGTGGTTTCCGCGCGCGCGGGGGTAACCGCCGACAAGGCCGTGGCGGCCAATCTGAAGGCCGGGACGGCGGCCAAGCCGCCCGCTGCCACCGCGGCGCTGGTGCTGGCCGACGGGACCACATTTTGGGGCATGGGGTTCGGTGCCGCGGCGGAAACCGTGGGCGAGGTCTGCTTCAACACCTCGATCACCGGCTACCAGGAAATCCTGACCGATCCGTCCTATGCCGGGCAGATCATCACCTTCACCTTTCCCCATATCGGCAATGTCGGCACCAACTCGGAGGACATCGAAACCCTGGAGCCCGCCGCCCGCGGCCTGGTGGTGCGGGCCGAAATCACCGATCCGTCGAGTTGGCGCGCCGATGCGCATTTGGACGCCTGGCTGAAGGGGAAAAACCTGCCCGGCATCGCCGGCATCGATACCCGCGCCCTGACCATCCGCATCCGCGATTTGGGCGCCCCCACCGGCGCCCTGCGTCACGCGCCGGGCGGCAAGATCGACACCGCGGCCCTGCAGGCCCGCGCCGCCCAGTGGCCGGGCCTCGACGGCATGGATCTGGCCAAGGACGTCACCTGCGCCAAGGCCTATGACTGGCGGGGCGGCACCTGGTCGATCGGTGCCGGCTACGAATCCGGGCCGCAACCGCGATTCAATGTGGTGGCGATGGATTTCGGCGCCAAGCGCAACATCCTGCGCTGCCTGGCGCAAGCGGGCTGCCGGGTCACGGTGGTGCCGGCGACGGCGACGGCCAAAGACATCCTCAGGTACAAGCCCGACGGGGTGTTCCTGTCCAACGGTCCGGGCGATCCGGCGGCGACCGGCCAATACGCCGTGCCGGCGATCCGCGACCTCCTCAAGACCGGCCTGCCGGTGTTCGGCATTTGCCTGGGCCACCAGCTGCTGGCCCTGGCCCTGGGGGCGAAGACGAAGAAGATGGAAATCGGCCACCGCGGCGCCAATCACCCGGTCAAGGACCTGGCGACCGGCAAGGTCGAGATCACTTCCCAGAACCACGGCTTCGTCGTGATCGAGGACAGCCTGCCCCAAGGGGTGGAGAAGACCCACGTCTCGCTGTTCGACGGCTCGCTGGAAGGCCTGACCGTGACCGGCAAGCCGATCTTTTCCGTCCAGTACCATCCCGAAGCCTCCCCCGGCCCCCAGGACAGCCATTACCTGTTCCACCGCTTCGTCGCGCTGTTGGGGAAGCATTAGGCCATGCCCAAGCGCACCGACATCAAATCGATCCTGATCATCGGCGCCGGGCCTATCGTCATCGGCCAGGCCTGCGAGTTCGACTATTCCGGCGCCCAGGCCTGCAAGGCGCTGCGCGAGGAGGGCTATCGCGTCATCCTGGTCAATTCAAACCCGGCCACCATCATGACCGACCCCGGCCTGGCCGACGCCACCTATGTCGAGCCGATCACCGCCGACATGGTGGAGAAGATCATCGCCAAGGAGCGCCCCGATGCGCTACTGCCGACCATGGGCGGGCAGACCGGGCTGAACACGGCGCTGACCTTGGCCTCCCGCGGCGTGCTGGACAAGTACGGGGTCGAGATGATCGGCGCCAACAAGGCCGCCATCGACAAGGCCGAGGACCGCGAGCTGTTCAAGCAGGCGATGGGCCGCATCGGCCTGGAATGCCCGCGCGCGCACCTCGCCCACGACATGACCGAGGCGCGCGCGGCGCTGGAGCTGGTCGGCCTGCCGGCCATCATCCGCCCTTCGTTCACCTTGGGCGGCACCGGCGGCGGCATCGCCTATAACCGCGACGAATTCGAAGACATCGTCCTGGGCGGACTCGATGCCTCGCCGACGTCGGAGGTCCTGGTCGAGGAATCGGTGCTCGGCTGGAAGGAGTTCGAGATGGAGGTGGTCCGCGATCACGCGGACAACTGCATCATCGTCTGCTCCATCGAGAACATGGACCCCATGGGCATCCACACCGGCGATTCCGTCACCATCGCCCCGGCGCTGACGCTGACCGACAAGGAATACCAGATCATGCGCAACGCCTCGATCGCGGTGCTGCGGGAGATCGGCGTCGATACCGGCGGCTCCAACGTGCAGTTCGCGGTCAACCCAGACGACGGCCGCCTAGTGGTGATCGAGATGAACCCCCGGGTCTCGCGCTCCTCGGCGCTGGCCTCCAAGGCCACCGGTTTCCCCATCGCCAAGGTCGCGGCCAAGCTAGCGGTGGGATACACGCTGGACGAGCTCGCCAACGACATCACCGGGGTAACGCCGGCCTCTTTCGAACCCACCATCGACTACATCGTGACCAAGGTGCCGCGCTTCACCTTCGAAAAATTCCCCGGCACCGAGGCGACCCTGACCACCTCCATGAAGTCGGTGGGCGAGGCCATGGCCATCGGCCGCACCTTCGGCGAGTCGCTGCAAAAGGCGCTCCGGTCGCTGGAAACCGGGCTGACGGGCCTCAACGAGGTGGATATCCCGGGCGCCGAAAGCGAGGACCGTACCGACGCCATCCGCAAGGCGCTCGCCATTCCGGCGCCCGACCGCATCCTGGTCATCGCCCAGGCATTCCGCGAGGGCCTGACGGTGGCGGACGTGCGCCGCGCCTGCCGCTTCGATCCCTGGTTCCTCGCCCGCATCAAGGAGATCGTGGAGGCCGAAAACACGGTCCGCAAAGACGGCCTGCCGCGCGATTCGGTCAAGTTGCAGGCCTTGAAGGCGCGCGGCTTTTCCGATGCCCGGCTGGCCGAGCTCGCAAACCTCAGCGAAGCGCAGGTGGCCCGCGCCCGGGCCCGCGCCAAGGTGCATCCGGTCTACAAGCGCATCGACACCTGCGCCGCGGAGTTCCCCTCGCTCACGCCTTATATGTATTCCACTTACGAAGGCGCGGGCCTGGCGCCCGCTACCTGCGAAGCGGACGTGTCGGCGCGCCGCAAGGTGGTGATCCTGGGCGGCGGACCCAACCGCATCGGCCAGGGGATCGAGTTCGATTACTGCTGCGTCCACGCCGCCTACGCCATGGACGACGCAGGCTTTGAATCGATCATGGTCAATTGCAATCCGGAGACGGTCTCCACCGATTACGACACCTCCGATCGGCTTTATTTCGAGCCGCTGACGGCGGAGGACGTGCTGGAGATCATCCGGACCGAACAGGCCAAGGGCGAGCTGCTCGGCGTCATCGTGCAGTTCGGCGGCCAGACGCCGCTCAAGCTCGCCAAGGCGCTGGAGGCGGCCAAGGTGCCGATCCTCGGGACCTCCCAGAACGCCATCGACATCGCCGAGGACCGCGACCGTTTCAAGCAGCTCCTGCGCCGGCTCAAGCTGAAGCAGCCTGAGAACGGCATCGCCACCTCGTTGGCCGGCGCCCGGCGCATCGCCCGGCGCATCGGCTATCCCGTACTGCTGCGCCCGTCCTACGTCTTGGGCGGCCGCGCCATGGAAATCGTCCATGACGAGGCGGACCTGGAGCGCTACATGATCCACGCGGTCCGCGCGTCGGGCGACAACCCAGTGCTGGTCGACCGCTACCTGCAGGACGCGGTGGAGGTCGATGTCGACGCGCTTTCCGACGGCGACACCGTGATCGTCGCCGGCATCATGGAGCATATCGAGGAGGCCGGCGTCCATTCGGGCGATTCCGCCTGCTCCCTGCCGCCCCGTTCGCTCAGCAAGGCAGTGATGACCGAACTGAGTGCCCAAGCCGCCCGGTTGGCCAAGGCGCTCAAGGTGGTCGGACTGATGAACATCCAGTTCGCAGTCAAGAACGGGGCAATCTATATCCTGGAGGTCAACCCGCGCGCCTCGCGCACGGTGCCCTTCGTCGCCAAGGCCACGGGTGTTCCCATCGCCAAGATCGCCGCCCGGGTCATGGCCGGGGAAAAGCTCAAGAGCTTCGGCCTGAAACCGTTTCCGACCGGCAGCAAGCCACCCAAGCACATCGCCGTCAAGGAATCCGTCTTCCCCTTCGCCCGCTTCCCCGGCGTCGACATCATCCTGGGCCCGGAGATGAAATCCACCGGCGAGGTGATGGGCATCGGCACCGATTTCGATCGCGCGTTCGCCAAGTCCCAATTGGCCGGCGGCACCAAGGTGCCGGTGGAAGGCACCGCGTTCATTTCCGTCAAGGATCGCGACAAGCCCGCCATGGTGGAGCCGGGCAGGAAATTGGTTGCGCTCGGCTTCAAGCTGATCGCGACTCGAGGCACGGCGGAGTACCTTGTCCGGGCGGGCGTCCCCTGCGGCATCATCAACAAGGTGCTGGAAGGACGGCCGCACATCGTCGACGCCATGAAGAACGGCGAGGTGCAGCTGGTGTTCAACACCACCGAAGGCGCCCAAGCCATCCGCGACAGTTTCGACATCCGGCGCACCGCCCTTTTGAACAAGATTCCCTATTACACCACCGTCGCGGGCATCTGCGCCGCCACCCAGGGGATCTCGGCCCTCAAAACGGAGGGACTTGAAGTCCACCCTCTGCAATCCTATTTTTCAGAAAATTTTTAGGATATATTGCCATCCTATAGTCGGCCTTTAGACTAGCCTCTGTTCCCCTAAACCGGCAAGACATCCAGGCGTGGCCTTGGCCCCCTGGGACGGTTAGGTCCCGGGGACAGACAAGTTTTTACTCCGAAACAGAACGAATTTTGGACCAGAGCGGAATGTAATATGGACAAGGTTCCAATGACCAAAGGAGGCTATGAGACCCTCCTTGAAGAAGCGAAGCGGCTCAAGACCGTCGAGCGGCCGGCGATCGTCAAAGCGATCGAGGAAGCGCGTTCCCACGGCGACCTCTCCGAGAACGCCGAGTATCATGCCGCCCGTGAAAAGCAGAGCTTTATCGAGGGCCGCCTTGCCGAACTGGAAGACAAGATCGCCCGCGCCGAGGTGATCGACGTTTCCCAACTTTCGGGAAAGGTCATTCGTTTCGGCGCCACCGTCACCGTGGCCGACGAGGACACGGACACGGAATCCACCTATCAGATCGTCGGCGAGGACGAGGCCGACATCTCGGCCGGCCGCCTGTCCGTGACCTCGCCCCTGGCCAAGGCGCTGATCGGGCGCCAGAGCGGCGATTCGGTGGACATCACCACCCCGGGCGGAGCCAAGGGCTACGAAGTCGTCAAGGTCAGGTACAAGTAACCCGCTTCCGCCGGGCCGCCGGTTTCTGCTCCGGCATCAGCATTTCCAAGATCATTCGATGTGCCCGGCCGGATGGCCCGGAGGCAGTCCCGTCAGCCCGCCTTGTCGCCGGGGACGACCGGGACGCCGGAAAGTTCCTTGGAGGTGCGGATGGTCTCGAGCGTCTGCACCCGGGCGACGTGCGCCGTCGAGGTGAGCTGCATGGTCAGCGCATCGCGATGCGGTTTGTCCCTCGCCACCACCTTGAGAAGGAAGTCGCCGCCGCCTCGGATCATGTGGCATTCGCGGATTTCGGGCCAATCCGTAACGGCGGCTTCGAAACCGGCGAGCACGTCCTGAGCCTGGGAATCGAGGCCCACCAGGGCGAAAAACATCTCCGTAAAGCCGAGCGCCGCGGCGTCCAGCTCGGCATGGTAGCCACGGATGTAGCCGGAGTCTTCGAGCGCACGCACCCGGCGCAGGCAGGGCGGCGCGGAAATGCCGGCGCGGCGCGCAAGCTCCACATTGGTCATGCGTCCGTCGTCTTGAAGGTCGGCGAGGATCCGCCGGTCGATCTTATCCAGTCTGACCCGCTGGGCCATCGGCGAGGTCCATCGATCATTTCCGGTTTGGGGGAAGGTCTCCCCAGGCGGTGGGAAGTGTAACGCGATTCGGGAATTTGGATAATATTATTTCAAAACGACCGCCCGGCGGGTTCCGCGCCCGCTTGCGCCTTGCCCTGGACCTCGGGGGTTCCTATGTTAGGCGGGCGCCGAACACCACCCGATAATTTCACATCGCGACGCCACCATGACCGACACCACCCACGCCAAGGTCCTCATCCTCGGTTCGGGCCCGGCGGGCCTGACGGCCGGCATTTATGCCGCCCGCGCCAACCTCAGCCCGATCATGGTTGCCGGGCTGCAACCCGGCGGCCAGATGACGATCACCACCGATGTCGAGAACTATCCCGGTTTCGCCGAAGCCATCCAAGGCCCCTGGCTGATGGAACAGATGCAGGCCCAGGCCCGGAACGTCGGCACCCAAGTCGTCTCCGACACCATCGTTGCGGTCGATTTCTCGAATCGCCCGTTCGCCTGCACCGGCGATTCGGGACGGGTGTATGCCGGCGACACGGTGATCGTCTCCACCGGAGCCACGGCGCGTTGGCTGGGCCTGGAAACGGAAGAGAAGTTCAAGGGATTCGGGGTCTCCGCCTGCGCCACCTGCGACGGCTTCTTTTTTCGCGGAAAGACGGTCTGCGTCATCGGCGGCGGCAACACCGCGGTTGAAGAGGCGATCTACCTGACCAACCATGCGGAGAAGGTCACCTTGATTCACCGCCGCGACGCATTGCGGGCGGAAAAGATCATGCAAGACCGTCTGATGGCGAACCCCAAGATCGATATTATTTGGGATACCGTGCTGGAAGAGGTGATCGGGGAAGGCGATCCTCCCGGGGTCACGGCGGCGCGGCTGAGAAATGTCAAGACCGGGGCCGAGACGACCCTGAAAGTGGACGGCATCTTCATCGCCATTGGCCATACGCCGAACACGGACATCTTCGACGGCGTGCTCGACCGCGACAATGAGGGCTATCTGGTGACCCGGCCGGATTCGACCGCGACCAACATTCCGGGCGTGTTCGCCGCCGGCGACGTTCAAGACAAGGTCTTCCGCCAGGCGGTCACCGCCGCAGGCACCGGCTGCATGGCCGCCATCGAGGCGGAAAGGTTCCTGGCCGAGGCGGAAAGCACCGGCGAAAGGTCAGCGGCCGAATGAGGGCCGGACCGGAAATGGGAAATGGACTGGGATAAACTGAGGGTCTTCCACGCGGTCGCAGATGCCGGAAGCTTCACCCATGCGGGGGAACACCTCAACCTGAGCCAGTCGGCGGTCTCCCGCCAGATCTCGGCACTGGAGCACGACCTCGGCGTCACCCTGTTCCACCGCCATGCCCGCGGCCTGGTGCGGACCGAGCAAGGCGAGTTGCTCTACAACACCACCAAGGACGTGCATCGCAAGCTGGCGGACACCGAATCGCTGTTGATGGATTCGACCGAGCGCCCCAGCGGCCCGCTCAAGATCACCACCACGGTGGCGTTCGGATCGATCTGGCTGACGCCGCGGCTCAAGGAATTCATCGATCTCTATCCGGAGATCACCCTGACCATCCTGCTGTCCGACGAGGAGATCGATCTCGGCATGCGGGAAGCGGATGTCGCCATCCGCCTCAATCCCCCGCGCCAACCCGATCTGGTCCAACGGCGGCTGATGACCCTGCACAACCACGTCTACGCGTCGCCGGAATATCTCAAGACCCGGCCCATGCCCCAGGTCATCGAGGATTTGGGATCCCACAACCTCGTCATCTACGGCGAGGATTTCCGCCCCCCCACGGCCCATGTCAACTGGCTGCAACAGGCGGTGGCGAAGGCCGGGGTGACCCCGGCCAACCTGCTCAAGGTCAACAACATCTACGGCATCTACCGCGCGGTGCAGTCCGGTGTCGGCATCGCCGCCCTACCCGATTACACGGTGCGCCAGATCTCGAACCTGGTGCGCATCCTGCCGGAGATGTCGGGCCCCAGCTTCGATTCCTACTTCGTCTATCCCGAGGAACTCCGGCACTCGAAACGGGTCGGCGTGTTCCGCGACTACCTGCTGAGCAAGATTGGCGAATCGCAGTTCTGAGCGATCGCACACGTTACATTTCAAGGTGTTGTGTCATGCATTTTATGCATAGCTCCTTTGACCCTTTGGGGGTGGCAATTCGCGCCCGGATTCCTATTTTGAAGTGACGCGGATGGATACGGCGTATCGGGGGACCGATTGGTTCCCAGGCCGTCTCCGGCGGGGCAGGAGTTTCCTCCCCGGGCCGCACGAGTTTCCGGGCGCAACACCCGGAATACGGGTCCTTCCTCGTATTGGACGGATCCGACGTCTCCCAGACGTGAAGCCTCCCTGTTAGACTTGCCGGGAATCTTCGGGTTCCCGGCTTTTTCTTTGCTTGAGGCCCCGGAGGCCGGCAACACGCCGGTCGCCAACGAACCGTTCCGATAGGCCGTTCTGAAAGCTGTCTGATTTTGGAAGCACGCAATCGGTTTCTATGCCTAAGATGCCGGCAATATAACAGGGCTCAAAAA
>Ga0224512_10001441_pt1 | contig 22893 bp, 13 predicted proteins | sample SF_May12_sed_USG_4_FD_169103 | JGI IMG/M metagenome (GOLD analysis project Ga0224512, IMG submission 169103) | Sediment microbial communities from San Francisco Bay, California, United States - SF_May12_sed_USGS_13 | ecosystem: Environmental > Aquatic > Marine > Sediment | place: USA... | reverse complement strand
GACAGTCGACGGGAACGAAGCCGCCGCCCGAGTGGCCTACCGGATGTCCGAAGTGGTGTCCATCTACCCCATCACGCCGGCGTCGCCGATGGGCGAACTCGCTGATGCCTGGGCGCAACGCGGCCAGCCCAACCTCTGGGGCTTGGTGCCACGAGTCGTCGAGATGCAGTCAGAGGGAGGGGCTGCCGGCGCCGTGCACGGCTCCTTACAGGCCGGCGCGCTCACCACGACTTTCACGGCTTCGCAGGGGCTCCTCCTCATGCTTCCCAACATGTACAAGATCGCGGGCGAATTGTCGCCGATGGTCATCCACGTTGCCGCGCGGTCCATCGCAACCCACGCCCTCAGCATCTTCGGCGACCACTCTGACGTCATGGGTGCACGCCAGACCGGCTTCGCCATGCTGGCGTCGTCGTCCGTCCAGGAGGCACAGGACCTGGCGGCCATCGCCCACGCCGCAACGCTGCGCGCCCAAGTCCCGATTCTCCACTTCTTCGACGGGTTCCGCACGTCGCACGAGATTGCCAAGATCGCTGCGGTGTCGGACGGCACGCTCCGTGCGCTGCTGACCGATCATGACCTCGACGCCCATCGGTTCCGGAGCATGAGTCCCGCCCGACCGATCGTGCGCGGCACGGCCCAGAACCCGGACGTATTCTTCCAGGCACGCGAGGCCTGCAACCCGTTCCACGACGCAGTCCCCTCCATCGTCACAGAGACGATGGACCGGTTTGCAGACCTGACGGGACGGCGGTACGGATTGTTCGATTTTCACGGCCACCCCGAGGCCGAACGCGTCATCGTGCTGATGGGCTCGGGTGCAGGCGCGGCCGGCGAGGCGGTCGAGCATCTGGTCGACGCCAGCGAACGGGTCGGGTTGCTCACCGTCCATCTCTACCGCCCGTTCGACACCGGCGCCTTCACCAAGGCACTCCCCGACTCGGTTCGTCACGTTGTAGTTCTGGACCGCACGAAAGAACCGGGTGCGGTGGGTGAACCTCTCTACCAGGACATCGTCACGACGCTCGCCGAGACCGGGCGCGACGTCCGGGTGATTGGCGGCCGCTACGGACTCTCGTCAAAGGAATTCACTCCTGCCATGGCCGTCCGGTCGCTGCAGGAGGCTGGTGCCGACGCTCCTCTCAATCATTTCACGGTCGGGATCACCGACGACGTCACGCACCGCAGCCTGGACACGTCGGACCAATGGTCAGAGCCGGATGACGTCTTCAGGGCAGTCTTCTACGGCCTCGGCTCCGACGGCACCGTCGGAGCCAACAAGCAGACCGTGAAGATCATCGGGACCGAGACCGATCAGTTCGCTCAGGGCTACTTCGTGTATGACTCCAAGAAGTCGGGGGCGCGCACGGTCTCGCATTTGCGGTTTTCTCCCCGATCCATTGCATCGACCTATCTGGTAACGGAAGCACATTTCGTCGGGATTCACTTCTTCGACTACCTGCAGCGCACAGACGTGCTCGAGATCGCCGCGCCCGGCGCCACCGTTCTCATGAACAGCCCGCATGGCGTCGAGGGCACGTGGCAGCAGCTTCCCGCCGAGGCACAGCGACAGATTGTGGACAAGCATCTCCGCGTCTACATTGTCGACGCTTCGGCGGTCGCGCGTGACGCGGGGCTGGGACCGCGTGTCAACACCGTCCTGCAGACCTGCTTTTTCGCAGTGACCGATCTGATGCCCACCGACGCCGCGATCGCCGCCATCAAGGCGTCGATCGACAAGGCGTACGGTGCCCGCGGCGAGGTTGTGCTCCGAAGGAATCACGACGCAGTCGATGCTGCCCTTGCCGGCCTGGCCGAGCTGCACATCCCCGACGCCGTGACAGCCCCGGCTTCCTTGCCTCCGACGGTGCCCGCCCAGGCCCCCGACTTCGTGCAGCGGGTCACGTCACTGATGTTGGCAGGCAAAGGTGACCTCCTTCCGGTCAGCGCATTACCGGTGGATGGCACCTTTCCGACCGCGACTTCGCAATGGGAGAAGCGCAGCATCGCGGAGGAGATCCCGATCTGGGATCCTGAGATCTGCATCGACTGCGGCCGATGTGCGCTGGTGTGCCCACACGCCGCGATCCGGATGAAGGTGTGGGACCCGGCGTTCTTCGACGATGGAATGCCAGACGGACTGAAATCGAAGGAGTGGACCGGTCGCGACGCTCCCGGGGCCGTAATGACAATCCAGGTGGCGCCGGACGACTGCACCGGATGCGCAGTCTGTGTCTCGATCTGCCCGGCGAAGAGCAAGGAATCGGTCAAGCATCGTTCGATCAACATGGAGCCAGTGGACGAGCATCTGGACGTTGAACGGGCTGCATTCGAAGCATTTCTCGAGATCCCCGAACGCGATCGCACACTCGTGAAGATCGACAATGTGAAGGGCAGCCAGATGCTGCAGCCGCTCTTCGAATTCTCTGGAGCATGCGCAGGGTGCGGTGAGACACCCTACGTGAAGCTGATGAGTCAGATGTTCGGAGACCGGGCGATCATCGCGAACGCCACCGGGTGCTCTTCGATCTACGGTGGCAATCTCCCGACCACACCCTACGCCGTCGACGCAACGGGACGCGGCCCGGCGTGGTCGAACTCTCTCTTCGAAGACAACGCCGAGTTTGGTCTCGGCATGCGACTCGCGCTCGACCAGAAGCGAAAACTGGCAGAGACCTACCTTCAGGATCTTGCTACCGAATTGGGCGATCTCGCCGTTGAGCTTCGGTCGGCCGACCAGTCTGACGAGGCAGGACTTGCGGCCCAACGAGACCGTGTTGCAACGCTTCGGTCACGGCTCGCCGACATCGATCGGCCCGCCGCGCGCCGGCTCGACGCAGTCGCCGATGCACTCGTACACACGTCCGTGTGGATCGTGGGCGGCGACGGGTGGGCCTACGACATCGGATTCGGTGGCCTGGATCACGTACTGGCAGTCGGCGAGGACGTGAATATCCTCGTGCTCGACACAGAGGTCTACTCCAACACGGGAGGCCAGGCATCGAAGGCGACGCCGCGGGCGGCGGTCGCCAAGTTCGCGGCAGGCGGAAAGCCGACCGCCAAGAAGGATCTGGGCATGATCGCGATGGCCTACGGCAACGTCTACGTGGCCCACGTCTCGATGGGGGCGAACATGACCCAGGTCGTCAAGGCTTTTGCCGAGGCCGAGGCCCATGCCGGGCCGTCGCTGATCATCGCCTACAGCCCGTGCATCGCCCACGGCATGGACATGGCCGACATGGCGTTCCATCAGAAGGACGCGGTTGAATCGGGGTACTGGCCCCTTTACCGGTACGACCCACAGCTCGAACGCCAGGGCCGGACCGCTTTCCGGCTCGACAGCCGCCCACCCACGATTCCGTTCGCGGACTTCGCTCGTACCGAAGCGCGGTTCGCGGTGTTGGAACGTATCAATCCGGATGAGGCCGCCCGCCTGATGGATACCGCGCAACAGGACATTGACGATCGCTGGCACCTCTACGAGCAGATGGAGAATGTCGAGTGGACCGTCCACCCTGAAGAAGACGAGGTGAAGTGATGGTTGAGCTCGCGACCAGCTACCTGGGAATTGGGCTAGAGAGTCCGGTCGTCGCGTCCGCGTCGCCGCTGACCGGAAAGATCGACACGCTCCTGCAACTCGAGGACGCCGGAGCAGCCGCCGTCGTGCTGCCGTCGCTGTTCGAAGAACAAGTCGAACACGACGCCATGGCGGTGCATCACGGTCTCGAATTCGGCGTCGGGTCATTCGCCGAATCGACGAGCGGCTATCTGCCGGACATGGACAGCTACAACAGCGGCCCGAGCGATTATTTGGAGCTCGCCCGAACGGCAAAGGCGGAGTTGAGCATTCCCGTCATCGCCTCACTGAACGGCACGTCGACCGGGGGGTGGACCCTCTACGGCCGGATCCTCGAGGATTGTGGTGTTGATGCCCTCGAACTGAACGTCTACCTCGTCGCGGCCGATCCAACGGTGACCGGCGCCGATATCGAAGACCAGTACCTCGAGCTGGTCGAGAAAATGCGGGGCTCCATCGACCTGCCGCTGGCGATCAAGATTGGCCCGTATTTCTCGTCGATGGCGAACATGGCCGTGCGCTTACAGGCCGCGGGGGCCGACGGTGTCGTGATGTTCAACCGCTTCTACCAGCCGGACATCGATCTCGAAGAGTTGACGATCGCCCCTGATCTACACCTCAGCCACTCGACCGAAGGGCTGATCGTGCTCCGCTGGTTGGCGATCCTGCGAGATCACCTCACGATCGACATCGCAGCCACCACCGGGATTCACGAGTCGGACGATGCGGTGAAGGCGATCCTCGCGGGCGCCAATGTGACGATGATGGCCTCAGCGTTGTTGCGAAACGGGCCGGGCCACCTGGCAACTGTGATCACCGGCGTGCGGCAATGGTTCGACGACCGTGGGTACGACTCGATCGACCAGGCGCGGGGCAGTTTGAGCCAGAAGAACATCCCCGATCCGGCCGCGCTGGAGCGGGCCAACTACATGCAGACCCTCGCCAGCTACAGCTCCGCCTAAGCCGATTCACGGTTGGAACCTAATGCATGGCACCTGACTGACTCAGGCCTATTGCAGTGAGTTCGACGGCACTGACGCGGCACGCCGTGAACGAGGAGAACGCAGCAAGCGGGCGAATCGTCACGGCGCCCACGAATGGCGCGGCCGGGATCGTGCCAGCCGTGCTGCGTTTCATGGCCGAGTTCTGTGAGCCCGGCGTGGACGACCCGGAGTTCGTGTTTCTGCTGACCTCAACCGGCATCGGTTCGGTGATCAAAGCCAACGCCGGGATTTCTGGGGCCGAGCTCGGTTGTCAGGGTGAGGTGGGCTCGGCGTGCGCAATGGCAGCCGCGGGATTGACCGCCGGACTCGGCGGGTCGCCGGGACAGGTGGAGAACGCAGCGGAGATCGCTCTGGAGCACAACCTCGGGCTGACCTGCGACCCGGTTGGTGGCTTTGTGCAGATACCGTGCATTGAACGGAACGCAGTAGGGGCGGTCAAGGCAATCACCGCCTCGTCACTGGCGCTGCGCGGCGACGGAACCCACATGGTGTCTCTTGACGTTGCGGTCGAAACGATGCGCCAGACCGGCCTGGACATGCACCACGGGTACAAGGAGACCAGCCTCGGCGGCCTCGCCGTCAACGTCCCCGCCTGCTGATTCAAGGCAGGAACCTAATGCATGGGCCCTGCCTCAGTCACACCGAGAGCAGTGAGTCCGGACCCGGCCGCGTTCTCACTGCATGAGGCCTGACTCAGTCAGGCCTCATGCATTAGGTTTGGCGCCTGAATCGGGCCCTGACGCTAGCGTCGCGGCCATGTCCAACGCCGCCCACGCCCGCCGCATCCACGACAGCCTGCCGGTCGTCGACGGCCACAACGACCTGCCGTGGCGGATCCGAGTCGAAGCCGGTGGCGATCTCGACGCCGCCGACCCGGGTGGCCCACTCCCCGGTTTCCACACAGACATCCCGCGGATGCTCGAGGGTGGCGTCGGCGCCCAACTGTGGTCGGTTTACGTTCCCGCCACCATTGCCAGCCCATTCGCACAGACCCTCGCGCAGATCGATCTCGTCGAGGCGATGGTCGGCCGGGACAACCGGCTCGAGTCGGCCCGCACCGGAGGCGAGGCAGCCGCCATTCGGGACTCGGGTCGCATTGCCTCCCTCATGGGCGCCGAAGGCGGCCACTCGATCGAGAACTCGCTCGACAATCTCGGGGTCCTGGCCGGGCGCGGCGTTCGGTACATGACACTGACACATAGCGACACTATCGAGTGGGCGGACTCAGCCACCGACGAGGCAACCCACGGCGGGCTCACCCGGTTCGGCCGAGATGTCGTGATGGAGATGAATCGTCTGGGCATGCTCGTCGACCTGTCGCATGTATCCGCCGATACCATGCGCGACGCTCTCGACGCGAGCGCAGCACCCGTCATCGCCAGCCACTCGAACGCGTACGCACGGGTGCCGCATCCCCGCAACATCCCGGATGACGTACTGCGCGAGATCGGAGACCGGGGCGGCGTCGTGATGGCGGTGTTCTTTCCCGGCTTCGTCATGCGGTCAACCGCGGCCCAGCTGATGGACCTCTTCGCCGAGTGGCGCACTGTCCGGGCAGAATTCGGGGACGACGAAGCGGCAATCGCGGCCGAGATCGAACGCCGGGAGCGCAAGCTCGACCTCGACCGCGGTGCCGTCGCTGATGTGGTGGACCACATCGAGTACATCGCAGAGGTCGCTGGAATCCACGCTGTTGGGCTGGGCTCTGATTTCGACGGGATGACGATTGCCCCGATGGGGCTCGAGGACGCATCCTGTTACCCCGCCGTCACGGTCGAACTGCTTGATCGTGGCTGGCCGGAGCCAGACATCCGCCGGGTCCTCGGTGAGAACTCGCTCCGGGTGCTCGATGTCGGCCCGGCCGGATGACCACAATCCCCTGGATCGAGCTGGCGCTCGGCGTCGCGATCCTCATTGTTGCCCCGCTCGGCCTCCGGACCATTGAACCGATTCGAACCTCGCGCCGCCGAGATGGGCCCTGACCGGCGCGATCGCTCTCGTCGTGCTCGAAGGTCCTCTCAGCGGCGCCCTCGCCACCGTCTGGCTCGTGTGGCGAGTGGTCACGACGTGGCGGTCGGCGCGAACGATCTGGGTCGACCGCAGTCTCATCGCGCTGGGTGCATTTGCCGCAGTCGGCTTCCTCACCTTCGGCGCACTCTGGATGGTGCTTGGTAGGGCGGATGTCGACGTGCCGCCCTTCTCACCCGTATGGTTGACCTGACTTCCGTGCACTTTCACTTCGCCGGATTCGCGTTGATCACTGTGAGCACCCTGGCTGCCTTGGAGCTTGCGTCCGCTGGTCTGCATCGACCCTGGTCGGAGCGATCCTGTCGGTCCCGCTCACGGCTGTCGGCATCGCGGTCAGCCCGGCGCTGGAGGTTGGCGCGGCCCTCCTCGTCGCAGGAGTCGGTGTCTCTCTCGCGGCTCTGCTGACGAAGGTCTCGGCAAGCCCGCCGGGCGCGCTCCTCCTCCGCCTAGCCGCGGGCTCGCTCTTGGCCTCGATGCCGATGGCCGCCGTGTTCGCGATCGGCGAGGTTGTCGAGAACAGATGGCTGGCGATTCCAACGATGCCACGCACCCATGGTGCCCTCCCTGCACTGGGCTTCGCGGTTCCGGCGAGCGGCGCCTGGTATCTCCGTTCTCGGGCCGGTCTGGTCGCGACCGAGGACTGAATCCGGATCAGTCCACCGAGGAGCCGTTCTGATCGTCGACCGCCCGCTCCGGCACCCGATACGCGTCCGGGGTTGGTTTCGTAGGGCGCGCCAGCCACTCGGGCCGGCGCAAACCGCCGGGGCCCGGCCCCGGCTTGGTGAGCTCGAGCCACTCTTGATATGTCTCGAATGACTTCGTGGTGTCGGCGACAACGTCGCCGTATTGATCTCCCGGCTCCGCGTGTGACAACCGGACTCGCTGGTGCCAGGCATGCATCCCGGAAACCGGATCCGGATGCGGTGGGAACGCCAGGTTCTGATTGACCCCCGCATCAGACCACCAGATGCGCTCAGAGTCCGGGTCATCAGAGGTGAACGGTTCGATTCCCGTCTTCTGCCGCAGACGCCAGCGGCCATCTTCCAGACGGTCGATCTCGACCAGCGCTGATGACCAGCGTTCGTTGCCCACGTTGTCGTTCAGTCGCCAGCGGCCCATGTGGTGTGACGCTGCGACAACTCCGGGCCGGATTCCTTCGGTGCGCCACACGCGCATGACGAAGTACCCGGAGTCGGTCGAGATCCGCACCATGTCGCCGGTCCCGAACCCGAGTTCTTCGGCGTCCTGGGGATGCATCCACAGCGGGTGCCCATGGCTTATCTCATAGAGGTATTTGGCGTTCCCGGACCGGGTGTGGATCAGCGTCGGAAGCCGGAAGATCGGAAGCAGGATCCGTTCGTTGCCACCAAGATCGAGATCGCGCCAATAGACGTGGGTCTTGAGATACGTGGGGATCGCCTCTTGCTCCCAACCCCAGTCGTGCATGGTCGCCGACCACCATTCCAACTTCTTCGAAGGGGAGCCGAATCCTTTGCGGGCGACGCCATCGACATCGACCCCGACCACGGCGCCGTCTCGGCGCGCGAGGCCGTCCATCCCGATCGACTCCGCATCGACCGGAGTGTCGTGCACGTTGTACACGTCGGTCGCGACCTCGACCGCTCCGTATTTACGCATGTACTCGAGCGGTGTGATGCCCTCATCCGCCGCTCTCTCTGGCAGCCCGGGAACCGAGTTGTCGAACATCCAGCCGTAGTACTCGTCAACGGTGACCGGCCGGGCGGCGTCGTTGGGTGACTCGAACCACTGCCTGATCCCGAGTTCGCCGTCCGGGTCGATCCGCCATGACAGGTCGATCCAGAACTCGGTTTCCTCCCACACCTCGCCCGGGTTGGCCTCATACGTCCGTTCGAACGTTTGCCCGTTTCGCTCGGCGGCAACCCGCAGCACGGGCTGGCGGAACCCCAGCCACTGGCCGGCGTGCGTCTCGTAGGAATGGGTGTCGTGGCGTTCGCTGCCGACGCCCATCGGTAGGACGTAGTCAGCATATTGCGCGCTCTCCGACCACGTTGGCGTGAGCGCAACGTGCAACCCGACGCTCTCTTCATCTGTCAGCATCTCGATCCAGGAGAAGCCGTCCGGGTTGGTCCACACCGGGTTGTAGACCCGCGAAAAGTAGACATCGAGCCGGCCGCGTCCCTCTTTGACGAGATATGGCAACAGGAATGACATCTCATGGTGGGCGAACGGATACTCCTTTGGCCACAACAGCTCGTTCCAGCGGCTGTGCGGCGGCGGCATGTTCCAATGTTGTGGCTTGAACTTCCCCCAGGCGCTCGGCGAAGTGCCGCCAGTCGTGCCGACCGAGCCCGTGAGCACATGGAGCAGCCACAAGCAACGCGCGGCCTGCCAGCCGCCGAGGTTCCCGGAACCGGTCGACCGCCACGTGTGGGACGCGAAGCGGGTTCCCGCATCCTGGATGCCATCGACGACGGCGACGATGCGCGCGACTGGAACACCACATTCTTCAGCTGCCCAGTCGAGGGTGTACGAGTCGTAAGTTTCTTTGAGGAGACCAATGAAGGCTTCGAAGCGCATGTCCTCAGGGCGGACGTATGAGAGAGCTTCTTCCCAGTTCACCCAACGTCTGATGAAGTCGCGATCGATTGCGTCGCGTTCGAGCAGCTCCCGGGCGATGGCGAGGAACAGACCAGGCTCGGTGCCGGGCCAGGTCGGGAGCCAGATGTCCGACATCGATGCGGTGTTGGAAAGCCGCGGATCGATCGTCGCGAGCTTGGCTCCGGCCTGCTTGCCCTCGATGATCCGCTGGGCGTGGGGGTTGAAGTAGTGCCCGGTCTCGAGGTGGCTCGAGAGCAGCAGGATGAACTTGGCGTTGGCGAAGTCGGCCGACGGTCGGTCATGCGCCATCCACATGGCGTACCCGGTGCGAGCACCCGCCGAGCAGATGTTGGTGTGACTGTTGTGCCCGTCCACGCCCCACGCGCGAAGCGTGCGTTCCATGAACCCGTCCTCGCCCGGCCGTCCGACGTGGTACATGATCTCGTCATGGCGGTCTTCCTGGATCGCATTCCGCATCCGTCCGGCGATGTCCAGCAACGCGTCGTCCCACGACACCTGCTCCCACTCTCCGCTCCCACGCATGCCTTTCCGCTTGAGCGGATACAAGATCCGCTCCGGGTCATACATCTGGTTGAGCGTCGCGGGACCTTTCGCGCAGTTCCTCCCGCGAGAGCCGGGGTGCGCCGGGTTGCCTTCGAATTTGCGGACCTCGCCCGAGTCCTGATCGACGTAGGCCAGCAAGCCGCATCCCGACTCGCAGTTGAAGCATGTCGTCGGCACCAGCCGGTAACGCCGCTTCTCCTTCTTGGGCCACGCGCGGGCGTCGTACTCTTCCCAGTCGTCCCAGCGGTCCGGCGGCGGGAAGTTGGTGAGGCCCTGGGGCTGGAGCCGTGGGATCTCCGTCGTCATCGTCGCCTCCGTTGGTGCAACTCGGTACCGGCCGCCCCGATCGCTGCATGACGATTCGCCCGGGCGCCTCGTCTGCCGGAAGCTCCCAGTTGGGACACGCCCATGGCGAGGCGCGAAAACATTCGTTCACTCATGACAGCGGGACCGCCTGGCCGGCCTTGACCATGGCGTCGTCGGCGAACCAGATACCCGCCATCGCGGCCAGCCCGCCGACCGGCGCCAGCCAGTCCTGGCCGGATGACAGCGACAGGCCGCCAAGGGCGATCGGGGCGACCACGCCGAGCACCTGGCCACCCAGCAGCCACTGACGGGAAACGTGACCGCGGGTCAAGTGGTGCATGGCGGCCGCGATGTTGCGGGTTGGGTGGTGGCCGAGCACCTCGCCGGCGGCAATGAGCCCGAGGGCGGCGGCGCCACCGATCATCGCCCAGACAAAAGCCTCGAAGCCGTCGGGGCTGATGACCTGCTGTGTGACGACTCCCGAGCCGCTGCTGTCGTACAACGCGGTGCTGAAGAGGGCCGCCGCGCCGCCGCCCGCGGCGAAGGCACCGGCCACCATGTGCCACAGCAGCATCGGACTCTGCCAGAGATCCCGAGCCTCGGCTTGACCGAACAACAACGCCGTGTAGCCGGCAGTCGCCACTGCCAGCGGGGCGCCGATCCACATGAGGATCGGGATCAAATCATCGGCGCCCGCCATGCCCGCGATGAACCAGACACCGAGCAATAGCGCATATGCGCCGAGGATCCAGGCGCCCCGGACGAGCCATGAGCCGGGGTTGCCTTTTGTGAGCAGGTAGTAGAACCGGTCGGGCCGTTTCAGGTCCAACACGAGGAGAATCCCGGTCAACAACAGGAAGACACCGGCGATGAGTGGCGTCGCCAATCGCGCCCAGGTCGTCGTCAGATCGGCACCTGCCAGCGATGCGATGGCTAGGGCCAGCACGAGGCCGGCAGCGATGCCTTTGGTGAGGAAGTAGCTCGATACACGCCAGCCCCACGGGGCCGGGTGATCGGTGTTGTACGTGACGCGCGGTGGATCCGATGGTCGGTTGACGACGCCCGGGCCACCATTCGACGGCTTGCCGTTGGTCGGAGTGAGATCGACTGCGAGCCAGTTGCCCGCTGATTGACCGTGCCTCGTCTTGACCCCGTTTGCCGGGCCCGTGTCGCGCCAGATGCCGCTGCCGGTGAGTTCAGTCGCCGCGAGCGGATCGAGATTGGCGGTGTCCGCTCCCTTGTACCAGAGGTTCGGCCGGGTTCCCTGTTCGGGTGCACGTTGAAACAGCGTGTCGGTCGCGACCATGTGCGCGATCTCCGTGGAGGGGTCGTGGAGATCCCCGGCAATGATGGCCTGCTCCGGGCACACCACAACGCAAGCTGGCTCAATCCCGACCTCCACCCTGTGCACGCAGTAGTTGCATTTCTGCGCGGTCTGCTCGTCGGGGTCGATGTACAACGCGTCGTAAGGGCACGCCTGCATGCAGCTCTTGCAGCCGATGCATCGGTCGGTATCGAAATCAACGATGCCGTCCTTGCGGGTGTAGAGGGCCTTCGTAGGACAGATTGCGACACACGGTGCGTTCGAACAGTGGTTGCATCGCATGACGGAGAAGAATCGCTTCGTGTCAGGCCACTCGCCTTTCTCGACGTACTTGACCCAGGTGCGGTTCACACCGAGCGGGACATCATGCTCCGTCTTGCACGCCACAGAGCAGGCGTGACAGCCAATGCATTTCGTCTGATCGATCACGAATCCGTACTGCACACCCCTCCTCGCCACTCGGACGACACCACGATGCGCGCCTCCGAAACCGTAGCCCGATGCTCGAGGCTCTGAGGCATTCTCGATTCTGCCACGCCGCCAGGCAAAAGTCCGTACAATTCGCGCGAGCGCCCCTCGGCTCTATCGCCTACGCGCACACCCCGCTTCTCACAAATGGGTATCGAGACCTATACCACTATCTGCGAGTAGTCAACTACTCTAAGTGGCAATGGCTGGGGCCTCTGGGGGGTTTTCATGACAAGTATTCACGCGCCGATCCGCCTCGATGGTGAGCGGCCACGCGACCGTCGGATCACGAACTGCTGCCAGACGCGCGTCGCGCCCCCCACATCAGGCTCGGTTGTCGAGAAGAGTCCGGCGCCATCGATCCGGACTGCCGCGGGGCATCGGTCTGCTCACTCGGTCGTGCACACGCTGATCAGTGCAGATCGTGGTGCTACCGCCATTCTGCTGGCCGCGGCGATGCTGTTGTTCTTGGGCATGGCGGCCATGGGCGTCGACTATGGGCTGGGGGTGAATGAGCGACGCGCCGACCAGACCGCCGCCGATCTCGCAGTAACTGCGGGAGCGGTCGATTCCCTCAATGGTGCCGACGCGGTACGCGACTCGGCCCTGTCCTACGCTCGCCTCAACCTGCCCACTACGTACACCGCGGCCGACTGGCAGGCGATGTGGGAGAGCTGTGTGGATCCCGCGGCCGAACGCAACAGCGGCGGAGCCAATTTCATCCCACTCACCCCGCCGGCAGGCTGGACCGTGGTCGATCCGGCCAACTGGTGCATCTCCGCTGAGGGTGCCCGCGGTCTCCTCAGAGTTCGCGTGCCCGATCAAACCGTTCAGGCTGCGTTCGGTGGCCTCGTGGGGGTCAACGAGCTCACACTCAGGGCTGCTGCAGTATCGCGGGTTCAAACCGGTGGTCACGGCGGGATCCTCCCGTTCGGACTGCCAGCGGGTCTCGGCGACGGCGGCCACGTGTGCCTCAGCTCAGGGCCAACCGGTCAAGCCGAGGGGCCGTGCGAAGGAAGTGAGAGCGGGAACTTCGGAACCCTCAAAGGCGCGATCTACGGCAATACGGAGATGGGTACAACCGGTTGCCGCACGTCCCCCGTGCCCAACGTGCTCGCAGAGAACATCGCGCACGGTTACGACCACCTCGTCGTTCTGTACAAAGGTGCCGAGGTTCGCGATCAGTGTTTCGAACCATACGTCAACACACTCAACACCGACACCGGGTTTCCCAACGACGGGGCCGAGGACGGACTCGTAGGAGGGACAAAGCTCGACCCGGCGTTCACGCCCCGATTCGCGTTGAATGCCGGTCCCGGCGGACACACGACGGCGTTCGGATACACCGTCGAAGACACTCCGCTGTGGTCCTATCTCCTGTCCGGGGCCGACTACAGCGGCAGCGTCTTGGGTGCCCCAGTCCCGTGCGATCCCGATGGATTCGACGGCGGCACCTTCGACTGGGACGGTGACGGCATCGATGACAACAATCAATCATGGCAGCACATGAAGGCCTGTATCGACGAGTACGTGTCGGGCGGCCACACCGGTGTCATCTTCAGCTCTGGCCTCGGCGACAATGCCGCCAGATTCGGGTACATTCCCGAATTCGTCCAAGCGAATCTGGGCTCGGGGAACAGTTGGCTCAACATCAAGCGTTTCCGAGCCGTCTACCTCCAGACCACAACGTGGAAGAAGGGCGGCAATTACGTCTTTGCCAACCCGGGCGAGGCGTGCGTTCCCGGCCCCTGCGCGGGTAACGGGTACTCGATGCGCCAACTCACCGCGTTCGTGATTCCAGACAACGCGCTCCCGGAGGAAGTCAAGGGCGATCCCATGCCCGGCGCCGTGGGTATCAACCCGTTGCGCGTTGAGCTGTTCGGGTGAGAGAGCGGTGCTGAAGGAACGCTGGGCACAATCTCTTCTCGATCGCTGAGATCCGTGCCACCATTCCTGGGACCTATGGAAGGTTTCCGAGAATGTCACGGGCGTCAGTCCTCGCAATGATCTCATTGGCGGTCCTCGTCGGCGCATGCGGCCGCGATACCCAATCCACCGGCACCGAGGTGCTGCCCTTCGAGGAGATCCAGGACTCTGACCTCGTCTTCGAGAACGACCCCACCTTCCCGGGCAGAGGCATCTTCCGCGTGACCACGACCGAACCGGCGATCTGCGCCATCATCTGGGGAGAGACCGAAGCACTCGGTCAGTTCAACAACAGCCTGGACATGAATGGCACCGGCATCGTCCGCCACGACGTGCTGTTGCCCGGCGCTGAGCCGGGTCACACGTACTTCTACCGCCTGCAAGGATCGACCGCCGACGGTTCCCTCTTCCAGTCGGAGCTCATGACTTTCACCCTTCCCGAAGCCGATGCCGGCGCAGCACCGCTGGTTGAACCGACTGGGGCCAACCTGGTGCGCGGGGCGACGGTCGTCGAAGTGAGCAGCCAGTTCTCTGATTCGTGGTCTGGAGCCAACGCCATCGACGGTGATCTGAGTACGGAATGGTCGACGAGCGGTGATGGCGACGAGGGCTACATCGTGATCGACCTTGGAAGTCCTCAGCCGGTCACGGGGTTCGAATTCCTGACCCGAAGCATGGCCGACGGCAGTGCCACGACCACGACCTACACGGTGACCGTCGACGATGACGAGACGCTGGGGCCCTTCGACGCAGGAAACCCGGCGAACCGGACGGTGGCCGAGGCCGCATCAACCGGGCAGGTATTTCGCTTCGACGTCACGGACTCTTCGGGAGGTAACACCGGTGCGATCGAGGTCGGCATCTACGGAAGCTGACGTGGCACGTGCGCGTGTGATCGGCGTTGGAGGGTTGCCCGCTCGGTGGCGAGCGCAACACAGTAGGATAAAGTACGGACATTTGTTGGCCGCTGGTCGGCCGGTTTCGTCCGGGAGGGTCCAAAAGGAGCGCACATGGAGATCACGAACATCCGTACGCCGGGTCTCGGCGATGCCACGTACCTCCTCGCCCACGAGGGAGCGGCAGTATTGGTCGATCCGCAGCGCGACATCGATCGATTCCTCGCCGAGATCGGGGAGTCACACCTCCACCTGGTGTTGGAGACGCACCTGCACAACGATTACGTGTCGGGTGGAATCGAAGCGGCTGAGCGCACCGGTGCGCAACTCGTGCTGCCGGCCGCGGCGGCACCTGCCTATCGGCACACGCCGGCGTTTCACATGGAGGATCTCGACGCCGGATCTTTCCGGGTCCGGCCGATTCATACGCCGGGGCACACCCCCGAGCACACGTCGTATTTGATCATCATCGATGACGAGCCGGTGGCGCTGTTCAGCGGCGGATCGCTGCTGGTTGGTTCAGCTGGCCGGCCCGACCTGCTCGGTTCCGAGCGCGCCGACACACTGGCTCGCCTGCAGTACATCTCGGTTCACCGGCTCGCGCAGCTTCCGGACGACGTGTCGCTGCTCCCAACGCATGGCGAAGGCTCGTTCTGCACCGTGAGCGGCGCCGGGAAGACGACTTCGACCATCGGCGAGGAGCGGCGTTCCAATCCGGTCCTGCTGTACCCCAACGTCGAGTCGTTCGTGAAAGGACAGCTCTCGGCCCTCCAGCCCTACCCGAGCTACTACCGGCATATGGGTCCGGCCAACCTCATGGGGTATGACGTCATCCCTCAGGATGCAGTACCTCCCACTCTGACTGCCGCCCAGTTGGCCGGAATGGAGGGTGCGACGGTCGTCGACATTCGGTCCAAGCAGGAATACGCCGACGCCCACATCCCGGGGTCCATCGGCCTCGAGATGGGCGACCAGGTCGGCGTGTGGGCCGGCTGGCTGATGGATCACGACGCGACCATCGTGCTGGTGGCCAATCACGATCAAGATGTCGCCGAGGCCGTCGCTCAGTTCCGCCGCATCGGGATGGACAGTGTCGTCGGAGTTCACTACGGCATTGGTGACTGGCGCGCTGAGGGCCGCCCGCTTGCTCAGCACCGCACCATCGACGTTGAGGGATTCCTCTCGGCGTACCGGGAAGGCGAGATCGTCAACCTGCTCGACGTGCGGGCGCCAAACGAGTTCGAGGCGGGGACGCTCGACGGAGCCGTCTGGTCGTATCTGCCCGACCTCGCCCGACAGCTCCCTCCGCTGTCAGACCACACGAAACCCGTGTGGATGGCATGCGGGAGCGGCTATCGAGCCAATGCGGCCGTCAAGTTCCTCGAGGACGCCGGCCTGGAACCAGTGGTGCTGATCGGCGGAGGGATCCCCAACGTCCTCGAGGCCATGCCAGTCTGACGACGCCGGCCATACCGCTGACACGATCGGTCATTCCCACTCTCGTTCTTCATCTTGTGACGCGGCATCGACCGTGATGCCCGAGTCGAACTGCCGCTGCGACAGATCCGCGTAGAGACCCCCGAGCTCAGTGAGCGACGTGTGGTTGCCCTCCTCAACCACCCGGCCATCGTCGAGAACGAGGATGCGATCGGCGTCCCGAACCGTGCTGAGACGATGCGCGATCACAAAGGTGGTTCGGCCCTCCATGAGCACCGCGAGGGCGTCTTGCACGACGGCCTCAGACTCCGAATCGAGCGCGCTCGTCGCCTCGTCCAGGATGAGGATCCGCGGATCCTTGAGCAACGCTCGCGCAATCGCAACGCGCTGACGCTGACCACCGGAGAGCTTCACTCCGCGCTCACCAACAAGTGTGTCGTACCCTTCAGGAAAACCCGAGATGAACTCATCGGCGTTGGCAGCGATCGCAGCCGCCAGAATCTCTTGATCCGAGGCGTCGTGCTTGCCCATCCGTATGTTTTCGGCGATGGTCCCGGAGAACAGATGGGTATCTTGAGGAACCGCTGCCATGTGACTGCGGAGATCGTCGACGCTCACTTCCCGGAGGTCGATGCCGTCGATGCAGACAGCCCCCGCGGTCGGATCGAAGAAACGCGCGATCAGTTGCACGAGCGTCGACTTGCCGCCGCCGCTCGGTCCGACGAGTGCGATCACCTCACCGGGTGAGGCAGTGAGGCTGACGTCGTGCAGCACGCGGCCTGCCCGATCGGAGTATGCGAACGACACCTGATCGAAGGTGACACTGCCGCCGACCTGAGCCAGCTCGATCGGATCCTCGGGGCTGCGGACGTCGCTCACCTCGTCGAGCATCTCAAAGATCCTTCGGGTTGAACCCAGCGCTTCCTGCAACTGGCCGAAAAGGCCGGTGAAGGTGCCGATCGCCCCGGCAACAGTGAAGGTGTAGAGGAGGAACGTGACCAGGTCTCCGCCAGTCAACTCTCCAGTGAGGACGAGACGCCCACCGAACCACAGTACGAGCGAAACGGTGGCAAAGACCGAGAACTGCACCGCGGGCACAAACAGCGCTCGCATGCGGGCCCGCCGCAGTGCCAGTCGGTAGGAGGCAGCGATCGAGCCGGAGTAACGATCGACCAGTGTCTGCTCCGCCCCGAACCATTGGACGACCCGGATACCGGCGATGGCCTCCTCGGCAACTGCGTTGGCTTCCGCGACCTGGTCCTGAAATGCCGTCGAGAGCCGCTCGAGCCGCCGGCCGAAGAAACGGGCCGCGAAGATCAGCACCGGCACCACGATGAGCACCGTCGCGGACAGCTTCGCGCTGATCACGAACAGCATCACGACGCCCCCGACGAGCGTGAGTCCCTGACTGGCCAACTGCGCGACCGAGTGAGAAACGGTGGTCTGGACGACGGCGACGTCAGAGGTGAGACGGGAGGTGATCTCCCCGGTCTTGTGTGACTCAAAGAACTTCACAGACAGCAGCATGAGGTGGGAATAGAGCCGAGTTCGAAGATCCGCGACCACGCCCTCGCCGACCGCGGCCAGTTGGTATTGCTGGACATAGTTGAACGCGGCCTGGATGGCGAAGACGCCGAGAAGAAACAATGCGATCCGATTGAGAGTCGAAGGGCTTCCGGCCGCACTCACGACGAGCGCTGAATCGACCAATCGGCCGATCACCAAGGGAAAGACGAGGCCCATGGACGATGCAACCGCCACGGCACCCACCGCGGCGGCAAGCCGTCGCCGGAACGGGCGGAGGAAGGTGAGCAGCCGGCTGAGCTGGCGGAGATCGGCAACTCGTACCGGCTGGTCGTCATCAACCCGCCGCCGCGCCGGTCGGTGGCCCCGACGGCCGGGGCGGGCGCTCAACCGAGCCGCGGTTGTTGGATCATGTGTTCGTTTTACCAGACCCGACCCGATACACCTGGATCCACCGGTTTCGGAGGCGGATCGCCCCGCGGTGGCATCAGGCGCCCATTCCCTGGAGCATTCCCGTACTCGCGACGAGTCTGGTCCTGCCTCGCGCCATACTCGCACCGTGACCGGCGCTGGGCGTTGCGTGGTGTCCTTCTGTGGATTGACCAGAAACGCCTCAGCCGAATCCACGCACCACTCATGCGCAGCCGACAGTCGAGCCGGTCAGCCGGTCAGCTCGACTCGGTCACGGAACAGGTCGAGCGACTCTGGATTTGCGAGCGCTTCGGTGTTTCTGACCTGATCGCCGTTGACGACCGCCGTCACCGCCAGCTCGCTGATCTTTCCGCTCCGGGTACGGGGAATGTCGCCGACGCTCGTGATCACCGACGGCACGTGGCGAGGCGACTCCTCAGTCCGCAACCGATCCCGTATCTCGGCCACCAGCTCTTCGGTGAGCTCTGCCCCCTCGGCCATGCAGAGGAACAGCACGACACGGCTGTCGTTGTCCCACCGCTGGGCAACCGCGACCGCCTCGATGACCTCCGGGAACTGCTCAACCACTCGATAGATCTCGGCGGTGCCGATCCGGACGCCCGCTGAGTTGAGCGTGGCATCGGACCGGCCCAGGATCACCATGCCGCCACGCTCGGTCCACATCGCGTAGTCACCGTGAGTCCAGCTGTCGTCAAAGCGATCGAAATATGCGGCGCGGTATCTCTCATCACCGCCCTCACCCCAGAAGGTCAGCGGCATCGAAGGGAACGGTGTTGTGCAGACGAGTTCACCTTGTGCTCCCGTCAGTGGTTCTCCGTCGTCGCCAAAGACCTCGACACCCATGCCCAATATCGGTCCTTGAATCTCCCCCGCGTAGACCGGCCGGGTGGGGTCGCCACCGACAAAGCACCCACACAGGTCGGTCCCGCCCGAGATCGACGCCAGGTGGACGTCCTGTTTGATTCCGTCGTATACGAACGCGAACCCGTCCGGAGAGAGCGGCGAGCCGGTCGACGCGATGACCCTGAGGGCTTCGAGACGATGACTGTCAATCGGACGTAACCCGGACTTGAGCACGGCGTCGATGTACTTCGCAGAGACGCCGAACAACTTCAAGTCGACCTCGTCGGCAAGATTGAACAGCGTTTCGGATCCGTTCTGAAACGGATTCCCGTCGTACAGCACGATCGTCGCACCCAGGGCGAGGCCCGACACGAGCCAGTTCCACATCATCCAGCCGCACGTCGTGAAATAGAACAGTCGGTCACCGGTCTTCACATCGATGTGGTGGGCTTGCTCCTGCAGATGTTTCAGCAACACACCGCCGGCGCGGTGCACCATGCACTTGGGCTTACCGGTCGTGCCAGACGAGTAGAGAATGTACAGAGGATGATCAAACGGGAGCCGCGTGAACGCCAGATCGACGCCCTGGTGGGGATCGATGAAGTCGATGTACGCAACCGCGTCGTCCACGGCCACGATGTCGGGTTCCGACTGGAGGTAGCCCACCACCACGACCCGCTCGAGACTCGGCAAGGCCTGACGGATCTCTACGAGCTGGGTCAACCGCTCGAACGGTGTGCCCCCATAGAGGTACCCGTCGGCCGCGATCAGAACCTTCGGTTCGACCTGTCCGAATCGGTCGACGACGCCCGCAGTCCCGAAATCTGCCGACGTCGACGAAAACATTGCTCCGAGTGAGGCCGCCGCCAGCATCGCGACAACCGTCTCAGGGACGTGCGGCATCCACGCCGCGATTCGATCGCCCTCGCTCACGCCCATCGCTCTCAGTGCCGCGGCGAACGCTGCAACCTCGGCCCGCAATTGCGACCAGGTCAGGGTTCGGGCCAGACCGTCCTCCCTGCGGAATTCGATCGCCGGCTCGTCATCAGCCCGGCCCCTGCCATCGAGCAGGTTCTCCGCGAAGTTCAGTGACGCCTCCGGGAAGAATCGGGTCGATCGTATGTCACCCGCGGGCTCCATGGCGACGTCGCCCTTTTCACCAATGACACCTGTGCTGTCCCAGACTGCCGACCAGAACAGGCCCGGGTTGGCGACCGACCAGCGATGCAGTGCCACCGTGTCGGCCATGTCAATGTCATGGCGATCGGCGACGGCACGCCGGAACTGGTCGATGTTGGTGGCCGCAATCTGGTCGGGAGTTGGAGTCCACAGCGGTTGGCTCATGGTCCAGAGAATAGAGCCAGCCTGAGCCACCGGCCTGATCAGTCGGATCCGTGACAATCCGGGTGAGCGGAGACGCCGAACAGAACCGTTCCGCCAGGAGCGATCCGCGCGCTGCGTCGTCCAGGCATAGCGCCACGTATCAAAGACGATGGCGTCCAAGGCCACCTCATACGAGCGCTCGGTCACGTCGTATCCAACTCGACGGCACCGCCCTATGGGTGATCCCGATCGGCTCGAGACCCTGGATGCGACGGGACGGATGGCGATCGGCGTATCCCAGCGTGGTGAAGACCTTGTCACGGCGGACGACCCATACGCACAGGCGTTGATGTTCTGCAACACCGCCATCGCTCGCCTCCCCGACCGAGCCGCCATCGCGCCTCGTCGTCGGGGGGTCGCCACCGGTGCACAACGTGCTTGCGATATGTGACGTACGTCCCTGGTCCGGCAACCAGCAACGCCCAACGATTGGGCAATGGACGCGATTCGATTCAACGCGGTGAGCAAACTATTCGGAGATGTGGTCGCTCTCGATCGGCTGTCCTGCGCCATTCCCGCAGGAAAGCTGACCGGTTTTCTCGGTCCGAACGGCGCCGGCAAGACCACGAGCTTCCGCGCGCTGCTGGGAGTCACGCGCATCGACTCGGGTGCGATCGACGTACTCGGCATGGACGTGAGCCGCCACGCCCCGGCCATAGTCAAGCGAGTGGGCGCGATCGTCGAGGACCCGGGCCATCACGGTGCACTGACCGGACGCAGCAATCTCGAGATCGCTGCCGCGACGCTGGGAAGAGGAGCGGAACAGATCGATCATCTGCTCAACCGCGTCGGCCTGAGCAACGACGCCGACCGCAAGGTCTCCGGCTATTCCAAGGGCATGCGCCAGCGACTGGGCCTCGCCGTCGCCCTCCTCGGCGATCCGGAACTGCTCGTGCTGGACGAGCCGCTCGATGGGCTCGATCCGGCCGGCCAGGTGGCATTCAAGACACAGCTCAGAGCGCTCGTCGATGAGCACAGATCGACTGTGGTCGTGTCCAGCCATGACCTCCGAGATATCGAGGAGCTCGCTGATCACGTCGTCGTCATCGACCATGGAACGCTGGTCGTTCAGGGACCTCTCGGCGCTCTCCTCGAATCAGAGCCGAGGATTCGTGTCCGCATCGACGACCTGGCCGACGCCACCGAGATTCTCGAATCGGGCGGATTTGGCGTCAGGACCGACAACGGTGACCTCCTCGTCGCCACCGACGACGGGTCCAGGATCGCGCAACTGCTCGCCAAGAATGACCGCTACCCGCGAGCGTTGATCCCCGAATCGACATCGCTCGAACAGGCCTTCCTGCGTCTCACGAACGAGGAAGCGTCATGACCGGACTCCTGAAAGCAGAGTGGCTGAAGCTCTCGCGGCGCTGGGTGTTTCGGATCATGACTGTCGTGCTGCTGGTCGTGACGGCGATGTCGGCCGTGATCTTGCTGGTGGTTCCGGAGGTGGCGCCCGACGCGATCGAGGGCCTCCCGCAGCTGGCGCGGGGCGACGCCACCATCGTCGGTGTCCAGACCGTGCTCGGCCAGACGTGGTTCCCGCTGATCCTGGCCGTCGTGATGTTCGGCGCCGAGGTGACCGGCACCGCATGGGCCGCCGCGCTCACGCGTGAGGCCCGCCGGCTCCGACATGTCGTGGCGCGATTGGTCGTTTTGTCTGCCGCGGCGTGGGTCGCCGCGCTGGTGGCGATCGCCGGATGGGAATTGTTGGCTGCCTCGTACACGACGGGACCCGCCGCCTACGGCGCCGGGGACTGGCTGGGGCTGGTATGGAAGGCGGCACTCGTCCAGGCGACCTGGGTAGCGCTCGGCCTCGGTGCCGTCGCCCTCGTCCGCTCGACCGGCGTTGCGATCGGTATCGCGGTCGCCTACTCCTTCACCGAGGGGCTTCTCGCGCTCTGGCGTCCCTTCGGTGAGATCGCCCTGTCGAGCGCCTCCAACTCACTGATCGGTCAGACCGTGGCCGATGTGTCGGGCGGGTTCGGGGTCAGTGGCGCCGATCCGATGGTGTTCGCCCAGGCGGTTGCTGTGGTCATCGCGTGGGCGCTGGTTGGCCTGGCCCTCACCTGGGCAGGCGTCAACCGCCGCGAGGCCTGACATTCCAGCCGGAGGGCGTCCCGCTTCGACGCGGCTACGAGGGATGAAGCCGGTGCAGCGTGCGGGTGGCCGGCATCTGCGAGAATCGACCGTGTGAAACCAACGCTCCCGAACGTTCTGGCCGCCCGGTATGCCAGCCTCGAGATGACCGCGATCTGGGCACCGGCGGGCAAGGTCGTGCTCGAACGCGAGCTGTGGATCGCAGTTCTCGAGGGTCAAGCAGAACTCGGCCTCAGCATTCCAGACGGCGTGATCGACGCGTATCGGGCCGTCGTCGACCAGGTGAACCTCGAATCGATCAACGCTCGAGAACAAATCACCCGTCACGACGTCAAGGCGCGCATCGAGGAGTTCTGCGCGTTGGCCGGCGCCGAGCACATCCACAAGGGAATGACGTCACGAGACCTCACCGAGAACGTCGAACAGTTGCAGGTCCGCCGAGCACTCGAACTGATCCGTGAACGGGCAGTGGCGACGCTTGCGGTTCTCGCCGCACGGGCT
>Ga0224512_10001440_pt1 | contig 22893 bp, 21 predicted proteins | sample SF_May12_sed_USG_4_FD_169103 | JGI IMG/M metagenome (GOLD analysis project Ga0224512, IMG submission 169103) | Sediment microbial communities from San Francisco Bay, California, United States - SF_May12_sed_USGS_13 | ecosystem: Environmental > Aquatic > Marine > Sediment | place: USA... | reverse complement strand
TCGTCCAGACGTCCGAGCTCGTCGGCTGAGCCGGCTCCGGGCGAGCCGGCTGCCGCCCTCTAGAGAACCGGGAAGACCGAGCGACCGTCGGGCCGGTCGGCCCGGGCCAGCGCATGTATCACCGGCCACTCGCCGTGCCGCCGGCGGGCGATGTCGACGAGAATGTGGATGATCTCGGCGGTCGCCCGTGAATCGAACTCGGGTGTCGGGATACCGACGCTGGCGGCCAGATCATCGACGTGGATCATCACCTCGATGAATCGGGTGCGGCAGAAGTCGTCGAGCGAAAGCATCCGACCGCCGAGCGCACCGATCAGACGGTCGGGCGGCTCGGTGGGAAGGCGGTGTCGGATGTCGGCCGCCACCCGGCGGCACTCGTCCAGAACCTCTGCCGGGCCGGCCGAGGCCTCCGCCGCCGAGACCTCCTTGATCCGGTGGTGAATCGGCGAATCGATGGCGGCGTGGAAGTAGGTGACCGGCGTGAGCAGTTCGCCCTCCGGAACCGTCGAGGGGTCGGTTCGATCGAGGTAGGCCAGTACCGATCCCGCGGCCCGCACCAGGTGGGCGCTCAGCGCGCCGACCGTCATACCGTCGAGCGCGCTGGGCTGGTTCCAGCCGTCGGTCACCGCCGGTGATCCGATGAGGTCGGCCGCGACGTCGACCGCGTCGGCCACGGTCAGGCGGACCGCCGTCGAATCCATCGCCTCGTTGTTCATGGCCCGACCCTACACCGGGTGGTGCAAGGGCGCGCCAGTCGATCGTGCGGCCCAGGGACCAAAGACCCCTGGCGCCACCTCCCGCGTGCGACTTACGATGGAAGTGGCCCCCAATGGCCGACGTGACATCGGCTCGCTGACGTTCTGAACTTGGCTCGGCCAGGAGGTCGGTTCACGCTGTCGCACAATCAAGGAGGCAACGATGCGAGTCAGCCAAGTGTTGAAAGGCAAAGGCGGTGGGCTGATCAAGGCTGCTCCCGATGAACGGGTCTGGGCCGTTCTGCGCCGTTTCCAGACCCACGGGATCGGCACGGTGGTCGTCACCGATGACCAGGGGCGACTGCTCGGAACGCTTGGAGAACGGGATGTGATCCACGGGTTGGCCACGAAGGGCAAGAACCTGCTCGATTTCCCCATCCGTGACGTCATGACCACGGACGTACCGACCTGCACGCTCGACGACGCAATCGGTCAGGTCGAACAGCTGATGACGGATCGACGGACCCGTCACATCCCCGTCATCGACGACGAGCGCGTGATCGGCGTGATCAGCATCGGCGACGTCGTCAAGGCCCGCCTCGACGACGACGAGCTGGAGCGACGGATTCTGCGGGACATGGCCCGAGCCCGCGAATAGGCGACGGCGACCTGGCGCCGGGAGCGCCGAGCGGTGTGACGGCCCGGGCCCGAACGAACTACTCTGCGCCCGGTGGGAGTGTTCGGAAACGCTGTAAACGCCATGCGCGACCAGGTGGTTGCCACGACCCGCGGGTTGTTCTCCCATGGTCCACAACCGCTGGCCAACACGCTCGACTACCGAGGCGATCCCGGTCTGTGCGGGCCCGACTCGATCTCGTGGGAGGTCATCGGCGATGTTGCCGCCTTTGTGGGCGGTATCCGGGCCCTGCTGATTCAGGCCGCCCACCCGGAGGTGGTCGCCGGTGTCGAGGACCACTCCCGCTACCGCTCCGATCCCCTCGGTCGCCTGACCCGAACCTCGTTCTACGTGACCGAGACGACCTACGGTGCCATGCCGGAGGTCGAGCAGGCCGTCGATCTGGTACGCCGGGCGCACCGACCGGTTGAGGGAACCTCGGAACGGGGTCGGGCCTACACCGCCGACACGCCCGAGTATGCGGCCTGGGTCCACAATGCGCTGACCGACTCGTTTCTCGCCGCCTTCCAGGCCTACGGGCCCCGGCGGCTGTCGACCGAGGAGGCCGATCGTTTCGTCGTCGAGCAGACCCGCATCGGAGCGTTGCTCGACGCCGATCCGATGCCGACCACGGCAGCCGAACTCGCCGAGTGGATCGCCGAGCATCCGGCGCTCGCCCCGACCGAGGGTCAGGCCAATGCCATCGAGTTCCTCACCGATCCTCCGCTCAGCCTGCCGGTCAAGATCGGCTACCGGGCGCTGCTCTCGGCCGCGGTGGAGACGGTTCCCGAGCGGATCCGGTCGATCATCGGTGTGGAGGCCAACGGCGCACCGATCGGGCGCCGGGCGGTTCCCGCGCTCCGCTGGGCATTGGGATCCTCACCGTCATGGCACGTGTCGTTGATTCGCACCGGAGCACCGGTTCCTCCGGGCGTGTTCCGCCAGCCGATCGACCTGGGTGACCACGGCTGAACCATCGCCGGACGATCGTCCTTTCGATCATCGGAGTTCTCACATGGCCGCCCGCCACGCGTCGTCGGAGGACGCGATCGACGGGCCGGCAGTTGGGATCCCCGCGCTACCGCCGAGGGATCCCAACGAGCTGGATCGGTGGATTGCGAACTGTGTGGTCGAAGCGGTCGAGTGGCGGATTACGTCGCAGCAAAAGGTCTTCAGTCGGCAGCCGCGTCGACCAACGGCTTAGGCAACTCAACGTTCCCCGAGTTCCGGTGGCACCATGTCGTCCACATCAAAGTCCTGGCAGGCAACCAGTGCCCTGGGGATAAGAACTCTGGGCATCTCGATTTCGATTGCGATGTCCGACGTGAGCATGGCCACGCCCTTCCATCGATCTTCGAGGGCGATACCTGCAAACCTGTGCAGAACACCATCGACGGCGATCTCGAGATCGCCCGGTTCGAGCGTCAGGTTCAGAGGCAGTTCGAGCGAGTCAAGTGCATCGATCTTGTGGAAGATCAGATTCGTCGCCAGTTGCCTGAGCCGACCACCGTGCTCGAGGGAGGCGTGGAGGGCGAGACAGCAGCGCGGCCTGTCCGCCTCCTACCCTCCGTCGATCATGTCGAGGATCCGCTCGGGGTTGGCAGGTAGGCGACGCACCCGCACACCGTGGTCGCGCAGCGCATCGTCGATCGCCGCGGAGATTGCGGCCGGAGCCATCATCCGGCCACCCTCGCCTCCGCCCTTGATGCCGTGAGGCGTGTAGGGCGAGGGCGTCTCCTGGTGGCCGATCTTCAGCTTCGGTACATCCATCGACGTGGGGATCACGTACTCGGCGAAGCTCGGAGTTCGGAGCGTGCCGTCGTCGTCATACACGAACTCCTCGAAGATCGAGGTGCCGATGCCCTGGGCGGTGCCGCCTACGATGTGTCCACACAGCGACCGGGGATTGACCATGGTCCCGCAGTCGTGGACCGCGGTGTAGTCGAGGAAGTCGACCTTCCCGGTTTCGGTGTCCACCTCGACGACGGCGATGTGGCAGGCATGGCCCATGAACGGGTAGAAGACACCCAGATCCGAGCGGTCGTCGCTCGGCATCGTGGTGTAGGGGTGGTCGTGAACGTGGCTTGCTTCGAGTCCGCTCTCGATCTCATCGGGTAGGCCGTGCTTAAACAGGTGGGCCTGAATCGCGATGTCCGCCATCTCCATCCGGGCGGACGGGGAGCCGGCCACCTGGAACCCACCATTGGTCCATTCCAGATCATCGGCGTTGGCCTCGAGCAGGTGGGCGGCGATGGCCGCTGCCTTGGTCTTGACCTTCCGGCTCGCCACCTCGATGGCGCCGGCCACCATGACGGTGAATCGGCTCCCGCCGGGACCGGTGGCCGGAAGACCCTGATTGGAGCCGGCGTACACCACGTTGACCGTGTGGGGGTCGACGTCGAACTCCTCACCCACCAGCTGGGCCACCATCGTTTCGGGGCTGTTCCCCCACATCGCACAGGAGTAGAGCGTGGCCGTGATGTTCCCCAGCGCATCGACGTCGAGCGTGACGCTCTCGGGCATGCTCGACACCGGAGCCGCCGGCTCGTCGAACCAGAACCAGAACTCCGTGGCGCTGAAGACGCTGCGCTCCTGGCAGGTGCAGATGCCGATGCCGATGTGACGGCCTTCGGCCCTGGCCTCCTCCTGCTTTCGGCGCCAACCGTCGTAATCGGCCAGCTCAAGTGCCTGGTCGAGCACACCGGCGTAGTTGCCGCTGTCGTAGACATTGCCGGTGGGGATGAAGTAGGGGAACTGGTCGGGCTCGATGAAATTCATGCGCCGCAACTCGACCGGATCCATGTCGAGTTCGACGGCGGCGAGGTCGACAATGCGCTCGATCACCCAATTGTTCACCTCGGACCCGAAGCCCCGGTAGGCCCCCTGCTGGCACTTGTTGGTGAGGACGGCCGTGACGTCGTAGTACACGCTGTTGATCGTGTACGGACCGGTTACCTGGGCCAGCGCATTGCCGTGATGACCCACCCCGAACTGGATGTAGGCACCGTAGTCCTCCACCGTCTTCACCTTGATGCTCTTCATCGTGCCGTCGTTCATCACGGCCAGCGAGACCTCGTAGCGGCGATCCGACCCGTGATGGTCGCCGTTCGCGATGTTCTCCATACGATCCTGGACGAACTTCACCGGACGACCGGTCAACCGCGACATCATCCCTGCGATGGCGGGGGTCTTGACCTCCCACAGTTTGGAACCGAAGCTGCCGCCGGCCGACATGGGGTGCATGTCCAGCTTGTTGCTGGGGATCTTCAATGTCCCGGACAGCATGAACAGGTACGAGGTGAAGCTGAGCGAATTGGCGTGGATGCTCATCATCCCCGAGCCGATGTCGTAGTCGGCCACGGCACCGACGGTCTCCAGCGGCTGTCCCCCCGAACGGCCCCAATGGAGCGTATCGGTGATCACCCGGTCGGCGCTGGCGAAGTCTTCGTCCACGTCGCCGAAGGTGAACTCGCGGTGAAACGCGATGTTGCTTCCCAGCGATTCATGCACCAGCGGTGCGCCGTCGGCCATCGCCTCCAGCGGATCGACGAGGGGTTCCAGCGGCTCGTACTCGACGACGACGAGCGATGCCGCGTCTTCGGCGATGGCCCTGGTCTCGGCGGCGATGGCGACCACGCCCTCACCGTCGTAGCGGACCTTCTCGAACGCGAGGCATCGCCACGGATGGTTGGCCGGATCGGGCCCGAAGTCGGGCAGTGGATCGCACAGTTCGGCGGCCTGGGCCCCGGTGACCACGGCCACCACGCCCTCGAGTGCCTCGGCGGCGGATGTGTCGATGCTGACGATCCTGGCGTGGCTGTAGACGCTGCGAACCAGTGCGACCTCGAGCATGTTGGGCAGGACGAAGTCATCGATGTAGCCGCCTCGGCCCAGCAGGAACCTGCGGTCCTCGAGTCGGGGGATCGACTTGCCGACCCAGGTCTTGTCCTTCTTGTGTTCACGAACTGTTGGTGCGGTCATGGCGTGCTCCTGTTCTGGGCGATCGTTGTCCGTGGGCCGGCGTTCATCTCGGAGTTCATTTCATGGCGGCGGCCGCGTCGACGACCGCTTCGACGATGTACTGGTAGCCGGTGCAGCGGCAGAGGTTGCTGGCCACACCCTCCCGGGCCTCCTCCTCGTTGATGTCGGGGTTCTCCCGAATCAGCTCGACCGTCCGCATCAGCATCCCCGGCGTGCAGAACCCGCACTGCAGACCCTGTTTCTGCCGGAAGGCCTCCTGGACAGGGTGAAGCTCGGTTCCCGCCAGTCCCTCCACGGTTTCGACGTCGGTGCCGTCGGCCTGCACGGCCAACATGAGGCAGGCGCGGGCGCTCTGGCCGTCGACCAGCACGGTGCAGGCGCCGCAGGCACCCTGTTCACATCCGAGATGGGTCCCCACCAGCGTGAGGTGCTTGCGCAGGTAGTCGGCCAGTGACAGGCGTGGTTCGACGTCCGACTCGACCTCCCGCCCGTTGACGGTCAAGGCGATGTGGTGCTTCGCTGTGGTCATGACTGGCCTCCTGAACGGCTGAGTGCGGTGGTCAAGGCACGCCGGACCATGGCGGCGGCGACCTTCTTGCGATACTTCCCGGATCCGAACACGTCGGAGAACGGTTCGAGGTCGGCGGCGGCGATCGCCGCGATGTCGGCGATCGTCTCCTCAGTAGGAACCTGTCCGACGAGGTTCGCCTCGGCCTGCGATGCCTTCGTCGGCGTGCCGGCCACGCCGCTCATGACGATCGAAGCCCTGGCGACGGCGTCACCGTTCATCTCGACCAGGACGGCCGCTGTGACGACCGGCCAGCTCTCGTGACTGTGACTGAACTCCTCGAAGGCGTGACCCGTCCCATCGGGCCAGACGTCGAGGCGCACTTCACGGACCAGTTCGTCGTCCTCCAACGCCGTCATGTAGGCACCCTGGAAGAAGTCCGCAGCCGGGATCGACCTGGTACTTCCCACCCGTTCGGCCACGACCGATCCCCCGTGGGCCAGGAAGGCGGCGGGGATCTCGGCGCTGGGATCACCGTGGGCGATGCTTCCGACGACGGTGCCGCGGTGCCTGATGGGCACCTGACCGCTCCTCCCGATCGCCGCCGCCAGGAGCGGGACTTTGGCGAGAACCGTCGCATCGTGCTCAACGGTCCACTGCCGTGCTCCCGCTCCGATGGCCACCGATCCGTTGTCGGCCGAGATGAACGACAGATCGTCGGCCCGGCCGATGTCGATGAGATGGCTCGGCGAGGCGAGTCGGATCGACATGAGCGGTATCAGGCTCTGTCCCCCGGCCAGAATCCTCGAGTCGGTGCCGAATTCTCGTAGTGACTCGGCTGCGTGGGCCGATGATTCGGCTCGGACATATTCGAATGGCGGTGCCTTCATGGCACATGACCCCCTTGGGTTGTTGTCGACCGGAACTCTTCTCTTTGTCTTCGCGCTGTTTGTAGAACGTCTTCAGATCCCAAGTGGGCGTCCGCCGTCGACCGGGATGATTGCGCCCGTCGTCATCGGCAAATCGTGAACCACGGCGGAAACCGCGGCGGCCACGTCGTCTCCCGACGCCAGGCGGGCCAGTGGCGTCACCGCCTTCTGCGCATCGACCAGACCCTCCGGCATCGATGCCGCGTACTCCCCCAGCACCCAGCCCGGCGAGACCGACATGACCCGGATCGTCGGGGCGAGCGAACGGGCCAATGATCGAGTCATGCTGTCGAGCGCCGCCTTGCTGGCGCAATAGGCGACGTTGGACCCGATTCCCATGACGGCCGCCACCGAGGAGATGTTGACCACGACCGGCGACGGGGCGGCTTCGAGCAGTGGACGGAACGCCCGGATGGTGGCGAACGGCCCCCGCCAGTTCACGGCGAAGATCCGATCGATCAGCTCGTCGTCGAGGTTGTCGAGGTCGTCGTGGGCGACCGGCCGGGTGACCCCGCCACAGTTCACCAGCACGTCGACCCGACCGACTTTGGACCCGATCCGGGCGGCCACCGAGCCGAGTGCGTTGGAGTCGGTGTTGTCGATCTTCATCGCCGCATGAGGGGTCCCGCCCAGTTCGTTCGCCAGGGCCTCGGCCCGGTCGCGGCTGGTGGCGTAGCCGACGACGACGGCGTGGCCGTCGGCGGCCAGTCGGCGACAGATGGCGCTACCGATCCCCCCGCCACCGCCGACGACGACCGCAACCGGAGCAGCGGTGGCGCTCATGCGCTGGCCCCGTACCGCTCAACACGGATATCGGCCTGGGCCTTGTGCCCGTCGAAGTTCTCGATAGCACAGAGCCGGGAGCAGTACTCACCGACGAGCGCGCTGGCGGAGTCGGACTCGACCCGCTGGTAGGTGCAGGTCTTCAGGAACTTCCCGACCCAGAGGCCGCCGGTATAGCGGGCCGCTCCCTGGGTGGGCAGCGTATGATTCGTTCCGATCGCCTTGTCCCCGTAGGCGACATTGGTCCGGGGGCCCAGGAACAACGCCCCGTAGTTGCGCATGTTCTCGGCGAAGAACTGGTCGTCGTTGGTCATGACCTGGACGTGTTCGGAGGCGATCTGGTCGGCCACCTGAAGCATCTCGGCGTTGTCGTCGCAGACGATCACCCGGCCGTGGTCACGCCACGCGGGCCCGGCCGTGTCGGACGTGCGAAGACGTTCCAGTTGTCGATCCACCTCGACGATCGTGGCCCTCGCCAACTCCTCCGACGTGGTGAGCAGGATGGCCGGCGACGTCGGACCGTGTTCGGCCTGACCGAGCAGATCGGTGGCACACATCTCAGCGTCGACCGTGTCGTCCGCGATGATGAGCGTCTCGGTCGGGCCGGCGAGCAAGTCGATTCCCACCCTCCCGTACAGCTGGCGCTTGGCCTCGGCCACATAGGCGTTTCCCGGGCCGACGATCATGTCGACCGGGGCCATGCCCGCCCCGTAGGCCATGGCGGCCAGGGCCTGGATGCCGCCCAGCAGGTAGATCTCGTCGGCTCCCGCGAGAGCCATGGCCGTGACCGTTTCGGCCGGAACCTCCCCGTTGATGGGAGGTGTGCAGGCGATGACCCTCGCGCAACCGGCAACCTTGGCCGTGAGCACGCTCATGTGGGCGGAGGCCACCATCGGGAACTTCCCACCCGGCACGTAGCAGCCGACGTTCTCCACCGGAAGGTGGCGGTGGCCCAATATCACGCCGGGGAGTGTTTCCACCTCGACGTCGGTCATGGAGGCCCGCTGGATTTCGGCGAAGTTCCGGATCTGGCTCTGGGCCCATTTGATGTCGTCGATGGTCCGGGGATCGACGCCGGCGATGATTTCGCCGATCTGTTCGTCCGACAGGCGGAACGACTCCGGTGACCAACCGTCGAACTTCTCCGACAGTTCCCGAACTGCCTCCTCGCCTCGGTCGTTCACGTCGGCCAGAATCCCGCGCACCATCGATGACAGTCCGAGGTCTTCACCGTGCGCCGACTTCGACACAGCGTCCTTGAGCAGCCTCATGACTTGAAACCTGACTTCCCCAGTTGGGCGTAGAGGTATCCTGAATACCTATACACAAACTTGATGTATAGGTATACACGATCTACCATCGCAGGACCAGCCCTATTCGAAAAAATCCGAACCGAGCGCCCGAGGGGGACTCCCATGTCAACGATCATCGACCTGTCACAGGACATCTACGAGACCATGATGGTCTACCCGGGCCACCTCAAGACGGTCCAGTTCCAGCACGCCTACCACTACGAGACCGAGGTGAACTTCGAGAGCGACTTCTCGTTCCAGACCACCGGGCTGATGCTGAACGACAACGGCCCCACCCACGTCGACTCGTTCAGCCACCTAGACCCGGATCCCGATGCGCCGAGCATCGATCAGATGCCCTTGGACCTTTTCTACGGCTCCGGAATATGCCTCGACGTCTCCCACGTCGCACCCCGCACCGACATCACCGAGGTCGACTGCGAGGAGGCGCTGACCGCATCGGGGCAGGAGCTCAACGAGGGCGACGTGCTGCTGTTCCACACCGGAACATGGGAGAAGTACGCCGGCACTCGGGACTATCTCACGACCTTCCCCGGCCTCGGTGAAGCGGCATCGGCCTGGATCGCCGATCACAAGGTGAAGGTCTTCGGCGTCGATTCGCCGACCCCCGATAACCCGGCGAGCAAGATCTACCCGTGCCACCTGATGTCCCGACACAAGCGGATCACCCACTACGAGAACCTCGCCAACCTGCGGCTTCTCCTCGGGAAGCGATTCGACTTCTATGGATTCCCGTTGAAGATCGTCGGTGGGCATGGCGGCCCCACCCGAGCGGTGGCAATACTCTCTGAGGAATGAGCGAGAGATCCGGCCCTCCTGCGAAGTCCAACGTGAGCAGCGTCGACGTCGCGGCCTTGGCCGGAGTCTCCCAGGCAACCGTTTCCCGAGTACTCACCGGCAAGAATCCCGTCTCCCCCGCCACGCGGGCCAAAGTCGAACAGGCGCTGTCTGAGCTGGGCTATCAACCCAACCTGCTGGCCCGTGCGCTCAAGACGCAGCGGACCGGCACGATCGCGGTGGTGATCGCCGACATCACGAACCCGTTCTACCCCGAGATCGTGCAGGCGCTGAGTGCCGAGTTGGCGGCTTCTGAGCACCGTATGTTGCTCTGGACCGATGTGAGCGACAGCCATGCTGAGGCCTTCGAGGCGTTCCAGCAGGGCCTGGTCGACGGCATCATCTTCACGACGGCGACGTCGGACTCCCCGACGCTGGAGCGGGCGCTGACGGAGCAGACACCGATCGTGCTGGTGAACCGGACCGTGCAGGATGCCGAGTGCGACACGGTTACCTCCGACAATGTTTCGGGCGGACGAACCGTCGGCCGCTACTTCGCCGACCACGGCCGCACGCCGGCGGTGATCTCCGGCCCGGAAACCGCCAGCACGAGCAGCGAGCGGGTGGCGGGCTTCTGCGAGGTGTTCCCGGTCGGCACCGCCATGCCGGAGCGCCGGCTCGAGCACGCGGACTTCTCGCACGACGCCGGGGCTCGATTCTGCCGGAAGATACTGACCGGCGACGACCCGCCGAACGCGATCTTCGCGACCAACGACCTCACGGCCTTCGGTGTGATCGATGCGGCAACCCAGCTCGGTGTTCGCATCCCCGAGGATCTCTGGGTGGTCGGCTACGACGACGTCGACATGGCGTCGTGGGCCGCATTCGACCTCACGACCGTGAGGCAGCCGAGTCGGCTGATGGCGGCGAAGGCGGTCTCACTCCTGCGCGATCGCCTCGACGATCCCGAGCGACCCTACGAACACCTTCGTTTCGGGAGCGAGCTCATCATACGGGGCACCTCCGGACCCACCTCGGTTCGGTCCGACACGACCCCGTCGTAGGCGGTCAGCCGATCGTGACCGGAATGGCGCTGAACTCGCCGGTGTCGGTCTCCATGCCGACGCCCCCTCGGACGAGGATGAGCACCGTGCCACCCGAACATACCGCTGACGATCGTCATCTTGAGATGCCTCAGCATCGGTCGCAGCGGGAGAACGAGACTCTTCTCCTTTCCCCCTGCGACGACGATGCCGACAATGCGTTCCGGCTGATTCGGTTTGTCGGTGGTGACAAGCGCACCCGAATCGCCGCCCAGGGAAAAAGGCCGCACTCCGCTGGGCACGACCTCGTAGGCCTTGTTGTAGTAGACCGTGCCCCGGAAGATCTGCGACGCTCCGTGTTGGGGTCCGTAGTAGCTCGTCACCTTGTACGGCAGCGGGTACCCGCCCTCGACGACATCATCGATGTGACCGTGAGACAAGCCGGTGGACCTCCCCCATTTCTTGACCGCCAGTCCCTTCCGGATCTGCCGGGCGAACGAGGTCGGGGTGTCATAGGATCCCGTCCCCGAGCCTTGCATCGAGCTCAGCTCCATGTGTTCGTCGATCTCGAACGCGGCCAGATCGGAGTTGCTGTCCAGCTGGATGACCGAAGGTAGTCCCTGACTCATCGGGGCGATCTCATACAGGCGACCGACGAGGTTGATCTCGTCGATGTCGGTGCTGACATCCTGGATGCCCGGCATGACCACGGGCGTGCCCGGTAGCGCGGTGCTGCAGCCGCCGATGACGTGGTTGCAGCTGAGCCCGAACAGACGAGTCGGATCGCCGCCGTTGAGACGGGCAATGGCGGTCAACGTACCGGCGTTTCGCTGGTTGCCAAGGCCGATCGAGGATCCGCAGCTGAGGATGTCGGCGCCGGTTCGATGAAGGGGCACCAGCTCGCCGAACGCATCGATGGTCTGGTCGACGGTGAACGGCCGGGATGTCCCGACCTCGAGCTTGAGGCCTTCGTCACCGTATCTCGCCTTGAACGCCTCCTCGAGGATTTTGATCTTCGGCTTGGCGATTTTGAGGCGGGCCGAGATTCGGAGTGTCGATCCGGCGCTGAAGACCCGCACGATCTTCCTGGTCCGGAAGAACTCAGCGTGGTGCTCGGAGAACGGGCACATCGTCTCGTCCCCGGAGCGGGCACCCTCGTCACTCAGCGAGGCCTCGGCAAGGATGCCGTTGAGAACTGCCCACCGGAGTACCCCGTCTCGAACTGCGGCAAGCTCGACCATTGTCTACGACTTCTCCTTGGTGTCGGGGGCGCCACGGTCCGAGACGAAGAAGAAGGTGCGGTCCGGGTCGTCGACCGCCCTTCGAGCCACCAGCTCGTACATTCCCGCCGGGAGATTCGGGTTCACGACGAGGGAGAAGCTCTGCATCTGGGTGCGGTGGAAGGCGGCGTTGAAGTCGACCGGCCGCGGCTCGGCCAGCTGGGAGCCGCTCCCGGGGTCGATCGCGACGATGGAGAACGCCTCCTGCGGGTCGTCGATCGGGCGGTTGTAGGAGACCACGATCTCGATCGGATCCGACGGTCGGTAGGTGTCACGATCGATACTCAGACCGAAGACGTTCGGGGCGCCGACCGGAGTCGCCGTCGACGCGTCGAAAGGCTGCATTCCGTCTGGGGCGCCGAGGATGTCGTAGAGCGCTCGTCGCAGCTCACGATCGCCGAAGATCTTCATGTGCTTCTTCATGGCGAAGCCATGGGGAATACCCGGCGCCAGTGCGCTGGCGATGGGGACGGTGCCGTCGCCCGAGTCCTTCCGGTCGATTCGATCGAGCCCTCGGGGCCCCCACTCATTGCGGATATGGGTCGTGTGGGCCGAGCCGACGAAGAAGAAGTAGGCCACCTTCTCCGGCCTGGCGTCGAGGCTGAGTCCTTCCCAGAGGACCTTCGCTTTCTCGATGCTGTTCTTTCTGAGACCGAGGCTTTTGACGACCGCCTCGTCGAACGGGTCGACCCCACCCTGGATCGCGCCCCGATGAGGTGCGGTCAGCAGCAACGCGGAGCCGGCTGGTGGGACGAGCTCATAAGCCGACAGGTAGCGGGGGTCGTTGGCGAGACGGCGGACATCGGCCCCCGACACGCCAAGGATCTCCTCCCGACCCAGGATCTGGGTCAGCGCGGCCGGCGCCCCCGAGTGCGGCGTGCCAATCGTGACCAGGGTCGTGATGCGGTCGAACCAGGTTCGATCCGAGAACGCGCCGCTCTCCAGGAGATAACGAGACACGATTCCGCCCATCGAGTGGGCGACCAGGATGATCTCGTCGACGTCGTCCAGCGTGTCGAGTGTCGCCCGGAGGCCGTGTAGCCGCACCGCTCGATGTCGTCGACGAGCGAACGGTAGACCCCGAACCATTTGACGTTCCGCAAGACACCCGACGGGTGGACGTCGTCATCAAGCAGCTTGTCCATGCGGCGGTAGCCGAACGCCATCTCTCCCAGCGTCGGCGGCCACACCAGCTCGTTTTGTCCATCGACCAGTTGAGACCCCATCAAGCCCGGCACCAGGACCACATACTTCATTGTTTCCCCCTCGACCGGCGTTCGACCTCGAGACGCTCATCGGCACTGATCCCCGACAAGCCGACAGATGACGTGCTACCCGAGCGGATGCCCCCGCTCCAACGCACGCTCAACTCTACTCACCACCCTGTCGGTGCGCATTTGCCCAATGGCGAGTCGCCAGTTTGACGACCGGGTAGACGGACCGACTGCGACGGCGCGCAATTCCCGGTCCTGGTCGATCGGATCTCGGCCCGTATCGCTACTCGATGCGCAGACCCGAGATCGCCCGGGAGATCACCAGCTGCTGGATCTGTTCGGGTGCCTTCGAAGATGTCGTAGATCATTCCTGGTGGTCCACGGCGTGACGCGCAGTGCCCCTGAGCTGGGCATTCACGGTTTGGGCGTCCACTCCGTGACCCCGAATCTGTCCCATTTCGACGGCGTTCTAGGGCCAGCTAGGGACACTCCAGCGGAGATCTTGGAGGCATCTTGGCAGTCGCCGCCGCCTGCTTCCGGCTGCCGGCCTCGGGTGGAGCAACAGGCTCGTCCTCAGCTGCCGGCTCGACCGATCAGAGCGCGAACAGCGGTCGCCAGCGGGAGAAGCTCGTTGTCGACCACGTCGGCGACGACAGCGTGGTCGGTGTCGAAATACCGGTGGGCGAGATGATCACGCATCCGGGCGATGGCCTGCCACGGGACCGTCGGCTCAGTATCGAGCAGTGCCGAGTCGATACCCTTCACCGCTTCGCCGATCTCGATCAGCCGAACTCGCACGGCGTCGTAGACGATCCCCTGCTACAGACCGCCGTGGGTCAGATGATCGTTGATGGCCTCGATCGCGGCGAGGATGTCGCCCAAGCGAGCTACGTCTCGGCGGCTCACAAGGGTACGGCCTCAGCCAGGACCACGTCTCGAAGTTGCTCGCGGAGGGATTCCCGCGTGCCGATGTCGACCGGTACGCCCAGCGCTGCCTCCAGCTCCGCGCCAAGTAGGAGCAGCTCGAACGGACGTGTGCCGGGCTCGAACTCCACGATGAAGTCGAGATCGCTGGCCTCGTGGTCGTCGCCACGAGCGACAGAACCGAACAAAGCGATGGACCGACCGTGATGGCGCGCCGCTATGGCCTTGATCTCCTGGCGGCGAGCCTCAACCAGCTCCCGCAGCGGCGTCCGGCGGATGTCGGTCACGCCTCCATTGTACGCGCATCGGCGGCGGGCACCGGCGGAAGCCCGCCGGAGCTCATGTGACGTGGACGGATTTGGCCGCCCCGGGCGCGATGGTTCGGTACTCCTGTCGCGCCGCTCTCAAAAGTCCGCCTGACCCGGGCTGGCGCATTGTCGCAAGGGTTCCGACCTTGGCGGCGACCGACTTGTCCTGAAGATTTCCGAGCGGGCCAGGAGTGCCGGACCAGCGTGCTCGTCGCTCAACGGGTATGAGCATTATCGGGTGGCTGCTATGACGCCCGTCCAGCATGGGGACACCGCCGGCGCACCCCCGATCGAGATAACCGGATCGCGCGCTCAGGGACCGATCTCCAATCTGTTGGCCGATGCGGGCCATCGGTGCCGTGGCCGACCAGCCCAAGCTGTGGTCACGGTCGCATTGTTGTCACAGCCCGGCCGAGGAGCACGAAGAGCCTCTGAGTTCGGACGGCGATCCATTCGATCGCTACGTTTCGTGGGACGGCCAGGCCCCGCAACAGGACGGTCGAGCCGCGGGGCTCGATGCCCGATAACGGCGCTCAGAATCACAGCAGACGCCCACGCATCACCGGGGGATTGCGCACGTTCTCGGGGCATTCGGCACGTGTCATGTGCGCTGGGTGGATTCGACACGTGTCATGTGCACTGGCAGCGCCGCCCCGGCGAGCGATCCGGGTCGTTTGGCCCTACCGGTGCACAGGAGGGTGGCGACAATCTGTAAGGGCTACCCGGCGGCTCAGGAGAACACGGTGAAGGCGATCATCCAAGACAGATACGGCGAACCGGCCGATGTCCTGGCACTCAAGGAGATCGACAAGCCGAGGGTCAAAGAGGGTGAGGTCCTGGTTCGCGTCCACGCGGCTTCTATCAACATCGGTGACTGCCACGTCATGAGAGGTGTGCCCTACATCATGCGCCCAGCTTTTGGGCTGCGCAGACCGAGGAACCGTATCCCAGGAATGGATATCGCAGGGAAGGTGGAGGCGGTCGGCGCGGACGTGACGCAGTTCCAGCCGGGCGATGAGGTGTTCGGCTGGGGCAAGGGCGCCTTCGCCGAGTATGCGACCGTCGAAGCGGACAACCTCTTGCCAAAACCGGCCAACCTCACCTTCGAGCAGGCGGCGGCGATAGGAGTCTCAGCCCAGACCGCCCTCCAGGCAGTGCGCGATCACGGGAAGGTCCACCCCGGGCAGAAGGTCCTGGTCAACGGTGCGTCTGGTGGCGTGGGTACCTTCGCCGTGCAGATCGCCAAATCGTTCGGAGCGGAAGTGACCGGCGTCTGCAGCACGGACAAGGTCCAGATGGTCACGTCAATCGGAGCGGACCACGTCATCGACTACACCCAGGAGGACTTCACCCACGGCGAACAGCGGTACGACTTCATCCTCGACAACGTAGGGAACCACTCGTTCTCGGACACCAGACGCGCTCTCACAGCCGAGGGCACCCTGCTGTCAAACGGTGCACCCGTGGGCGGTTGGATCGGAGGCTTGACTCACGTCATCAAGGCGCTCGCACAGTCACTGTTCGTCCGCCAGCAGTTGCGCCCGTTCGTCTCGATGAACAGCACGGAGGACCTGGCGGCTCTGAAGGAGTTCGTTGAGGCCGGGAAGGTCACACCGGTTATCGACAAGATGTACCCGCTGAGCGAGACCGCTGAGGCCGTCGGTCATGTCGGACAAGGACATGCCCAAGGCAAGACCGTCATCACCGTGTGAGGCGCCGATCGCTCCACCGATCATTGCGTTGCCCTTGTCGGCATCGCGGCTGCCCTCGTCGTCGCAACATTCGGATGGCGACGACGACCGTTACGCAAGCCACCGCAGAACGCGCCATGACCGAGTCGTGAGGAACCTACCGATCAGGGGATCACCGCGAGCACCCAAGAGACCGCGCAGCCGTGTCCTGCTGTGAGGCGCGACGATCTCGTGCCTGTCTGCCCATACTGCGAGGCCGAGCTTCCCGAGATCTACCTGCGCAAGCCCCGCCGCGGGCTGTTCGGGATGGGGCGGGGCTTTGTCTTCTTCTGCCCATACTGCCGGAAGGTGTTGGGACTGGGCTCCCAGTGGTATCCGTTCCCAGGATGATCAGATCAAGCGGTGCACACCAGGCCGCTGAGGCTGCCACTCACAGGCTCAGCCTCACCCATATCGAAGCACCTACGATCAGCGACCGACCAGCGAGCCAAAGCGCTCAGTATCACCACTCGGAAATCGCAGATCGCAGCATTCGACATCCGGCGATATCGCTTGACCCGACCGCGCGATAATCCCAGCACGCGAAGCCCGACGTGATCTCGTCTTGGTCACTCACTGCGTTCAGCGTCCCCGAGTCCCCTCCACGCTCGATCCGCTCCTGACCTGACGACGGTCCGCCGAAGCGTTGGATCCTGTCCATTTCTACGGGTACCTCAACAACACAGCGAAACCCAGCCGGGTCGTCCCCGACTTGTTGGCCACGAGCGCCAGCTCGTCGGCCTCCAACGTCCAGAACTCGACTAACTCCTCAGCTTCCCACCGTTGCCGCATCCACCAAGCGTAGCCACCTCAGCCAACAGCGGAAAGCGGACCGCCAGATGGCCCCATACCACAGCTTCCGTAACGACAGGCCTTCCCGCGTACCGCCGGCCATTATGCAATCAATCCGATGATGAACGCGCTCAAGACCAGCCTCGCCATCCGGCTCCTCGTCGGCCTGTTCTTCGGCGTTGCCGTGATCGGGTCACTCGTCTTGTCGGCCTGCGGCACCGACGACGAGACGACGGAGACCGCGACCACGGATGAGTCGGACCCATCGTCGACGTCGGCGACCGCCTCCTCGGCCACCGAGACCGCACCCACGTCAAGCACGCCGTCGACGGAGCCTACCGACAGCGCCGACCCTGGCACCTCGAGCACTGCGACGGGGACCGGCGGCGACCGGATCGATGTCTACTACGGCGCGGCCAACAGTGCGAACTGTGGTGCGGTTCGGCCCTATGCCCGGCGTCTCGCCGACGACTTCGAGCTGTACCGCCAGACCCAGCAGGAACTCGTGGCCGGTCCCACCCCATCGGATATTGCCGACGGCGCTTCGTCGATGTTCTCGTCGGCCACCGCCGATGCCGTCAAGTCGCCATCCTGACCGACGGCCTGCTGACCGTCGATTTCCGTGATTTGCGGCCGTTGATCCCGAACGCCTCCACGAGCTGTGGAAGCGAGGCACTGCTGGCCCAGCTCAACGGCACGGCCTTCCAGTTCGCCGAGGTCGAACGAACACGGTACCTCCTCGACGGCAGCTGCCAGGATTTCGCCAACTGGCTGCAACGGACGTGTTTCGACACGGATCGATCCGGCCGGCAGCTCGACGTCACGACCAACGAGCAGGCTTCGGGCGCCGGCTGCACCCCGGCCACCACCGACACCCTGCCGCCCGGCCGCTGGTTCGGCTACATCACCGACGCACAACCGGAGGAGCTGACGTTCGATCTGGCCTGCTGGTTCGAGGGAGCCGCCGCCGCGGCGGCCGCCGCTGAGGACGGCGAGCAGAGCCCGCCGCCCAACGACTACTACATCCGCAACGAGAGCGACCGGCTCCGGGTCCATGTGGTCGAGAGCAACGCCGAAGTTGTTTGGCTACCGGATCCGGGTGACCCGGCAACCACCACAACCGTGGATTACGAATTCTGGGTGGCCGAGCGACTTGCACGCCCGTTCAGCCGGGAGTCTGGATCACGACCACCGACGATAGCCATGTGGTCGCGATCGAGGAGCAGTACGTGCCTTGATGACGGCTGCCTGGTCAGCCTGTCGGAGCCGTGAGACGACTCGGGCTCCCGGGAGACCCGTTCCGACCCGAGATCGGAATTCGGGGAGAGCCTACATCTCGTTGATCGAATCGAGGATGTTGAGGCGCGATGCCCGGCGGGCGGGGAACGACGCGGCCACCAGTCCGGCGACGGCGGCGATCACCACATAGATTGCGAGCGACAAATACGGGATCGTGAGGCGATCGATCATCTCGCCCGGTATCGCCAAAACGGCGAACCAGCCGAAGATGATGCCTACCGCTACGCCGAGAAGGGCACCGAAGACCGAAACGACGCCGGCCTCAAGGCGGACGAGACTTCGGGTCTGCCTTCGGGTCATGCCGATCGCCCGCATCAGACCGATTTCACGCGTCCGTTCGAGCACCGACAGCGCCATGGTGTTGGTGATCCCGAGCAGGGCGATCACGATGGCCAGGCCGAGAAACACGTTGATGATGATCAAGAGCGTGTCGAGTTGACCCTCGACCCGCTCCTGGAACTCGGCGTTGGTCTCGAACTCGAGTTGCGGGAAGGCGGCGGCGAGGGGTTGCAGCGCCTCCCCTGCCTCCTCCAATGTCACACCGTCGGCCAGCTTGATCGACAGTGTTGCGTCGTTCTGGTCGGTGAAGTACGACTCCCAGGCCGAAAGGTCGATCATGTAGTCGCCGACGAGGAATGAGTTCTCGTAGATTCCGCTCACCGTCATGGTCACCGTGCCGCCGGCGGCGAAGTCGACGGGGACCGTGTCGCCAACGGCGACACCGAGTTCCTCGGCGACGTCGGACTGAAGGAGCAGGTCGGTGGCATCGGGCGACGCGGTCGGATCACCACTGACCAACCCGACGTCGAGGAGCTCATCGAGTAGTTCGATCTCGGCGGCGGTGACCCCGTGCTGTTCACCACCGATCCTTGCGTTGCCATATCGCACCGAGGAGACCGATTCGACCTCGGGAAGCGCCGCAACCTGCTCGCCCACCCGGCTGCTGAACGAGCCTTGATTGGAGGCCGTGACGAAGTAGTCCGAAACCACCGTCGATTCCATCTCGGCCCGGAACGACGACTTGAGTGACGTGGCCACCACGCTGGCCATGGCGATGAGGGCGAGTCCGATCATCAGTCCGGCCGCAGTCGACGCGGTCCGTTTGTTGTTCTTCGCCGCGTTCTTCCTGGCCATGTGCCCGGTGATCTTGTTGCCGGGCAGATGCTCCAACGGGAGACCGAGAAATGACGCCGACGGGCTGGAGAACAGCGGCGAGAACATCGAGACCGCAACGAACGCACAGACTGCGCCGAGGCCCAGAACACTGAACAGCAACGCGGTGTTGTCGCTGCCTCCGAACAGCCCGTAGGCAATGCCGGCCGCACCGATCACGGCCAACACGATGGCGATGATCGTGCGCTTCGTCCCCTCGCCGGATCCGAATCGGAAACCGGCCCGCATGCCGGCCATCGGTGAGATCGAGGCCGCTCGTCGAGCGGGTGACAACGAGGCCACGAGCGTCACCCCGATGCCGACGACAAGGGCGAGAATGATCGTTCTGGCGTTGATGATGATGTCGATCGTCGGGAGGCTCAAACCCATCAGGTCCATGATCCATCGCAACCCGAGGGCAAGCCCGACGCCGCCGGCCAGCCCGACGATCGAGGCAACGAGACCGATCACGAGCGCTTCGAAGAGCGCACCGAAGCGAATCTGGCGGGAGCTTGCGCCGAGCGCTCGCAGGAGTGAGAGCTGACGCACCCGCTGGCCGAGCAGGATGTTGAACGTGTTCCCGATGATGAAGGTGCTCACGAACACCGCAACCAGAGCGAACGCAAGCAGCACGTTGCCAAAGATGCTGATGACACCGCCCAACTCGTCCTCCAGTTCCGACACGAGTGCTTCCTGGGCGACGGCTTCCACTCCGGACGGCAGCGCTGCGTCAATACGACTGGCCAGAACCTCGGCGTCGACACCCGGCTCCCCGGCCACGTCGATGTAGCGGACCAGTCCCTCGCTCTCGTCGAGACGCTGGAGCTCGGCGAGTTGGAACGAGGCCATTCCGAAGTCGCCGAGGGTTCCCTCCTCGCCGAACCGGTTGATACCGACAAGCTCGAACGGCTCGGGTCCCCTGCTGCCAACCACGTCGTAGGTCTGACCGATCACCATGTTCTCCCGCTCGGCGGTGGCCTGATCCAGGACGAACTCGCCGGGTCCCGGCACCCGACCGTCGACGAGTCGAAGGGCGCCGATCTCCGAGCCGTCCCAGCTCACCGCGACGACCGGCGACATCATCGATCCGAGAGGTTCGCCGTTCCCGTTGAGCGGCGTGACGCTCATCGAGTCGGTGTTCGGATCGACCGCCGCGACACCGTCGATGTCGACGAGAATGTCGGCCACGCTCTCGTCGATCTGCCGGTCGGTGAACGCAATTTCGTCGAGGTCGCTCTCGGCCCGAACCTGGACGTCGACGTTTTCGAAGCCCGTGCCGATCATGGTGTTGAGTGAGGACCGCAGACCGTCGGACAGTACGAACGAGGCGACGACGAAGCTGACCCCGAGCAGGACGGCGAACGTTGTCAGACCGAAGCGGATCTTGTTCTTCCGTATGTTGCGGAGGCTGAGTAGCACCATTGCTCGCATCGCACTATCCCTCCAGGGCACGGATCCGGTCCAAGACCAGCTCCGTCGTCGGGTTCTCGAGGGTGTCGACGAGCCTGCCGTCGCGCAGGAAGATGACCGTGTCCGCATAGGAGGCGGCGGCCGGATCGTGGGTCACCATCACCACGGTCTGGTCGAAGTCGTCGACGGCTCGACGCAGGAAGCCGAGGACCTCCGCACCGGCACTCGAATCGAGGTTTCCCGTCGGCTCGTCGGCAAAGATGATCTCCGGCTTGCTGACCAGCGCTCGAGCGACCGCAACCCGCTGCTGCTGCCCGCCGGAGAGTTCGTCGGGGTGGTGATGGAGGCGGTCATCGAGGCCGAGACTGGAGATCACCCGCTGCTCCCATTCCCGGTCCGGCTTCTCGCCACCCAGAAGGAGGGGGAGCAGGATGTTCTCCTCCGCGGTCAGTGTGGGAACGAGATTGAAGGACTGGAAGATGAAGCCGAGCCGTTCGCGCCGGAGTAGCGTCAGCGCCTGGTCGGAGAGTTCGGATATCGACGTTTGGCCGATCCTCACCTCTCCCTCGGTCAGTTCGTCGAGGCCGGCAACGCAGTGCAACAGAGTCGACTTGCCGGAACCGGACGGACCCATGATGGCGGTCAGCTTGCTGGCGATGAATCCGACGTCGATGTGATCGAGGGCCAGAACCTCGGTGTTTCCCTCTCCGTATCTCTTGGTGATGCCGGTCGCTGTCGCCGCCATCGCCGCGCTGTTCCCGGTGGTCGGAAAGATCGAATCTCTCGTAGAGCGGTCTTCGAGCGTTCCCATGACGCCTCCTCGTATTGTCGCCGACGTTCGGCTGCGTTCGTTCACCCGTCCCGCTCATCTGACTGTGCGCTCACCCCTCGAAGGTGAACAGAGTCGAAGGTCATGGCCCCGCACTGTGGTATCGGGAAGGCTCGGGACGTTGTCCTCTAGGTGGCCGGGGAAGCGCGTGATTCGATGGACGAGTGTGACGACGGTCGAACACTCGGTCGCGACCCGGGCCATGGTTCAAGTCCCCGATCCAGCGTGAGTCCGACTGTGATTCTGGCTCTGCTCGCGGCGCTGCTGATGGCGTGCACATCCGAGCCGCAGGTCACGGCGCCGGCCGACGCGGCGTCCGGCGTCCGGATCGGGAGTTTCGACTTCGCCGAGAGTGAGCTGCTGGCCGAGCTGTACGCCCAGGTCCTCGAGTCGAACGAGCTGCCGGTCGTGCGCCTCGGTGTCATCGGTCCCCGCGAAATCGTGGCGCCCGCCATCGAAGGTGGTTTTCTCGATGTCGTACCGGAATACGGGGGCACGGCTGCTCGACACTACGCGACCGGTCTGGACGGCGGAGCCGCGTTGACGACCGGCGAGATGTTCGAGCGGCGCGGCCTCACTCTGCTCGATCCGGCCCCTGCGGAGAACGTGAACGTCTTCGTGATGACATTGGAGTCGGCGTCCGTGTACGGTCTGGAACGGATATCCGACCTGAGCACGCTGGCCGGCACCCTTCGACTGGGCGGACCCGTCGAGTGCACGACCCGACCGCTGTGCCTCCCGGGCCTGGCCGACGTCTACGGATTGCAGTTCGCCGAGTTCGTGCCAATGCGGTCGTTGTCCTTGACCGCCGAGGCGTTGCGGCGACACGAGATCGACGTCGGTGTGATGTTCTCGACGGCGGCCGAGTTGTCGGCCGAGCTCTTCGTGATTCTCACCGACGACCGGCGTCTCCAGCCCGAGGAACACCTCGCCCCACTGGTCCGCCTCGATGCCATCGACCGTTGGGGGCCCGACCTCGTCGATGGCCTCAACGAACTCTCGGGTGATCTGACCACCGATGAGGTGAGACGACTCAATCGCGCCATCGCCGACGGTACGCCGCCGGCAACGGTCGCGAAGGAGTGGCTCGCGTCACGAACGGAACACGGACAACAGAACAGCGAACGGGACGCCGATGACCATTGTCGCGACTGACGGCGGTAGGCGACGCCGCCGGCCGAGTGGCGAGCCACCTCCCCTGCCCCGCCCGATCGACGCGGCGATGATCGGCTGGCTTGCGGGGTTCGGAT
>Ga0224512_10001439_pt1 | contig 22900 bp, 21 predicted proteins | sample SF_May12_sed_USG_4_FD_169103 | JGI IMG/M metagenome (GOLD analysis project Ga0224512, IMG submission 169103) | Sediment microbial communities from San Francisco Bay, California, United States - SF_May12_sed_USGS_13 | ecosystem: Environmental > Aquatic > Marine > Sediment | place: USA... | reverse complement strand
CATTCGCATCATGCAAAACCTTCGTAATCGCCGCCGTCAACGTCGTCTTCCCATGATCAATATGACCCATCGTCCCAACATTCACATGCGGCTTCGTCCGCTCAAACTTCGCCTTCGCCATGGGATAGCCCTCCTGCTATTCGCCGCGGACCCGGGCAACGATTTCTTGTGAAATCGATTCGGGCACGTCTTGGTAGGAATGGAATTGCATTGTGTGGGTCGCTCTTCCCTGGGTCCGTGACCTCAGGTCGGTGGCATACCCGAACATCTCGGCCAGCGGCACCTGGGCGGTCACCAGCCGGGCGTTGCCCCGCTGCCCCATCTCGTCGATCTTGCCGCGCCGGGATGACAGGTCGCCGATCACGTCGCCCATGTACTCCTCGGGCGTAACGACCTCGACCGCCATAACCGGCTCGAGAAGCTTGACACCGGCTCGCTTGGCAGCTTCCTGCAAAGCGATGGACCCGGCGATCCGGAACGCCATTTCCGAGGAATCGACGTCGTGATACGACCCGTCGGTGAGAATGGCCCGGACGTCCACCAGAGGGTAGCCCGCGAGGATGCCCTGGTCGAGGGCCTCCTCGATGCCCGCGTCCACCGACGGGATATATTCGCGCGGAACATTGCCGCCCTTGATCTGATCAACGAACTCATACCCGCCGCCGGGACCGGTTGGCTCGAGATCGATGACCACGTGCCCGTATTGCCCCCGACCGCCCGACTGGCGAACGTACTTGGCGACGACCTTGCTGACCGGCCCCTTGATGGTTTCCCGGTACGCAACCTGGGGTCGACCGACATTCGCTCCGACCTTGAATTCTCGAATCAGCCGATTGACAAGGACATCGAGGTGCAGTTCGCCCATCCCGGCGATGATGGTTTGCCCGGTCTCTTCATCGGTCCGTACGAGGAAGGTCGGGTCCTCTTCAGACAAGCGGTGCAGTGCGTCGCCCAGCTTATCCTGGTCCGACTTGGTCTTCGGTTCGATCGCCACCGAGATGACCGGAGCGGGGAAGGTCATGGACTCCAGCTGGATCGCATGCGCAACATCGGAGAGGGTGTCCCCGGTGGTGGTCGCCTTCAACCCGATGGTGGCCACGATGTCGCCGGTGTGAATCGAGTCGAGATCTTCCCGATGGTTGGCGTGCATGCGCAACAGACGGCCGATGCGTTCCCTCTTGCCCGATGACACGTTGAGGATCTGGTCGCCCTTGGCGGCCTGACCTGAATACACCCGGAAGTAGGTGAGCTTGCCGACGTGCGGATCGCTCATGATCTTGAAGGCAAGAGCCGTGAACGGCTCGGAGTCGTCGGCGGCCCGTTCGAGCATGATGTCCTCGTCACCGGGTTTGAACCCTTGGACTGGCGGCAGGTCGGCAGGGCTTGGGAGGTAGTTGATGACCGCGTCGAGCAAAGGCTGGACACCTTTGTTCTTGAAAGCCGAGCCGCAGAAGACCGGAGTGAAGTGACGTGCCAGCGTGGCAGTCCGGACGGCTGCATGGACCTCGGCCGGTGAGATCTCGACATCATCCAGGAACTTCTCGAGTAGTTTCTCGTCGACGTCGGCGCAGGCTTCGAGCATCTTCCCTTCCCACTCGTGCGCCTGCTCGCGATACCTATCCGGAATCTCAATCGTCTCCCAATGTTTGCCATCGTCGCCCTTCCAGAGATGGGCCTTCATCTCCACCAGGTCGACAACGCCCTCAAACTCTGCCTCGGCACCAATCGGCAACTGGACAGGAACCGGGTTGCCTTCGAGCCGGACACGAATGCTCTCGACCGCAGCAAAGAAATCCGCCCCAACCCTGTCCATCTTGTTTATGTAGCAGATGCGGGGCACCTTGTAACGGTCGGCCTGACGCCAGACGGTCTCGGACTGAGGCTCAACGCCGGCAACGGCATCGAAGACCGCAACGGCACCGTCGAGGACCCGCAGACTGCGCTCAACTTCGACAGTGAAGTCGACGTGACCGGGCGTATCGATGATGTTGATCCAGTGATCACGCCATCCGGCTGTGGTAGCGGCTGAGGTGATCGTGATACCGCGTTCCTGCTCCTGTTCCATCCAGTCCATCACGGCTGCGCCCTCGTGGACTTCGCCGAGCTTGTAGGTCTTGCCGGTGTAGTACAGAATGCGTTCGGTGAGCGTCGTTTTGCCCGCGTCGATGTGCGCCATGATCCCTATGTTCCGGGTCCGGCTGAGCGGGTACTGACGCAGGTGCGTCAGCGCATCGTTGCTCTTTCCGTTGCTCATCTCTTCCTCAGTCGCTATGCGGTTGTCAGGTGGTGTGTTACCAGCGGTAGTGGGCGAATGCCTTGTTGGACTCGGCCATCTTGTGAATGTCTTCGCGGCGTTTTACCGCCGCGCCGGTGTTGTTACTGGCATCGAGAATCTCATTGGCCAGTCGCTCGGCCATCGCGTTTTCCTTGCGTTTGCGAGCGAACGTGACCATCCAGCGAATGGCGAGCGAATTGGCGCGGCGGGGCCGGACTTCGACCGGTACCTGGTAGGACGAGCCGCCCACGCGCCGTGAGCGAACCTCGACCTGGGGCCGGATGTTATCGACGGCCCGCTTCAAAACCGTAAGGGGATCCTGTCCAACACGGCGCTCGACGATTTCGAGTGCACCGTAGACGATCGAGCGGGCAGTTTCCTTCTTGCCATCCAGAAGGACCTTGTTGATGATCTGGCTGACCAACAGGCTGCGGTAGACCGGATCTGGTTCGATATGGCGCTTCGGCGCCGGTCCACGCCGCATCAGGAATCTCTCTTCGTTCCATAGCGGGAGCGAGCCTGCCGCCGACCCGATACTGCGGCCGCGTCGAGCGTGCCCCGGATGACCTTGTAGCGAACACCCGGCAGATCCTTTACGCGGCCACCGCGGACCAGCACGATAGAGTGCTCCTGGAGGTTGTGACCTTCGCCTGGAATATAGGCAGTCACTTCAATCCCCGAAGAGAGGCGGATACGAGCAACTTTGCGTAACGCCGAGTTTGGCTTCTTCGGCGTCACCGTATAGACGCGAGTGCATACCCCGCGGCGCTGCGGGGCGCCTGCCAGACCAGGCGTCTTTTCCTTCTTCGGCTTGGGCTTCCGGCCCTGACGGATCAGCTGCTGAACGGTCGGCACAGACCCTTCTCTCTTCTCTTCGACACACCCCGACCCGCTCATGGGTTCGGGTATTTACAGACGGACAACGCAATCACCACAGGGCGAAAACGCCAATCCAGCCACGACGTCGCCCAGAAGGCACCGAAGCACCTCCGGGACACACGGAAACGTGGCGGGGAAACCGAGGCGGAAGTATATGCGCGACCGGGACATGTTGCAAAGCGGGCGCATTCCCTGCGTGGCTCACTTCGTGCGCCGTACTTCGTATGCCGCCGCCCGTACCGGGTACCAAGTACGAAGTACGACGTACGCGAGCGAGCACAGCGAACTCACCTGCGAGCGAAGCGAGCTGAAGACTGAGAGCAAAGCGACCTGCACTAGCATCATGTCAGAGGGAGGACGCCGTCAGGACCTTCCTAATCATCTGAAGGAGGAACAACAATGCGGAAACAGAGCGGAGTGTCGATGATCCTCATCGTCCTCTTGGCATTTACGTTGCTGGCTGCGGCCTGTGGGGAAGACACCTCGGAGACGACGGCAGCGCCGGCTACCACCACAACGGCGTCTTCGGCAGAGCCTTTGAAATTCGGGATGATTCTCGTCGGACCGCAGAATGACCGGGGATGGAGCCAGGCCCACTTCGAGGCAGGCCAGTACCTCGAGGAGCAACTCGGGGCCGAGATGATCGTCCTCGACAAGGTCAACTCCGCCGATCTGCCGGACAAGACGGTCGACCAGGTTGCCCAAGACATGATCAACCGGGGCGCCCAACTGGTTTTCCTGACCTCGGACGACATGCGGGACGGAGCCCTGCTGGCCGCCGAGCTCAATCCCACGGTCCCCATGATCTGGTCCTCAGGCGATAGTGCCTGGGCAGAAGGCGAGGCGCCTGCCCCATTCGATAACCTCGGCAACATCATGGGCAGGATGGAGTTCGGCAAGATGATCGCCGGTTGTGCGGCCGGGCTCACCACCCAGACCGGTTCGATCGCTTACCTGGGTCCGCTCATCAACGACGAGACCCGCCGGTTGGTGAACTCGGCCTTCCTGGGAGCTTCCTACTGTTGGGAGAACTATCGGGGCGAAACCACCCCGCTGGAGTTCACGGTCAACTGGATCGGCTTCTGGTTCAACATCCCCGGGTTCACGCTTGACCCCACCCAGGTAGCCAACGGGTTCCTGGATGCCGGGGCCGATGTGATCATCTCCGGAATCGACACCACCGAAGCGCTCGACGTCGCCGGCCAAGCAGCCGACGCCGGTGAATCCGTCTGGGCATTGCCCTACGACTTCGACGGTGCCTGTGAACTGAAGCCCGAGATTTGTCTCGGTGTTCCGTACTTCAACTGGGGCCCCGCCTACCTGGAGGTGGCCCAGTCGGTCATAGACGGCACATTCACCGCCACGTGGCAGTGGAACGGCCCCGACTGGACCGATCTCAATAACAAGGAGACGACCGCCATTGGCTTCGTCAAGGGCGATGGGCTCTCGGCCGACAACGCGTCGACCCTCGACCAGTTCATCGCCGGCCTGGCCGACGGATCGATCAACCCGTTAGTCGGACCGCTGAACTACCAGGACGGTTCCACGTATCTGGCCGACGGCGAAACTGCCACCGATCAGCAGATCTGGTATACCAAGCAGCTCCTCGAAGGAGTGACCGGCCCAAGCGAGTAACCAACCGAAGAGGACGCCAACGACCTGGCAGGGGAAGGGCTTCTGGTCCTTCCCCTGCTCTCATGCGGAGGCAAGCATGTTCAGCAGAGCGTCGATGCGGGCTTTTCCCGCGCCGACCGCCTGAACCCTCTAGCCTGTGGCCAAGATGAGCCTCGAACTGCGAGACATCCATAAGCACTTCGGCCCGGTTCGTGCCAATGACGGCATCAACCTGACGGTTGAGGCAGGCACCATGCACGGCCTACTGGGAGAGAACGGCGCCGGAAAGTCGACCCTTATGAAGGTGCTGTCAGGTTTTCACGCTCCCGACTCCGGCGAGATCATCCTGGACGGCAAGCACATCCGAGCCTCATCCCCGCAAGATGCCATCGGCCACGGCATCGGGATGCTGCACCAGGATCCGCTGGTGTTCCTGCCCTTCTCCGTTATCGACAACTTCCTCCTGCAAAGCCCGGGAGGGCTGCGTCTCGACCGTCGCTCGGCCCGCCGGGAGTTCGAAGAGGTTTGCGAGCGTTTCCAATTCAGCCTGGACCCATCCGCCTCGACCCGGTCCTTGACGGTGGGAGAACGCCAACAATTGGAAATCGCCCGGTTGCTGTGGCTGGGAGCCCGGGTGTTGATTCTCGACGAACCGACCACCGGCATCTCGGCACCGCAACGAGTAAAACTGTTTGCGACGCTCAGGGCTCTTGCGGAGGAGGGAATGAGCGTCATCTTTGTGTCCCACAAGCTGGAGGAGGTCGAGGAGCTCTGCCAGCGGGTGACCGTCATGCGACAAGGCAAAGTTGTCGGACACGCCGAGATGCCGACCCCAGCATCGCAACTGGTCGAGATGATGTTCGGCGCGCCGGTTGAAGTTGAGGCGGCTCAGCCGATCGAACTGGGTGATCCTCTCCTCCGAGTCAAAGACCTCAGCGTCGAGGAGAGGTTGCTTTCCATCGAAGCCCTGTCACTCGATGTGCGCGGCGGAGAAGTGATCGGCCTGGCCGGGTTGGGGGGAAGCGGCCAGAACACCTTCATGCGAGCCGTCGCCGGATTGGTCTCGCCGGCCGGTGGAGAAATCACTCTGGACGGAAAACAGATCGCCGGATTGCCGTACCGGGATCTTCTCGACGTCGGAATCCAATATCTGCCCGCCGGACGCCTCGAAGAAGGCCTCGTGCAAGGGCTCAGTATCACCGAGCATTTCGTCTTGTCCGATCCCGACACGCCGTTCTTCGTTGATTGGGATGCCGCCGCCGAGCATGCAGCAAGGGCCGTGACCGCCAACTTCATCAAAGGCCGGGCCGACAGCAACGCCGAGGAGCTGTCCGGCGGCAATATGCAGCGCCTGTTGCTGGCGATGCTCCGACCGGGACTTCGGTTGCTGATGATGGAACACCCCACCCGTGGGTTGGATATCGAATCGGCCAACTGGGTATGGAGCCAGTTGCTGAGCCGACGGGAGGACGGCACGGCCATCATCTTCGCTTCGGTCGACCTCGACGAGTTGTTGCGCTACAGCAACCGGATTCTGGTGTTCTTCTCAGGAAGGGTCATCTCCGAGGTCAATGCGAGCGATACGGACGTTGAAGAACTCGGCTTCCTCATCGGTGGAAAGGTTCGGGAGCAGCAATGAGCTGGATGCGACCGCTGGGACGTGTCTTGATCCCGATCGTTGGGGCAATGGCCTTCGCCATTCTGCTGTTGCTCCTGGCCGGCGCCAATCCCTTTGAGGCTCTCGGATTACTGGTCGAAGGATCGGTGGGATCAGCCGCCAATCTCTCCGACACACTCACGGCTTGGGTGACCATGGTCCTAGCCGCGGCCGGCCTGGTGGTGACCTTCCGGGCCGGGTTGTGGAACATCGGCGTCGAGGGGCAGGTCATTGCCGGCTCGATCGCCGCAGCCTTCGCGGCTCGCACGATTGAAGGGCCGGTCGCGGTGATGATCATCCTCACCATGCTGGCCGGCCTCATCGGAGGAGGACTCTGGGGGCTGCTGGCCGGAACGCTGCGGGTCTACGGGAAGGTCAATGAGATTTTCGGTGGGTTGGGTTTGACGTTCGTCGCTACCAGCCTCACGACCTACCTGATCATTGGGCCCTGGAAAAAGGCGGGCGTGGCTTCCACCGGGGGTACCGACCCCTTCCCCCGAGATTCCTGGCTGCCGACCATCGGAACCTTGCGAGTGTCGATCGTGGCTGTGATCGTCGCTGCGCTGGCCGTGGTAGCCGTGTACTTCATGATGCGCGGCACGCGCTTTGGACTCCGACTCAAAGCGGTCGGGCAGAATCTACGAAGTGCGGTGTTGTTTGGCATCCCCAACAAGCGATACCTCCTCCTGGCCTTCATCATCGGCGGCGCCCTGGCCGGCCTGGCCGGCACCATTCGGGTGACGGGATTCCATCACAAGCTGGTACCGACGCCGTCCGGCGCGCATGGGTACCTGGGGATCTTGATCGTCCTGCTGGCCGGGTTCCAGGCAAAGTGGATCGCCCCCATCGCCTTCTTCTTTGCGGCGATTGCGGTAGGGGCCTCCCAGCTACCCCTCCAGATGGAGGTCGATTCGTCGCTGGGTGGGATTCTGCGCGGGGTGCTGGTGCTCTTCGTGCTGTTGTTCGGAGGCTGGCAAGCGCGCCGGGCCGGCGCCCGGCTGGTCGCCGATGCCGCCCCGCCGGTTGTGCCGGCGACTCCGGGAGGCGAGGGATGAACGAACTCAACACGCTCATCTTCACCGCCACCCCGCTGGTATTCGCCGTGGTCGGCGAGACTATCAGCGAGAAAGCAGGCGTCATCAACCTCTCCATGGAAGGCAGCCTCATGCTGTCGGCCATGGCCGGGTTCGTGATCGCTTTCGAAACCAACAGCCTTCTACTCGGCTTCCTGGCCGGGGCCATCGTCGGCATGCTGGTAGCCCTCCTGATTGCCTTCTCGAGCATCCGCCTGAAGCTCAACCAGGTGGCCGTCGGATTTGTGCTGTTCCAGCTCTGCGTCGATCTCAGCACCTTCCTCGGCAACGGCCACGTGCGCATAGCAGGGCCAACGGTGCAAGCCTGGTCGATCCCCCTCCTCAAGGACATCCCGGTGATCGGTCCGATCTTCTTCGAGCAGAACCTGCTGGTCTACGTCAGCTATCTGCTCGTCTTCGGAGCATGGTGGTACATGTTCCGAACGCGCCCCGGTCTCGGATTGCAGGGGGTTGGAGAACGCCCCGAGGCTGCCCATTCCCGAGGGATCCAGGTCAACCGACTTCGCTACATCTACACCGGACTTGGGGGAGCCCTCATCGGAATCGGCGGGGCCTCCTATTCGCTGTCCGTGAAGATCGGCTGGTCATTCCAACACACCCGCAACCTCGGGTGGATCGCTCTGGCCATCGTGATCTTCGGCGGTTGGCAGCCCATCCGGGCGGCGATGGGTGCCTACCTCTTCGCCGGTCTGCTTACTGCCGCCCAGTTGCTCCAAGAACCGCTCCCGGATCTTGCCCAGGTGTTGCCAACCATTCCGTTCCCGCTGATGATTCTGACCTTGGTCGTCATCTACAGCGACTGGCTGAGGAGGTTGACGGACCGATTCCCGACCTTGAGAGCGGTGTTCGCAGGCGAACCACCCACCGCCATCGGGACGGTTTTCGAGACAGACTAGGCCTCCCCCCTGCGAACGAAGTGAGCGGATAGGGGGGAGGTGGCCCGGCTCGAGAGAGCCGGGCCGGAGGGGGGCCCGGCTCCACCAACGAAAGAAGACGCCCCGGGCTCTCGCCCGGGGCGTCTTGGTGGCGCGTGATTCTTCTCAGTCCTCTTCGACGACGACCTCGGCCAGGTCGACGGTCATGTCGTCCTGTTTGCCGAGCGAAGCAAGCCACTCGGCCGGGTTGGCCGGCAGAGACTCCGATTCCCGCTCGGGGCCGGCGTCGCCAAAGATCCCCAGGGCGGAAATGGCGGCTGCGCCCGGCAGTATCGGCTGGAGGTTCTGGTAGGTCTTTGCCCCGGTTCCGGCCGGGATCAACTTGCCGATGATGACGTTCTCCTTGAGTCCGACCATGAAGTCGGACTTGCCCTGAATCGAAGCTTCGGTGAGCACCCGGGTGGTCTCCTGGAAGGAGGCAGCCGACAGCCACGAATCCGTCGCCAGGGAAGCCTTCGTGATACCCATCAGTTCTGGTCGACCTTCGGCGGGAGCCTTGCCATCGGCCACCAGGGCTTTGTTGCTCTCCCGAAATCGCTTCTCGTCAACCAACTCGGCAGGCAAGTACTCCGAATCGTGGGCATTGACGATCCGTACCCGGCGCAGCATCTGTCGCACGATCAGCTCAATGTGCTTGTCGTGGATGTCAACACCCTGAGAGCGGTAGACCTCTTGCACCTGGTCGACCAAATACTGCTGCGCGGCTCGCACGCCCTGCACCTCGAGAACTTCCTTGGGGTCAAGCGGACCCTCGGTCAAAGCAGTACCCGGGTCGATGATGTCACCATCGCCTACCCGGAGGCGAGCTCGGCGGGAGATCTTGTACTCCGCCTCGACATCCTTGTCAGACACTACGATCTTACGGCCACCTTCATCGCTCTCTTCGAGGCGAATGGCTCCGCCCGCTTCGGAAAGCACAGCTTTGCCCTTGGGAGCGCGAGCTTCGAAGAGCTCAACCACCCGGGGCAGGCCGTGGGTGATGTCCTCGCCAGCCACGCCACCAGTGTGGAAGGTACGCATGGTGAGCTGCGTTCCAGGTTCACCGATCGACTGGGCAGCCATGATGCCGACGGCTTCGCCCATCTCAACCGGCTTGCCGGTCGCCAGGCTCAACCCGTAACACATGGCACATACCCCTATGGGGGCGTCGCAGGTGAGCACCGACCGGACCCGAACGGTGTCGACCCCTTCGGCTTGCTCGAGCGCTAGCTGCTCCGATCGCCGGATCAAGGTCCCTGCCCGGAGCTTCACACCTTCATACGTCTCGACCAGCTTTCGGTCGATCTTCACGTCATCGGCCAGAACCCGACCAAATACCCTGCTCCGCAGATTCCGGATGGACCGTCCGTCCGTGCGGATCGTCAGGCGGATTCCGCGATCCGTTTCGCAGTTCTCCTCCTTGATGATCACTTCCTGACTGACGTCGACGAGACGCCGCGTCAGATAGCCGGAGTCGGCGGTACGCAGTGCCGTGTCGGCCAGACCCTTGCGGGCGCCGTGCGTCGAGATGAAATACTCGAGCACCGACAGGCCTTCACGGAAGTTGGAGATGATTGGCCGCGGAATGATGTCACCCTTTGGGTTGGCAACCAGACCACGCATGCCGGCAATCTGACGGGCCTGCATGATGTTCCCACGAGCACCCGAACGGATCATCATGTCGATGGGATTGAACTTCTCTGCCTTGAGCGTCAGCTCCATCGCGTCTTTGACCCGATCGGTGGCCTCGGTCCAGATCTCGATCAGCTCTTGACGGCGCTCATCGTCGGTGATGATGCCCTTCTGGTACTGTTCTTGAACCCGGTCGGCCCGTGCCTCGAATTCTTCGAGGATCTCGGCCTTGTTGGCCGGAGTCTTCACATCTTCCAGGCCGATGGTCAAGCCGGCCTTGGTGGCGTAGTGGAAACCAAGGGTCTTGATGGAATCGAGCACCGACTGAATTTCGCTCTTGTTATAACGTTCGATGATCTCTTCGATCAGTCGACGCACGTCCGACTTGAAGATCACCGCATTTACGTAGGGGAAGTCGCTGGGGAAAGCCTGGTTGATGATCGCGCGACCCACGGTGGTTTCGAAGGTCTTGGTGCCGTCGACCGGCTCTTCGGTGATCAACCCATGCAGTGACCGCGCCAGATTCTCGTGCATCTCCGCCGATCCGGCCAGATCGCCCACCCGAATCTTGACAGGAGCGTGCAGGGACAGGTCTCCGGCTTCGTAGGCCATGAACGCCTCGTCGACGTCAGAGAAGTAGCGGCCGGCTCCCTTGGCGTCTTCTACCAGTTCAGACAGGTAGTACACACCAATGACCATGTCCTGGCTCGGTGTGACAATGGGTCGTCCACTGGCCGGCGACAACACGTTGTTGGCCGACAACATCAGTATCCGGGCTTCGGCTTGTGCTTCCGCCGACAGCGGAAGATGGACGGCCATCTGGTCCCCGTCGAAGTCCGCGTTGAATGCCTCGCACACCAAGGGATGAATCTGAATCGCCTTGCCCTCGACCAGGACGGGCTCGAACGCCTGAATGCCCAGACGATGCAACGTCGGCGCCCGGTTGAGGAGCACTGCGTGCTCCTGGATGACGTCGGCGAGAATGTCCCACACCTGCGGGCGCTGCCGCTCAACCATCCGCTTGGCGGATTTGATGTTCTGCGCAACGTCCTTGTCGACGAGACGCTTCATGACGAAAGGCTTGAAAAGCTCCAGGGCCATGACCTTCGGCAGGCCGCACTGATGCAGCTTCAGCTGAGGGCCAACCACGATGACGGAACGGCCGGAGTAGTCCACCCGCTTACCCAGTAGGTTCTGGCGGAAGCGCCCTTGCTTTCCCTTCAGCATGTCGGAGAGCGATTTGAGCGGCCGGTTGCCTGGGCCGGTCACTGCCCGGCCGCGGCGTCCGTTGTCGAAAAGGGCGTCAACCGCTTCCTGCAACATCCGCTTCTCGTTGTTGACGATGATTTCCGGCGCTCCGAGATCGAGCAGTCGCTTGAGCCGGTTATTGCGATTGATGACCCGGCGATAGAGATCGTTCAGGTCTGACGTCGCGAAGCGACCACCGTCGAGCTGCACCATCGGACGCAACTCCGGAGGGATCACCGGCACAGTCTCGAGGATCATCGCCTGGGGCGAGTTGTTGCCCTCCCAGAAAGGCTTGACAACCTTGAGCCGTTGCGTGGCCCGTTGCCGCTTTTGGGCCGAATTAGCGCTGAGGTCCTCCTGCAGCTGCTCCATCTCGGCATCGAGGTCGAGTCGGATCAAGAGATCCTTGATCGACTCGGCACCCATCCCACCCGAGTAGTAGCCGTCGTAGCGATCCACGATCTGACGCCACAGGGGCTCGGATTCGATCAGCTTCTTGGGTGCCATCGTGCGAAATGTGTCGAAGGCTTCTTCGACGAGGTCGGCTTCCCGCTCGGCCCGATCTTCACGCTCGCGGATTTCCTTCTCAACTTCGCGCCGGCGAGCAGAGATCTCCTGAGCTTTTGCGCCACCTTCTTCCATTTGGGTGAGCTCTTGTTCCAGCCGCTCGAGCCGACCAGACTTCCACTCGTCGAATTCTTCGCGAATGACCAGGATCTCCGCGTGCAGATTCTCCTCGAGTTCGGGCAGTTCCTTCTGGCGCTTTTCATCATCGACATGCGTGATCAGGTACGCCGCGAAGTAGATGACCTTCTCGAGCTCCTTCGGAGACATGTCCAGCAAGTAGCCGAGACGGCTGGGAACGCCCTTGAAGAACCAGATGTGGGTGACGGGGGCAGCCAGCTCAATGTGGCCCATCCGCTCCCGACGAACCTTGGCCCGGGTGACTTCAACGCCACAACGCTCACACACGATGCCGCGATAGCGGATCCGCTTGTACTTTCCGCAGTAGCACTCCCAGTCTTTCTGCGGACCAAAGATGCGCTCGTCGAACAGACCATCCTTCTCGGGTTTCAAGGTCCGGTAGTTGATGGTCTCGGGCTTCTTGACTTCGCCATAGGACCAGGCACGAATCTGATCGGATGTAGCGAGGCTGATCTTCAGTTCATCGAAGAGCTGCTGCACGGCGCTCCTTCCAGGTGGTCACGGCCGCTGTATCTGTTTTTGGTTAGGCGTCGATTTCTGATTCCCGGCGCTCCGGTCGAGAGAGATCAATTCCGAGGGATTCCGCGGTGCGGAACACGTCCTCGTCGAGCTCACGCAATTCGATTTCCTCACCGGCCGAGAGCATCTCGACGTTGAGGCAAAGGCTCTGCATCTCCTTGACCAGCACCTTGAAAGACTCCGGTATCCCGGGCTCGGGGATGTTCTCACCCTTGACGATGGCCTCATAGACCTTCACCCGGCCGGCTACGTCGTCGGACTTGATAGTCAGCAGCTCCTGCAGGGCATACGCAGCGCCGTATGCCTCCAGGGCCCAGACTTCCATCTCACCAAACCGCTGGCCACCGAACTGTGCCTTGCCGCCGAGCGGTTGCTGGGTGATCATCGAATACGGGCCCGTGGACCGGGCGTGGATCTTGTCGTCCACCAGGTGAACGAGTTTCAAGATGTAGATTTGCCCCACCGTGATGCGTGTATCGAACTGCAGGCCGCTCCGTCCGTCGTAAAGGAAGGCCTTGCCGGCCTCGTTCACCAGTTGGTCGCCATCCCGGTTGGGAAGACTGTTGGCAAGAACGTCGGCGATCTCACCTTCTCGGGCGCCGTCGAACACCGGCGTGGCCACCCGGGTCCACGGTTTCGCGCCGATTGCTGCAGGGCTGGCCGACTCGAAGGGAGCCCATCCCTGACCGGCTGCCCATCCGAGGTGGGTCTCGAGGACCTGACCGAGGTTCATGCGAGAGGGCACGCCCAACGGCGAGAGGATGATGTCGACCGGAGTCCCATCCTCCATGAACGGCATGTCCTCTTCCGGAAGAATCTTGGCAATGACGCCCTTGTTCCCGTGGCGACCGGCGAGCTTGTCGCCTTCTGAAATCTTGCGCTGCTGGGCGACATGGACCCGCACGAGCTCGTTGACACCCGGTTTGAGGTCATAGCCCTCAGAACGGCGCAAGACCTTCACGTCGGTGACTTTGCCGGCCTCTCCGTGCGGTACCTTGAGCGAGGTGTCACGTACTTCCCGTGCCTTCTCTCCGAAGATGGCCCGCAACAGGCGCTCTTCAGGGGTCAGCTCGGTCTCGCCCTTCGGGGTCACTTTGCCGACCAGGTAGTCGCCCGGCCCGACTTCTGCCCCGATGCGAATGATGCCGTTCTCGTCGAGGTCGTGAAGGACTTCCTCGGCGACATTGGGAATGTCGCGGGTGATCTCTTCCGCCCCGAGCTTTGTATCGCGTGCCTCGATCTCGTGCTCCTCGATGTGAATCGAGGTCAGCACGTCATCTTTGACCAGACGCTCGGAGATGATGATGGCGTCCTCGTAGTTGTGACCCTCCCAAGGCATGAAGGCGACCAGCAGATTCCGGCCGAGGGCCAACTCACCCTGATCTGTGCTGTGCCCGTCGGCCAGCACGTCGCCTTTCACCACCTTGTCGCCGACCCTCACGAGGGCCTTCTGATTCATACAGGTGCCCTGGTTTGAGCGGATGAACTTCAATACGGGGAAGTTGTGCTTGGCGTTGGTGCCCGTCTCCTTGACCACGATGTTGTCTCCGTCGACGTCGACCACTTCACCGGAAACCGTACTGATCACCATGTCACCCGAATCCTTGGCTGCGCGGGCTTCCACTCCCGTACCGACGAGCGGGGCCTCGGCTCTGAGCAGCGGAACGGCCTGGCGTTGCATGTTGGATCCCATGAGCGCCCGGTTGGCATCGTCGTGCTCGAGGAACGGGATGAGCGCCGTGGCGATCGAAACGATCTGCTTCGGTGACACATCCATATAGTCGACCTCTTTCGGCGGCACCTGATCGATCTCGCCGCCACCGCCGGCTTTTCGGACCAGTACACGGTCGTTGACAAAATGCCCGCTCCCGTCCAGAGGAGCATTCGCCTGAGCAATCACGAAACGCTCTTCCTCGCTGGCAGTCAGGTAATCAACCTTGGTGGTAACGGTGCCGTTCTCGACTTTCCGGTAGGGCGTTTCAATGAAGCCGTACCGGTTGACTCGCGCGAAGGTTGCCAGCGACCCGATCAGACCGATGTTTGGGCCTTCCGGTGTCTCGATCGGACACATCCGACCGTAGTGCGACGGGTGAACGTCCCGAACTTCGAACCCGGCCCGCTCTCGGGAGAGCCCGCCGGGTCCGAGCGCCGAGAGACGACGTCGGTGCGTCAGCCCTGCGAGAGGGTTCGGTTGATCCATGAACTGACTGAGCTGGCTCGATCCGAAGAACTCGTTGATAGCGGACACCACCGGCCGGATGTTGATCAGGCTCTGCGGGGTGATCGCCTCAGGATCCTGGGTGGTCATGCGCTCACGCACAACCCGTTCGAGACGGGTCAGACCTACCCGTACCTGATTCTGGATCAGTTCTCCGACCGTACGAATGCGACGATTGCCGAAGTGATCGATATCGTCGGTCTGCACGGGCACCTCAGTACCCGCCGAGGTGGTGAAGGTCTTCGCCCCCGCATGCAGGTGCACGAGGTAGCGAATCGAGTCCAGGATGTCGTCGTCGGTCAGGAGACCCTGCTCTTCCGGGTTGTAGTCCGTCGGTATCGGCCAGCCGAACTTCTGATTCATTTTGTAACGCCCGACCCGTGTCAGGTCATAGCGCTTGGGATTCTTGAAGAGGGTCTGGATCAGCCCGCGGGCCGACTCTACCGTGGTGGGCTCACCAGGCCGCAGCTTGCGATACAGGTCCAGGAGCGCCTCTTCCTTGTCGGCCGCGGTGTCACGCGCCAGCGTGTTCTTGATCGATTCGGCGCCGTTGAAGAGGTCGAGGATCTCTTCATCCGAGTCGGCGATCCCGAGGGCGCGCAGAAAAGCGCTGACGTATTGGCGACGCTTGCGGTCAACGCGAACACCGATCGTGTCTCGTTTATCGGTGTCGAACTCCAACCAGGCTCCCCGACCGGGAATCAGCTTGGTCGTGAAGATCTCACGATCAGAGGTCTTGTCCGGCGTGCTGTCGAAATACACACCGGGTGAGCGAACCAGCTGGCTGACCACCACGCGCTCGGTGCCGTTGATGATGAACACACCGTTTTCCGTCATGATCGGAAAATCACCCAGGAACACTTGCTGTTCTTTGATCTCGCCGGTCTTGCGGTTGACGAATCGAGCAGTCACGAACAAGGGCCGCGAGAAGTGGGCGTCGCGCTCCTTACATTCCTCGAGCGTCCTCGGAGGGTCACCGAATCGATGGTCGGTCAACTCCAATGCAAGTTCACCGGTGAAATCCTCGATCGGCGATATACCCTCGAAGATCTCTTTGAGACCTTCCTCGATGAACCAGTCGAACGATTCGTATTGAACTGCGAGAAGATCGGGTAGCGGAAGTACTTCGGGGATTTTGCCAAAAGAGAAGCGGTCGGCGACGCGCGAAGACAAATGATACTCCTTGGGCCCTGGGATGGTTGCAGACGACGAAACACCAGGTTAGCACGCGACTAACCAGGCGACAACCACATATCTACAACCACAACCGACTGCCCGGCTGCGGGGCTTGTGACGTAGAACCTACCCCATTTCGGATGGTCAGGTCAAGGGTTGAGGCCGGGCCAAAGCCCGGCGTACGTCGTACTTCGTGCCTTGCTTCGTACCGAACCGATCGCCAAACGTACGAAGTAGAAGTACAAGTACAAGGCACGAAAGCCCCCGGCGTCAGCCGGGGGCTTTCCGTCGGCGTAGCCGACCTGGGCTACTTCAGCTCCACTGAGGCGCCTGCGCCCTCGAGTTGCGCCTTGGCCTTCTCGGCGGTCTCTTTGTCAACGCCTTCGAGCACTGCGCTCGGGGCGTTGTCGACCAGATCCTTGGCCTCTTTCAAGCCGAGGCTGGTCAACGACCGGACCTCTTTGATGGTCTGGATTTTCTTGTCGCCGGCGGCAATCAGCATGACGTCGAACTCGTCCTTCTCTTCCTCCGCAGGGGCAGCCGCTCCGGCCGCGGCAGGAGCTGCCATGGCCATGGGTGCGGCGGCCGTTACGTCGAACCTCTCCTCGAACAAGTCGAGGAACTCCTTGAGCTCGAGAACGGTCATCTCTTCAAAGACGGCCAGGAGCTCGTCTGTCTTCATCTTCGCCATGGTGTCTATTCCTCCTCGGCGGTGTCGTCGGATCCGTCGGCGGGTGCTGCGGCAGCATCCGCCTTTGCCGAACTCTTTTCGGCCTTGGCCTTGGGAGCGGCTCTCTTCTTGGGTACAGGCTTGTCGGTTGCCTTGGTATCCGAGGCAGATTCGACCACCGCGGCCGGAGCCTCCTCAGCCACAACCTCAGCGACCTCCTCGACCACCGCGGCCGGAGCCTCCTCAGCCACAACCTCAGCGACCTCCTCGACCACCGCGGCCGGAGCCTCCTCAGCCACAACCTCAGCGACCTCCTCGACCACCGGTTCGGCAACTGCGACGGGGGGTTCTTCGACCTCCGGCGCTTCTGCTTCTTTCTTCTCCAGCAGTTGACCAAACATCGACGCAGCGTCACGCACCTTGGAAACCAGCATTCCGGCAAACTTGGACAACGGAGCTTTGAAACCACCGGCGATCCTGGCGAGCAGGACCTCCCGCGGCTCGAGATCAGCCAATCGAGAGATCGTCTCGGGTGGCAACAAGAGCCCTCCGAAGATCCCTCCCTTGATGATCAGCCTGTCGTGATCGGACGCGAAGTCACGCAAGATCTTGGCGACCGGAACCGGATCGGCGTTGGCGAACGCAAGGGCAGTCGGTCCAACTAGAAGCTCCGGGAGGCCCTCGGGAGACATGCCTTCAACAGCCCGCCGCGCCAGCGACATCTTCACGACCCGGTACTCGCCCTGTACTTTCCGCACACTCCGCCGCAGCTCTTGCTGCTCGGCGACGGTCAACCCGCGGTACTCGGTAACGAACGTAGCCTGCGCTTCGTCGAGCTGCTCTCGTATCTGTTCAACTGCCTGGACCTTCTCTGGTCTTGGCATTACTTCTCCTCATTAAAACGGGGGCCCTCGCCGAAGACGAATGGCCCCTTGTGGGGTCCAACCTGCGCAGGCGGGAGTTTCCCTTTCAGCCCCGTTGGGCACCGGCGGTCTTCGGCCGAGGTATTGGAGTTGTGAACGGGACAGTACCACGCTTCGCTCTTACTCCGTATTCCGCACTTCGTATCTTGTGTACCTGGCTGGCCTTGGGTACGAAGTACGTGCCAGAGGCACCAGCCTGCCAAAACGAGTAGACACCGGGCCCCCTATGCGCGACACTCCGATTGACAACTCAACGTTTTGCTTTGGGGGTCCTTGTCCAAGGGTGGTTGTCAACCGCCCCCACCCAAGACCGAGGCACGAACGGGCACCGGTGTCACTCCGGCGATACGACAGCCCCTACCCTGTCGGCGCCGTGGAGAGGCAGCGGGACGGCCTTCGCACCGCCGTCCGTCCTGGCTCCCGTCATGGAGCCGCCGAGCCATCGCTCGAGAACGAGGACCCCCAAACTCTGCCTCCGCCCTGGGAACGAAGTGAGCGAACTGGGGCGAGGTATCGACCGCCTGGGCTCGACGGAGGGGATTGGTTCCCACCAACGAAGCGTCGTCCCGCGGTAGGAAGTACGAAGTAGGAGATACGGGCGCCTCTTCGGCGGCCTACAACAGCTTTCCCACGTCCACCGTCACTCCGGGGCCCATCGTCGACGAGACCGACAGGTTACGGACGAACCGCCCCTTGGATGACGAGGGACGCGCTCTGACGATCTCCGCGCTGAGCGCCGACAGGTTTTCATCGAGTTGCTCATCGGTAAAGGAGACCTTGCCAATCGGAGCATGCACATTGCCGTACCGGTCGTTGCGATACTCGATTCGGCCAGCCTTGAACTCTTCTACGGCCTTGGCTACGTCGAAGGTGACCGTACCCGCCTTCGGGTTAGGCATCAGGCCGCGGGGTCCCAGCACCCGCCCCAGCTTGCCGACTTCGGCCATGAGATCGGGGGTCGCGATTGCGACCTCAAAGTCGAGGGCTCTCCCGCCTTGGATCTCTTCTACCAGTTCTTTTCCGCCGACAACGTCCGCCCCGGCTGCTTCCGCTTCACGCACTTTGTCGCCTTGAGCGAAGACCGCTACCCGGACATCCTTGCCGGTGCCGTGCGGCAAGCTGACCGTGCCGCGTACCAGTTGATCGGCCTTGCGGGCATCGATGCCCAGTCTGAAGACGGCTTCAACGGTTTCATCGAATTTGGCGTAGGACATTGACTTGACCAGCTGCACTGCTTCGGCGGCTGGATACGAGATGGTCGCGTCGAAACGCTTGAAACCGTCGTTGTATTTCTTGCCGTGTTTCGGCATGGTTCCTCCTGTGGTTCAAACGGCCCGGACGTTTCGCCCGAAGCCTCCCATTCCTCAGACGGCACTTCGTGCCGTCGTACTTCGTATTTCGTACTTCGTATTTCGACACCAGCGTTCTACCGGATACGAAGTACTAGGTACACAGTACGGGTTGATCGCCTTCGGCGATCAACCTTCGACAGTTATTCCCATCGAACGGGCGGTTCCGGCAATGATCTTCATCGCCCCTTCGATGTCATTGGCGTTCAGATCGACCATCTTCGTCTCAGCGATCTGCCGAACTTGATCTCTGGTGACCGATCCCACCTTTTCCTTATGGGGCTCCGCAGAGCCCTTTTCCAACCGGGCTGCCTGTCGGAGCAGCACCGCCGCCGGGGGCGTCTTGGTGACGAAGGTGAAGCTTCGATCTTCGTAGATCGAGATCTCGACCGGGACGATGGTGCCCGTCTGGCTCTCCGTGGCAGCGTTGTAAGCCTTCACGAAGTCCATGATGTTGACCCCGTGCTGACCAAGCGCCGGACCAACCGGCGGCGCCGGACTGGCCTGACCGGCCGGGATCTGTAACTTCAAGATGGCTGCGAGCCGTTTTCTACCCATGTCAAGTCCTCGGTTATCAGTATTCAGTCATCAGTTTTGTCGGTCATCAGCCGCCAGTCTGATGACTGACAACTCTTATTGCTTTTGTATGTCCCCAAAACCCAACTCGACCGGGGTATCCCGACCGAAGATATTGACCAGCACGGTCACCTTCTGCTGGTCGATGTTCATGTCCTCGATGACACCGTTGAAATCGGCGAAGGGTCCGGTGACAACCCGTACGTTCTCGCCGATCTCCCAGGCTGGCTTGAAGCGCGGCGCTTTCTTCTTTTCTTCCTCTTCCTGAACCCCCAGGAAACGCTCTATTTCACGCCGGGCGAGCGGAGTGGGCTTGATACCCGATCCGACGAAGCCGGTCACGCCAGGGGTGTTGCGAACGGCGTACCAAGAGTCGTCATCGAGGTACATGCGCACCAGAATGTACCCGGGAAAGACTTTCTTCGGAGTGGTGACCTTCTTGCCACCCTTGAACTCGACGACGTCCTCCATCGGAATCGCCACCTCGAAGATCCGATCCTCCATGTGCATCGATCGGGTCCGGGTCTCGAGGTTGGCTTTTACCTTGTTCTCATACCCGGAGTACGAATGAATAACGTACCAGTCGCCGGGTAGGTCATAGGGGCTTATCGGACGGGCAGCTTCTTCGGCTTCTTCGGCTTCTTCGGCTTCTTCGGCTGCCTCGGCTGCCTCGTCGACCTCTAGATCTTCCTCGTGCTGTTCTTCAACCATTTCGACCATTTCGATCAATTCCTCGCTAGGAGGAGTAGGACCCCTTCCTTGAACACGAAATCCAATCCAAAAACAAACAGCGTTACGGCAGCGCTGGTGATGACCGTAACAGTTGTAAACGCCACCATCTGCTCTCGCGACGGCCAGGAGACTCGTTTCAGCTCGATCCGGACCTCCCGGAGGAACTTACCCAAGCGAGCGAAGAAGCCCAATTGCTCTTGACCCTTTTGCGGTCGCCGCTGGGGGCGGCGCTTTCCTTGCTTCTTCTGAAGACGCTCTTCGCGCTCTTGAAGTCGGCGCATCTCACGGTTCATACCAACACCTTTTCGTTTCGACCGGCAGGGGTGGAGGGACTCGAACCCACAACCTCCGGTTTTGGAGACCGGCGCTCTAACCAACTTCGAGCTACACCCCTAGGGATCCAACGTGACGGGCAAGTATACGGTCCCGCGAAATTGGCTGTAAAACCCCGGTCAACTAGCCGGCCGTAGCCGGTGACGTCCCAATAATGCCATAGCTGCGCCGACAACCACTACTGAGGCAATCACAACCACCGGATCAAACCTCCGATGGTCTTCCGTAAGGGGCCGGCTGAGGTTGGCCATCACCCTCAAAACAAGGCCGGGCGGAGCGGCCTCTTTCGAATCCCGCATCGACCGTAAGACCCGCGAGAGCATCCGGTAGTTGGCGACTTCCGCCTGACATGGCAGGCAAGCTTCGAGGTGCTCTTTGGCGCGAGGTTTGAACGGGCGATCGCTCATCACATGCTCGGGGACCCGGAACCGGACGAACTGATGCTGCAAAGTGCTTCTCACCGCTCCTCCTCTGGTTCATGCAACTGCTCTCGCAGGTTGAGATGAGCGCGGTGCAAACGGACTTTGGCGGCAGTCACGGTGATACCAAGCGATTCGGCCACCTCGTTGTGGGTCCATCCATATATGTCCTTGAGGACAACAACGGAGCGTTGGGCGTGATTGAGATTGCCGAGGGCAGCTGAAAGTTTTCGCCGCAATTCGACAGTCTCGCCGGCCCGTTCGGGATCGGAGCCCCGCCTGGGGTCTGCAGTCTCCGGAGACTCATCGAGCGAGAGCGCGGCATGACGGGTCTTCCGCTTCTTCAGGGTCCAAGCGGCATTGACCGTGATCCGATGAAGCCAGGTCGAGAAGGCCGCGTCACCCCGGAAACGGGGCAGGGCCCGCCACGCCCTGATGAACGCCTCCTGGGAGACGTCGGCAGCGAGTTCGCGATCGACGACAAGTCGCAGGGCCAAACCAAACACCTCGTGCTGATGAGCTTCCACCAATTTCTCGAAGGCCTCGCTGCTTCCCTCCTGGGCTCGGGCAACGAGCGCTTCAATCTCATCCGGTTCGACCCTTTGGGGCTTCATCGCGTTACGTCCTCAGGACGACCATAGCGGCCGACATTCGCTCGGCGCCTCCGGAAGCGACGCGCACCTTGAGACTGGCCTGCCGACCGTCATCGCTTTCGACCACGCCGGATACGGCAGCCTGTTGGCCGGGACGCAGCGGAAGGCGGAACCGAAATCGAGCCTCGGCGAGCGGAAGTGGGTGTTCGACCATTCGGGCCCCGGTCTGCGTCGCCCACGCCGCCATGAGCAATCCGTGGACGACAACCCCAGGGAGACCGGCGGCAAGTGCGGCATCGTGGTCGAAGTGGATCGGATTCCAGTCCCGGGTTGCCCCGGCGTACCGGACCAAGTCGGATCTGCTCGCCGACTTCCACATGTCGTCGAGCTCCTCTCCCACCCCCGGAAACACGGTTGGCCGGGAAAAGTCGTTGCGGGCCCGCGCCTCGACCGGCGGTTCCGATTCCTCCTCGGACAAGGAGTCTGGAGACTCGGACGACATCAGGAACGTAGACCCGGAATCGAGGATTCGTTCGCCTGCGGCGTTGTCAACGGTCGCGGAGAAGGTGACGAAGCTGGCCGATCCACGGGTTCGTACCCGCTCAACCGTCCCCCGCACCGACAGGGCATCCTCGATCATCCAGGGCAGATGCCAGCGGAACGTTTGATCGGCATGGACGAGTACCCGCGTGTAGGGAGCCACATCTCGGCTTTCAAGCAGGGCCGGGGCAACTGCGAACAGAGCCACCGACGCGAAGGCCGGGGGGGCGAAACGAGTCCAGCGAGGAGTGTCATCACCCGTGGCGAGTACATACTCGGCCACCTTGTCCGAGCAGACCCGCAACGGGTGCGGACCGTAGGCTCTCCCCGTCAATGACTCGAGCGGCATCGGTTCCCTCCTTACAACTTCAGGGCGGGCAAAGCCCACCCTGAAGCCAAAGACCCGCTACTCCACCCGCAGGTATCTTCGAAACCGCACGCTAGCAGCCCGCCCGGGTCCGACCGCCGGAGAACGTCAGCGAGTTTCGCGGTGGTTGGTGTGCGTGCGGCACCAGGGACAGTACTTCTTGAGTTCCAGTCGGTCCCTGGTGTTCGTTTTGTTCTTGGTTGTCACATAATTGCGCCGCTTGCACTCGTCACAGGCAAGAGTCAGTGGCGGTCGTTTGTCACTGGGCATGTTCGCTCACTCGTTTCACTCGTTCGCAGTACCTAAGTACTCAGTACTCAGTACTCAGTACTCAGTACTCAGTACTCAGTACCCGGTACTAGGTACTAGGTACGAGGTACTAGGTGCCCTCCGGGCTATTTCAATATTTTGGTGACGGTTCCGGCTCCAACCGTCCGGCCACCCTCACGAATCGCGAACTTCTGACC
>Ga0224512_10001436_pt1 | contig 22955 bp, 27 predicted proteins | sample SF_May12_sed_USG_4_FD_169103 | JGI IMG/M metagenome (GOLD analysis project Ga0224512, IMG submission 169103) | Sediment microbial communities from San Francisco Bay, California, United States - SF_May12_sed_USGS_13 | ecosystem: Environmental > Aquatic > Marine > Sediment | place: USA... | reverse complement strand
ACGAAATGCGAGAGCCCGGCCTGACGCAGTCGTTCACCGTCCAGCACCGGCAACATTCTCACATCGCCGATCAGGAACCCACTGACCAGGGCCGCGGCAGGTTCCTCGCCGTAGAAACCCAGACCGCCCGCCAGCCGATCCCGTACTGCGTTGCCGACCCGGAAGAGCGGATCGCCGGCCGGTCCGAGCGGAGTCACCCGTCGGGCGGTAATCCTGCCGGCGTAGGCATCCCCCCGGGCGTAACCCGGGGACCGGCGGGCGGTTCCGTCGACCTGCACCCGCTCATGCGCCGCCACGTCGACCCGGTCCGTGAGTCCAATCAGCAAGGGCGCGCCCTGCCACTCGACCCACCTTCCCTGCTGCCGGAGATGAGTGGGTTGCATGAGAAACCAGTCGCCGTTGCGACCGGGCCGGACGTCATCGAGGGCCCACCCGGCCACCCGGACCGGCCCGTCGAGTGCAGGAGCCGACAGGGTCGCCTGATCATCGCTGGCTGCCAGCGTCCCGGACACCGAACCTCCAATCAGGCAGGCGGCCAGAACCAGGGCTCCCCCACGCCGGCGCCAGACGACCCCCACCATCCCAACCAGGACTGCAACGAGGATGCCCATCCACCCGGTAGCTCTACCAGCACTCGCCCCCACCCACACCAGTCCTCCCGCGGTCAGCGCCAACCGTTCCGGACCGGAGGGAAGGCGAAGACGCTCAACAACGGAGATCACCGCAAGACCAGTGCCTCTCGCAGGCCTGCCAGCTTCCCTTCTCCAATGCCGGGCACGTCGAGCAAATCCTCCACGCTGCTAAACGGGCCATGCTCTATGCGGTACTCAAAAATGCGCGCGGCCAGCACGGGACCAACCCCCGGCAAGGCCTCGAGATCGGCGGCGGTCCCGTGGTTCACGTCTACCAACCCATCGTCGCCGTTGGGGATGCCGGCCCGACCAACGATCGGCGCTCCCTTGACCGGGACCGTCACCTGATCCCCGTCGTCAACGGTGGCGGCCAGGTTCAGGACAGAAAGATCCGCAACGGCAAGGGCACCGCCGGCCGCGGCAACAGCATGGGCAACCCGATCCCCGGTTCGCAACGTCACCAATCCGGGCGACCGGACGGCGCCGGCGACGTGGACGGTGATCGAGCTGATATCGATCGCGGGGGATTCCCCCGCTCCGACGGTCTGGTTGGGAGCGATCGCCACCGGAGGAGGATCGACGGTCGGGGCACCCAGAAAGGCACCGGCAAGTCCGGCACAGGCCAGCACTGCCACTGCCATCAAGATGTGTACTCGTTGCACAACCGGCCCTCAGCCTTTCCATCCAGAGTCCTTGTATCAGCTGGCAGCGACAGGTTGAAGTAGGTTGCGGCTGAGTAACGTGTCGCGCACTACCGAATCGGCTTCTTGGAGGACAGCATGGACCGGTACCGCATCAACCCCGGGCAGGCGGTCAACCTTGCCCAGTGGGACCCGGCAGATCGGAGCGAATTCGAGGGCGACAAGGATGCAGGCCGGCTCGCCACGAAGGAGCTCAACAATCGAATGGAAGAGCTTCAAGAGCTGCTGTATGCAGAGGGCAAGCACAAGATCTTGATCGTCCTGCAGGCCATGGACTCCGGCGGCAAGGACGGGACCATCCGTCACGTGTTCGACGGCACCAACCCGCAGGGCGTCAAGGTGGCAAGCTTCAAGAAGCCCACCGAAAAGGAACTCGCCCACGACTACCTGTGGCGCATCCACCGGGCCACTCCCGGGACCGGGGAAATAACGATCTTCAACCGCAGCCACTACGAGGACGTGCTTGTGGTCCGGGTCCACAACCTGGTCCCTCCCGAGGTGTGGGGTAGGCGGTACGACCACATCAATGCGTTCGAGCAGATGCTGGCGGATGAGGGCACCACGATCTTGAAGTTCTATCTCCACATCTCGAAGGACGAGCAGAAGAAGCGACTTCAGGCGCGCTTGGACGAACCTCACAAGCGATGGAAGTTCGCCAAGGGTGATCTCGCCGAGCGGGAACGCTGGCATGAATACATCGAGGCGTTCGAGGCTATGTTGTCGAAGACCAGCACGGTGGCTGCCCCCTGGTATGTGATACCGGCCGATCGCAAGTGGTACCGAAACCTGGTGATCTCGAAGATCCTGGTCAGGACGCTCGACAATCTGGACATGCACTATCCCGAACCCGAGGACGACCTCGCAGGCATCATCATCGAGTAGCCGTTGCCCGGGTTCGACAACCTGAGATCGTCACCATCGACCAAACGGTTGGTCTTGTTGAACCCTCGTTCCGATTCAGCCTGTCTGTCGCAGATCTCGCCGCTGGAACAACACAACGGACAAAGCCACCAATACCACGGTCAAACCGGTCAAAACCGCCGCATCGCCCCATCTCATCCCGTTCACCAGCGGGTGGCTGTTGAGGTAGTAGTTGAAAGGCGTCCACCTGGCCCAAGCGGCCAGAGTGTCGTTGAGCGACGCGAAAGAGTTGACCAGATGGAAAACCAGGGCGACTCCGACCGTTCCGAAGACGGCAACCTTGACCCGGCCGGTGGCGGCGCTCAAGGCCAACGCCAGGGCGCCAAAGGCCAGACCAACCAAGGTCGCCAGGAATGAAGTGGCGGCGATGTTGCCCACCCCAATGCCCAGCCCGCCGATCAGCGATCCCAACCACACTCCGGCGAAGGTGAAGAACCCGACCGCAATGGCGTAGACCACCATCGCCCAGGCCTTTTCCAACAAAACCCGGGAACGCTTGATCGGGTTGGCGAGCAGCAGACCCATGGTGCTGTCCTGTTCTTCCCCTGCCAGAGCCTGGGCTCCGATGACGACTGTGACCACCATGACCGCGATGGGAGCCATCAGGCCGAACGTCTCGACCTCGTAGAAGCCCTCGGCCGTGCTCATGCTGCCGCCCCCGGCTCCCACGAACGCATACAGCTCTTTGGGAATCTGGTCGGCAAAACTCAACAGGGTCTTATCCATCAGACCGTAAAGCGGACCCATCAACACGCCCATCACGAAGAACATCAGGTACGCAGTGATGATCAGCAGCCCCTGATGTTCGGAAGCGGTCTTAATCCAGATCCGGGAAACGCGAGTGGCCCCGGCCAGCCGGTCGACGACCTTCTGGGTCATCGGGTTGGCACGCAAGCGGTCCAACAGCGTGACACCCACGTTCTGGCCTCTGAGGTCACGACGGTTGACCCCGACCAGGGCGATTGCGGCCAGAACGACCGAGGCCACCAGCAGCACGCTCAGATCGCCCCACTGGATCCCATTGATCACCGGCTGACCATTGTCGAAGTAGTTCCAGGGGAATGCTTTGGCAACGTTCTCCCATCCCTCGATGATGGGGAAGATACCGACCGCAACGAACCCGAGAGCCATCACCCCGGCGGTAACACCCGACGCCAAACCTCGTTTGCCGGTCCAGGCGCCGATCGCCATAGCCAGGAAGCCGTAGAAGATGGCGTTGACGAACAGGTGAAGCGCATAAGCCCCCATCTGCATGCCGCCCATCCGAACATCCAGGATCCCGGCGACCAGCGGAGCGGTGCCCCACAGGGCCAGCGCCCCCAGACCGACTAGCAGAAGCATCGAGGCCGCCTTGGAGACGAGCACGTTGGTGCGACTCTTCGGGTTGCCCAACAGCAGGCCGATGGTCCCGTCGCGTTCTTCGCCGGCAACCGACGCCGAACCCATCGACACGGCCAGACCGGCCAGCGTCAAGGCTCCGTAGAAGCCGTACAGCACCCCAACCGCCAGGCTGGCCACGTCGGCCCCATCGGGGATTCCCATGAGGGACAGGAACACCTCGGGCAGTTCCGTATAGATGGACAAATCAATATCCCGGTACACCGACATGGCCATGAGCAGGAGCAGCGCGAGGCTGATGACTGCAATCGCCATCCCCTTCCAGCGATCGCGGGTGGTTTTGGTGAAGACGGTGGCCAGCATCAGACCGTCACCCCCTCATCGCGGTAGTAGGTGAGGAAGATCTCCTCGAGGTCGGCCGCTTCGGTGGAGATGTCCAGGACGTGGAACCGCTCCGTTATGACCTTGAGAAGGGTCTCCATCTGACCGTCGAACGAGAGCCGCACGTGATTGTTCTCAACGGCGACGTCTCGCACGCCGGGCAGGGGTTTGAACACGGACGCCTCGACCGGTCCGTCGAAGTAGAGGTCCACCTTGCGGATGGCCTTGGAGCGCAGACTGGCAACGGCTTCGAGGGCGATCAGCTTTCCGTGGCGGATGATTCCAACCCGGTCGGCCACCCGTTGTACCTCCGAGAGAGTATGGCTGGACAGGAACACGGTGGTCCCTTCCGCCGCCACTTCCCGCATCAGCTTCTGGAATGCACGCTGCATCAATGGGTCAAGCCCGCTGCTGGGCTCATCCATGATCAGCACCTTGGGTCGATTCATGAACGCCTGGAGCAGACCTACTTTCTGCCGGTTGCCCGACGACAGGTCACCCACCTTTTTCGACAGGTCCGCTTCCAACCGCTCGGTGAGTTCGTCGACGTAATCCCAATCGACCCCACCCCGCAGGTTGGCGAAATAGGTGAGCGTATCCCGCCCGGTGAGATTGGGATACATGGCCAGATCGCCGGGCACGTAGCCGATGTGCTGACGGATCTTTACAGAATCTTCGTGCGAGTCCAGTCCGAGGATCGACGCCTTTCCAGAGGTCGGACGGATCTCATCGAGGATCGTGCGGATCGTGGTCGTCTTGCCTGCCCCGTTTGGACCGAGGAACCCGAATATCTCTCCGGTCCGGACATCGATGTCCAGATCGACCAAGGCGTGAACGTCTCCGTAGTGCTTGGTCAGCTTCTCGGTATGGATGGCAATCTGATCGGTCATAAAGCTCCTTCTTCCTCTGCCGGGACGTCGACGAACGCCTCATTCATGAGTTTGACGGTTGTTTCGGTGAAAAATCCGCTGAATATCTCCAGCAGCGGCGCTAGGTAGGCGGAAGCCGATCTTTGATCGTCGAGTGGTCCGGTGATGTCGACACCGATGAGGCGTTCCAGGTGCTCGTGCAACACTAGGGCACCCAGTGACCAGATCGTCAAGATGGCGGCCCGCTGCTGGGGATACTTGCCGGGGATGAGCAGACCGGTTTCCACTCCGGCTTGAGTGTATTCGACCGCGTCGGCAACGATTTCGTCGACCAGATCGTCCACATACGGTGATCCATCCACCAAAGTGCGGGCGAGATAGCGGGCTATCGGTGGTCCGGCGGTCGATGAGCGTAGGGCTGCCAGGGGGTCGAATCCGGTCCCGGCGGCCATGGCGTCGCTCTTCAGATCCCGGATCCTTGCCACTACATACTCGTCGCAGGCACTGCGCAGCCCTTCCATCGATCGGAAATGGTGCATCACCAATCCGGGCGACACGCCGGCCGCCGAGGCGACCTTCCGAACGGTGGTCGCGGCGACCCCGTGTTCGGCAAACCAAACAACCGCCGCATCGCGAATACGCGCCTTGGCGGTACGGTCGTCGGTCAGTCCTCCGTCTGCCGGGATCGCCTCGGTTGAACGCATGATCAATAGTCTATACGCCTGTTCAACCAGAGACCAGAACCGAACGACACCCTCCAACCGCTGTCCTCGCGGTGCCGAGCCGGGTCGGTGAGTCCAACCCATCGGACAAGCCGATCCTGCCCGAGTCGGGTCGGCGACGGTTGACGTCGTAGTCTTCCGGCAACTCCCCGGAGGCCGCGTGACCACACCAGCCGAGACCATGGCTGCCATCGTCAAAGCCATCCACCCGCGTCTCAAGGATGCAGGGTTCCGGAAACGTCGTCACTCCTTCAATAGATCTGTCGAATCCGGAGTTGTCCAGGTGATCAGCTTTCAGATGGGACAGAAGCTACCGCCCGGCGCCCAACCGATACCGCGGCTCCGCCCGGATCTCTACGGGTTGTTCACGGTCAACTTCGGAGTGGCCGTCGAAGAGGCCTGGTTGTTGAGGCGGCGCAGGCACGAGGTGCCGTTTCCCGACTTCGTGAATGATTACGACTGCGACATCCGAGAACGGCTGGGTCAACTGCTGGGCCAAGAAACCGATACCTGGTGGGAGCTATCGCCCGATGACCGCGAGCTGGCACATCAAATCGGAAATGCACTGCTCGAACAAGGCGCCGGTTGGCTCGACCCGCGCGGAACGAGAGCGGGGATCCTCCGAACCTGGACAGAAGGCGGGCTGGCCGCTCTCCCAATGCCAACGGCGCTGCCAATCGTCATGATCCTGCGGCATCTGGATCGCCACGCTGAAGCCGAGCAGGCCTTGCGCTCCTACTACGGAGGCATAACCCTGGCACCACACAAACGATACGTCCACGAAGTTGCCAACGATCTGGGGATCGACCTTCCCTCACCCGCGTGAACCGATCAGCCCCGAGAGACTTGGGCCTCAGGGCTTCGACGACCGAGGTCGTCGACGGTCGCGGGACGCTCGTTGTGCCCCAGGTCCCACATGCGCTCGAAATCTAAGCGACCCGTCTCAACGACTAGGCCCGACTCTGGAGGGTCCAATAATTCCCACCTCGATCGATCGGGGTCGGGACCGCTTGCCAACGACTCACACCTCTGGCGGGCTGCTTACCGTCTGCCGCTGTCGAACAAAAAGGATGGTGGCCGAGACGATAACCACGACTGCGGCAAAGAGTTGATTGGCCCGCATTCCGGCAACGATCGTTGCGTTGTCGGTGCGGATGAACTCGAGGGTGAACCTGGCCAGACCATAGGTGATGAGGTACACGAGGAACAGGTTCCCTCGGCGCAGATCGAATCGTTTCTCGACCCAGAGCACCACCGGGATGACGATGGCCAGATTCCATACGCTCTCGTAGAGGAACACCGGGTGGAAGGTTGCAGAGTTGATGTACTCCGCCGGCCGAAAGCGTTCGGCGATCTCAACCGCCCAGGGGAGATCGGACGGGGTACCGAACAGTTCCTGATTGAAGTAGTTACCCCATCTGCCGATTCCCTGGGCGAGCGGGATTCCGATCGCGGCTGCGTCGAGGATCATTGGGACATTGCCGTGGTTCCGACGTACCAGCCAGACGCCGACGATCACCCCGGCGGTGAGTCCCCCGTAGAGCGCCAGACCGCCCTCCCAAATGGCAAAGAGCCGCCAGAAGCCTCGATCGGTGATCTGGCTGAGTCGCGGCGCCACGTACGCGATCCGGGCTCCAAGCACGCCGGCCACCACCGCCCAGACCAGGAGCTTTTCGGCAATGGCGGTATCCCCGCCCATCCGGCCATAGCGGCGAGTGGTGACGATGATCGACACCACCACACCCAAACCGATCATCAGTCCATAGAAATGAATATCCAGAGGCCCTATCTCAATGACGTTTGTGGCTGGTGATGGGATCGACGCGAAGATCATTGCCGGCCAACGGTAATCGAGCCCGGAACTTGAGCGAGAGAGCAGCACCTAGACCGGGCCTATCGGTCCTTCCATCTGGGTGGCGATTTCGCGGGCCTCGACCTCGATCGGGATGGCCCGGTAGGCATTCTGATGGGACAGACCGGCGAAGCGGCCTTTGAGGTAGCCGCCCAGGTAGCGCCACAGGAAACGCAGGAACCCGAGCTGCGCCCACTGGTGGACATGGACCAGTTCGTGAACGATGAGCGGGCCGAGAGCGGCTGGGTGGGACCCGAGCACATCAGGCTTGATGTAGACCCTGGTCTTCAGCGCCATGGCTGTGATCGTGCTGCCCCAGAGCCGAGTCAGCCAGCCCGGCGCCGGCCGGATCTCCACTCGATCGAGATCCAAACCGGCGAGTAAAGATGACACCGCCTCCGGCGAGATGCCCGAGGCGGTGAGCAGCAGTGCAGGTTTCACGCCACCACGATATTGACGAGCTTCGGCGGTCGGGCGATCACCTTGCGCACTGCTTTGCCTTCGGTCCAGAACCGGACCCGCTCGGCTGCCAGCGCGGTCTCGATGGCGTCTTCCTCGCTGATGTCCATCGGGACCTCGACCCGATCCCGCACCTTGCCGTTGACCTGCACCACCATGGTGACCGTTTCGTCAACCAGTAGGTCCGGATTCCATTGCGGCCAAGCTTGCAGGTGGACACTCCCATCGTGTCCCAAGCTGTGCCATAACTCCTCCGTGATATGGGGCGCAATTGGAGCGAGCAATTTGAGCAGGGCCCCAATAGCCTCGACCCACACTTCCCCCGACGCTTCTCCGGCGTTCAGACTCTCGATCAGTGTGTTACGCAGCTTCATGAGGGCGGCGATGGCGGTGTTCCACTTGAACGCGACCATGTCGTGATCGACCTTCTGGATGGTCTGATGCACGCTGCGCCGGAGCGCCATGGTGGACGTTGCCAAGGCTTCGGCCGTAACGTCTGCCTTGAGTTGATACCGAGCGGTCCCCAACTTCCAGACGTCCTGGATGAAGCGGAAGGAACCGAGTATCCCCTTGCTGTCCCACGGGCCACCCTTCTCCCAATCGAACGCGAACATCAAGTAGGTCCGAACGGTGTCCGCCCCGTAGCTCGCCACCAGTTCGTCTGGGTTGACGGTGTTCCCTTTGGATTTCGACATGCGCTCGACCTCGAGGTGGTGACGCAATTGCGACACATCGTTGACGCCCGCCACTCGCGGCGTCTCGACCGTGGCCGCCTCAGGCACCTCGACGGTGACGATTCCGGTGTCGGTCTGGACCTGGAGGAGGTTCTCGGTTCGGCGCTTCAGTTCGCCGACGACCAGGCCGGAACTCGCATCGGCGGTCTCATCGACCCGGACCGAGGTGGCCACGATCCGGTTCCCGTCTTGTCGGCCTTCGATCACCAACTGGTCGCCGCGCCGCTCCTCGCCCAGGATCTGGCCCTGGTTGCGCAAAACCAGGAAGGGTTCATCGAAGAGCCCCGACCCATCCCGGCCGTGTTCCTTCATCACCGCCCTCGTGTCATCGAACACGCCCATATCACGCATCGCTTTGACAAAGAATCGAGCGTACAGGAGGTGCATTACAGCGTGCTCGGCGCCCCCGGTGTAGACATCGACCGGCAGCCAGTAGGCAGCTTCTTCCGGGTCGAACGGGCCCTGTCCGTACGTCGGAGACAAGTAGCGGAACCAATACCACGACGAACACATAAAGGTATCCATCGTGTCCGTCTCACGAAAAGCGGGAGCTCCTTGGGAGTCGGTTGTCTCGAGAAACGCCGCCGTGGTCGTCAACGGGCTGCGCCCCTCGAAGTCGACATCTTGAGGCAGGACCACAGGCAGATCCTCATCGGCGACGGGTTCGACACTCCCATCGGCCCGGTGGACCATGGGTATGGGCGCTCCCCAGTACCGCTGTCGCGAGATCAGCCAATCTCGGAGGCGGTAGTTGATCGCCTCGGAGCCCACTCCCTTGTTCTCGAGCCAGTCAATCGCGGCTGCGACCGACGGATTGGCCCGGCCCTTGGCATCGGACGTTTCGATTCCATTGATGGGTCCGCTATTGACCATGATTCCCGGCCCGACGTAGGAATCCGCCATGGTGTCGCCGGACAAGGCCTCTCCACCGGCTGGATCGATTACCGGAACGACCCCGAGCCCGAATTGGCGGGCAAACTCGAAGTCACGCTGGTCGTGAGCGGGCACGGCCATGATGGCCCCGGTCCCATAGGAAAGCAGGACATAGTCGGCGATCCACACGGGGATCCGCTCCTGGTTTACGGGGTTGGTGGCGTACCCACCAGTGAACACGCCGGTCTTCTCACGTTCGGTTTCCATCCGCTCGAGTTCCGATCGGCCGGCGGCGATCGCTCGATAGTCGTCCACCGCCTGGCGGTGCTCATCAGTGGTCAGTGAGTCGACGAGCGGATGTTCGGGGGCCAGCACCATGAAGGTGGCTCCCCACAGCGTGTCCGGTCGCGTGGTGAACACGACGATCGGGTCGCCGTGCTCGGTTACAAACGAGACCTCCGCCCCCTCCGACCGGCCGATCCAGTTGGTCTGCATCGTCTTGACGGGCTCCGGCCAGTCGATGTGTCCGAACTCCAGCAATTCATCCGCATACTTGGTGATGGCAAAGAACCACTGCTCCATCATCTTCTGGACGACCGGTTGGCCGGTGCGCTCATCTCGACCGTCGATGACCTGCTCGTTGGCCAGCACAGTCTGCAACGTCTCCGACCAATTGACCATCGCCTCGTCGCGGTAGGCGATTCCCTGCTCGTACATCTTCTTGAACAGCCATTCCGTCCATTGGTAGTAGGACGGCTCGCAGCTCACAACCTCGCGTTCCCAATCGAACATCGCCCCCATGGAGCGAAGCTGGATCCGCATCCGATCGATGTTCTCGTAGGTCCACTTGGCCGGATGGATGTTGCGCTGCACCGCCGCGTTCTCGGCCGGAAGGCCGAACGCGTCGAACCCCATCGGAAATAGGACGTTGTAACCCTTCATGCGCATGACGCGGGCACGGGCATCGGACGGGGTCATCGCATACCAGTGGCCGATGTGAAAATCGCCGGAAGGGTACGGCAGCATGGTGAGGGCATAATGCTTGGGCTTGGCCCAGTCGATCTGCGACCGGTAGAGCCCCTCGGCCTCCCACCGAGCTTGCCACTTCCGCTCGATGCTCGTGAATTCGTAATTCGCCACTGCGTGCCTCCTGGAACGTCGCAGCGTACCAGCGGGGCAGGGCGTGATTACCACGGCGCCTGAGCTGTAGAGTGTTGGCCGGCCACCGCTGGGAAGTCATGACCACTGATACGCACGGCGCCTGTTACGGGTTCGATGTCACCTCTGAACTACCGCTGTCGTTTCTTCGAACCAGTGCCGGCACCGGCACACAAATGACCATCCGCGCCGGAAGGGCGCCTGTAAATGACGGAAAGCTCCTCCAGGAATGGGACCCGGGCCGAACGGCGACGGTGACAACGCGCCTGTTCGAGATTGATCCCGGTCATTACCTCGTCCGGATCGGAGATCACGATTCGTTCGAAGTGCTCACCGAGCCGCCCGGAATCATCGTCCACCCCGGTGCCATGAACGAGATCGACCGGGAGTCGATGATTTGGGGCACCCCGGCCGCCGTGAGCATGGCCCATCAAGGTTATCTGCCCTTCCATGCCGGCTCGGTCGACGTCGACGGTCGTGGCGTTATCCTGGCCGCTACGGGTTCATTCGGAAAGACCACTCTGGCGGGGGCATTCCACGCTGCCGGATACCGGTTGCTGGCCGACGATATGAGCTGCGCGATCGCAACTCCCGAACCTGCCATCCTCCCCGGTCCAGCACTCATCCGCGCTCGCCCCGACGTAATTGCCGGGTTCTCTTTCGAACACACGACACCCGTAATGACCACACCCGTGCGAACGCACTTCGCCCTCGACCCCGGAACTCGAGGAAGCGGCGCATTCGTGCCTCTCCGGGCCATCGTATTCCTGCGTATCTCCGATGGTCCCATTGTTTTGGAACCAGCGCATGTAACGGACGCGGTGCGCGACCTTTTCGGGTTGAGTTTCCGCCTACCCGACGATCAAGGTCATGCATCCGCCTTCGCTCTGGCGGCCGACCTGGCCGGCAGCGTCCCGGTATGGAATCTGCACCGACCGCTCACGATCGAATCGCTCGCAGCGGTCACCGAAACGATCATCGAGACTTGCCTCGACTGAAGAACAACCGGGTTACTCCTCGGAGAATATGAGGAGATCCCGCTCCACCAGATCCTCGATGAAAGCCGCCACATCACTAACCAGCTCGGCTGGAGCATCGGTCAGCCGAGACCGAACGCCTTCGACAAGGTCACCGAAGGTCGAACCGTCGCCGACCAAGCCCCAGATAACCGTCCCGATCGGGTTCAGACCGTGATAGGCGCCTGATTCGAGGTGCAGGAGCACGCCCCCTTCCCCCTCGGCTAGCTCCCGAAAGACGGCCTGTTCGTTCCGCTGGATACGCTGACCTGATTCCACCGTCGCTCCTCACCATCCAATGTCCATGGTTGATTGCGCACAATCCCCCACAAAGTAGCAGCAGCCCGACTGGCCATCACGATCATGATGGCCAATCAGGCCGCTGGTTTAGGCCCGGCACACCGGGCGACTTGAGTATTACGAACGACTGCTGGCCGGCTCCATCAGCCGCTATTGGCTCCAGCCCTCCCACTGCTGGTCATCTTTGCCTGAGCATCCTGACCAGGTCAGGTCACCAAACTGGCGCCAATAGGTGTGCTCGGCGATCGAGCCAAAGTCGCGAACTTCCGGCTTCTCGTAGGTCATTGCACCTCCCAGTGCCGATTGCCCCAAAACACGGCTCTGCCGTGTCAACCGGAAATTATCACCAGCCACTCTGCGTGTCAACGAGAAAGTCGCCCAGGCTCCGGTTCATCCCAAGAACCACCGAAGTGACCAGACAATACCACGGTCGGTTGCCAGGAAGAGAAATCTGTCGATCATTTCGTCACTCCACGCGGTTTGCATCGGGAACCTCGTCCTCGGGCGTACCACCCTCGGCGCGAGGCTGGGTCTTGCCACCTGCCGATCGAAGACATCAGGACGGTGGTGTGGCCCGGGTGACTACCGCTCTCGGCGATGGCGAGCCGGGCCACACTCGACCCGAATTCGGGATTGATTCTTCGGCTACGCGTCGTTGTCGACGGACCCGTCGGTGTCGTCTCCAGATGGTCCACCGCTGTACGGTGGCACTTGCAGATAGGTATGCTCGACAATCGGGCCGAAATCGTGGATTTCCGGCTTCTCGTATCTCAATGTACCTCCCAATCCGGCTAGCCCGGAACCGCCACTATGTGGCTTCACCCGGAACGTATTACCGGACAACTCTGGACGTCAACGTTCTCGCGTAGGTCGCTCGAATCAAATACCAGGAAACAGAATCTTGTGCCCACCCATCATGACAATCTCCCATCATGACCCCCCGAAACTCGACCACTCTGTGAGGAGCTCAAATCCGCCCGCCTCGTCTCAGTCGGCCGACGCTTTGCGTGCAGACGGCGGCTATCCGGACGCCGGGGCCGCCCGCACCGTTCACAACGAGAGCGCTACCCTCGACCCCATGCCGTGGCTCCTCCATCACGTCCAACTCGCCATCCCACCCGGATCTGAGGACCGGGCCAGAGCGTTCTACGGCTCAGTGCTCGGTTGCGAAGAGCTGGTCAAACCCGCCACACTCGTTGAACGTGGTGGCGCATGGTTTCGCTACGGAGCCGTTGAGCTCCATCTCGCTGTCGAAGAAGGCCACCGGCCGTCCCGCCAGGCCCACCCCGGAATCCTGATTGGAGACCTCGACGAGCTGGAAGCGAGACTGCGCGCTGCGGGCTACGAAGTGGAAACCGACTACTTTCTGGCGGGATACCGACGCTTCTACGTGGACGACCCTTTTGGCAACCGGCTGGAGTTCCTGGCCGTCCTGTAGCTACGAGCTCGGATTCATCACTCTCCCGAGGAACAGCAGCGCCCCCGTTTCCAGGTCGCGGAGTACGAATAGAAAGGGACGGTCGATGGTCAACTGCACCGTCTCCAGCGGGGCCGCCGTGGCACGCATCACGACCGCCGTAGCGGCTGCCGCCTCGGTGCCTTCCTCATCCACGCTGAGGTACGCCTCATGGATGACTGCGCTGATGAAGGATGAAGAGGGCCTCGGCAGTGGTCATCTCCGAGAAATCGGCCGTTTCCGGATCGAAGGCCGCGGCCATGCCGAGTTCCCGGAGCGCCGGATTGAAGCCGGCGTGGGTGCGAAACTCAAACTTGGGAAGCGTAAGTGCCACCTCAACGGGGGCGAGGCCATTCGCCACGTCGGTGACGGCCCGGTTTTTCTAGAGCCGGGCGAACACCGCCCAGCGCTCGCTCCACGACGGGTGACCGCAGAGGGCCACAGGTTGATCATCGACCTTCTCGAAGTCAGAACCGAGGGCCGCTTCTAAGTCCTCTGGAGTGATCCCCCACGGCGGACCCCCCGCGGCAAGTTGCTTTCCCAGCGGGAATACGATCGAGCAAACCCGGCCTCCCTTGCCGACCAACCGGCGCGCCATCTCACCGAAGACCGGCCGGTCCTCAGGGTGGATCGCACAGAAAAAGGTGTGGTCAAACAACAACTCGTACGGCTCAGGGTCGTCAAAGGTAAGCGCATCTTCGGCGACGAACCGGCACCCGACGGGCCCAAACCGACCTTTGACCAGGGGCTCGAGTTCGGCCGCATAGTCGACCGCCGTGACTGCCCAGCCCGCCTCAGCCAGCGCTTCGGCGTCGTGTCCTAAACCACACCCGGGAACGAACGCTCTCGTGCCCCTAGCTTCCCCTCCGAGAGTGGGATCCTCCGTCAGTCTCGCCACGAGCTCCGGATGTGGACCGCCAAGGTCCCACGACGGGCGGCCCATCACATATCGGATTGACCAATCGCGCCCGGTGAGCTTTCTCCCTTCGGTCATCCTTGAAGCGTAGGTCACGCGGCTGGCGAGTAGCCTCGCGAAAGAGAGGTGGACAGGAAGGGGAGCATACGTGGAAACCAGCGGCGCCAACGAGGCGGCAACAACTGCGGAAGCCCTGATCGGCCTCGACCTCCAGCTGCGCCGCCACCATTACCACAGTGCGGACGAGGACTCCAACCAGGTCGACCTCATTGAGCTCGGGGCAATCGCCAACCTGGAGTGGGATGAAAAGGACGGCTTGTGGGCACAGCTCGACGAGAGAATCACTTTCGACATCACCCCGACCGGTTCGTCGATCTGCGTCTATCTGGAGGAAGAACCCGTCGTGACGTTGTGGGCAGCTCGGATCGGCCAGAGTGCGCAGTGGTTGGCCGATTGGGAAGCCGACCTCACCCAATCCGAGCAACAACACTTTCTCCGACGGGTCGGCAGCCTCAGCAAAGACCGGATGGGACAGGTGATTGAGGCTGTCGATCAACTCCGGGCTTCATCAACCGACCCCGATGAGCAGACGTTCGTCACCTCGACCGTGCGGGAGTGGCTGGCCCAGCGCTGACAGCGCCAATCTGTTTGGCCGCACCGCACCACGCAATGCCCGGCCGTCGGCTCCGTACCCGTGTTCCGAACTCGGCAGCCCAGATAACCGCGCCAGAGCTTTGGTCGTGACCTCTCCGTCGGAGCGCCAGTGACTGCCAGCCGGCTAGGCCCCAGTGTCGAGCACGGTGTGCCCTGATGGGCTCTCATCGTGGTCGAGCGGTTCGAGGGTCACCCAGAGACGCGGGAAGTCGGCTCGGGTCACGCCCGTCCACAGGTCGATCTCGCCATCGGCGGTGAAGGTCCCCGCCGAGATATGGAGCGGACCTTGACTGAGCCACAACTCGTAGACATAACCGGCCGGAGCCGGATCCAAGCCTTCGACTGCAAGAACCATGCGGGTTCCCGACTCGGTATTCCATCCCGCGATCGTCGACGTGGCCAGCGGGGCAAGGTCCGTTCCGGGCATAGCCACCGCCCAGTCGGGTGACGGAGTGCGGAAAACCCCGTAGAGGCCGACGACCGCCACGACCACGGCGGCCGCGGCCAGCGGCCGGACCCATCGCTCTAGCCAGCCGGTCCCGAGAGAAGGTCTGTTCTGATTTGCGGTGATCAGGGCAACCACCTGGTCTTCCAACTCTGGTGGTGGCTCTTCCCAGATTGCCTGGTCCATCAAAGCCCTCCGACCGGCCTGCAGATCCTCTCGACGGGCGCGGCAAGCGGCGCATTCGGCCAGGTGGACGCCGGTGGCGTCATCGTCCTCGCCCGCTAAATACTGTGCGCGGACCTCATCGCAATTCATGCCGTTGCCTCTCTGAGATGGGATAGAAGTTCGGCCAACCTGCGGTGGGCGCGGAACGAGCGAGACTTCACGGTACCCAAGGGGATGCCGAGCCGTTCAGCGGTCTCCTCGTGCGTGAGTCCCAGGAAATGGGTAGCGCGCAGGATCTCTCTTTCGTCATCGGGGACACGATCGAGCGCCAACCGCACCTCCCAGGCCTCCCAAGCACCCTCGAATGAGTGGGGGAGCACCGCTACCTCGGGTTCCTCGCGATCCGAATCGTGACGCCGCTCTCGTCGGTAGAGATCGATGGCCACCCGCCGGGCGATGGCGTACAGCCATGGGGCGGGATCACGCTCCGGGTCGAACTTGGAGGCGGCCCTCCATGCCTGCAGAAAGGTCTGTTGTACGGCTTCCTCGGCCAGACTGCGGTCACCCAGGGCTCGGTACGCCACTGTGAAGACCGCCCGGCCATACCGGTCGTACAGGTCACGGGCCGCGCCGGGATCTCCGTCGCTGAACCGCCGCATCACCCTGGGGCTGACTCGCTCGCTCAGACCGCCTCCTTCTCATCTCACAGTACGCTGATCTCAATAACCGTCCGACGCCGGCGCATCTCCTTGAAGGGGGCCCAACCCGATCGCGTCCCCTTCTGGGGAGACGGTGTACCAGACGTCGTTGATGCCCTGACCGTTGGTGTCGCCGGGCGCTGCGTCGTTGGCGAAGTAGTAGAGCGGCCATCCGTTATAAGTGACCTGGTGCGATCCATCGGTGCGGGGGGCGGTGCCGAGGAGGGAACCGTCGACACCGTCTTTTGCTTGGATGTCGTCTACCAGGGGAGGCCAGTTTGCTTCGCATTGGTCGTAGCAAACGCTCTCGCCCTGGTTGTCGGGGGTGAACAAATAGAGGGTGTTGCCGTCACCGTCCACCAGAATCGAACCGAGTGCCGAGTCGGCCACCATCACAACCCCACCCGCCGCCTCGGGCTGGGTCGTTGTGGCCGGAGCTTGGGTCGTGGTCGTCGTCGCTTGACTCGTCGTAGTCGTCTCGTTCGAGGCACTGGCCGTACTGCAGGCCGCTGCCACCAACGCCATGATGGCCAGTAAGATCCCAAACCGTCGCATGTTTGTCTCCTCGTTGTGGTTTCCCCGCAGTACGGAGGAACGCGCCACTCGGTTCTCGGAGAAGCGACATCGAGTCGATTCACATGACTCTGTCTGCGGCCCCACAAGAAGATCGACCCAGTCGGCAAGGAATCGAGCCCTTCGTCTGACTGAGTGATCTAGCACGGCCGCGCATAACAACGCCACCACACGCAACACGACGCCCAAGGATGCGCTCTGGAACCGGCGGATCGAGCGCGTCGAGACTCACGACCTCGCCACGATCAGTGTTCGCCGTGGGCCGAGACCCGCACACATCAGCGCCCATCCCGGATAGGTGCGCGTCGTGCTCGTTACCACAACACAGTTGCTGCTATGTCAGTTCGGGTGCGTTCTTCCTCGGGGTCTGCTGGCGGGCTAGGAAGCGCATCGCTCGATGAGGTCACCGTAGCCGTCTCGAGACGGGTCCTCGGAGAGGTGGCGGAGTGTGGTTAGCTCGGCTCGGGCGCGGATGCCAGGCTCGTCGATGTCCTCGAGCGCGGCGAGGTGGATCCAGGACCCCAAATGGTCGCAGACACGTCGCAGCAGTAGGGTGTCCTGTTCTTTCAGGCACAGATCGAACGCCTGCCGGTCGCTTCGCAGCCTCTCGGAACCGAGCCGCTTCTCGAGCATGGCAAAGAAGCCCTCGTGGAGGCCGAGCCGAAGGGCATCGTTGAGGACCTGCATTCGCAGGGTGTGGTGGGTGCCCTCCCAGTTCTCGAAGACAACGTTGTCTCGCAGCAGCCGTGGCAGGACACTGAAGGTTTCGATGGTGCCGTTTCCGCCCAGAATCTCGATACCTCGGTTGACGGCATCGTGCGACAAGGAGGCGGTCCGCACCTTATTGAGGTTGAGGCCCATTCGTAGAAAGGCCGCCTCGTCGTCTGAGGCTTCACCGCCATCGACCCGCTGCTGGATCTGAGCGAGCCAGAAAGAACCCGCCAGCGCGGCCTCAGCATCGGCCCGGATCATCGAAAGCGTCTCCTTGACCAGCGGAAAGCGGCCGATGGTCTCCCCGAAGGCGCGGCGGTGCTCGGCGTAGCCACGTGCCACCAGGTAGGCCCGGTGGGCCATGGCCGCGCACCCGAACGCGTTGTAGAGCCGTGAGGTGTCGATGATGAGCTCCATGGTGTTGCGGAACCCGTGCTCGAGAGACCCGAGCTGCTCGGCGCGGGCCCCCTCGAAATCGATCTCGGCGGTGACCATCGAGCGGGTACCCAGCTTGTCCTTCAGACGCCGCAAGACGAAGCCGTTCGGCTCTCCGCCCACCTCGCGGGGCACCAGAAACAAACCCAGCCCCTTGGTGCCCCCTGCGGCCCCCTCCGGTCGGGCCGTGACCACAAAGACGTCCGCGTCGGCGCTGGAACAGAACCACTTCTCACCCGCGATGTGCCAGCTGCCGTCGGTTTGTCGCTCAGCGACGACGGCGTTGGCACCCACGTCGGATCCCCCCTGCACTTCGGTCAGGAACTGGGCGCCCGCGTAGTGGTCGCCATAGACCGGCGTAAGCAGCCGGGGAAGCCAGGCTGCTTTCTGCTCGTCGGTGCCGAGGGTCTGAAGAGCCCGAATCGCACCAGCGGTGCACGCAAGAGGGCAGTTATGGCCCCCCTCACCGACATGGGCAGACAAATAGAAGAGGGAAAGGATGAAGGGATGCGGGTTGGGGATCTCCGCGTAGGCCGCCATCACCCCGCTCCCATAGATGAGCTTCCCGGCCCGGTGGTAACTCGGATGGTGCATGATTCTGGCGACGTACCGGCCGATACCGTCGTGCGAGTCCAGAACCGGCAGGTTCCCGGGTCGGTTGTTTTCGATGGCCGCTGCGTCCAGCGGCCCCGCCGCCACCGCACCAAAAGCCTCGAGGGCCCCGATCCGGTCGCCGAGCCCTGCCCTTTCCACCAGGATCCGCAGCAGAGAGTCGGCGTCGTAGAAGTTTTTCGGCTGCGCCGCCAACCACTCGCTGAGCGCCCCGCGGCCTTCCTCAACAGCCTTCATGACGGTACTCCTTCAAAAGGAAACGTAACACGTGGCCGGACCCGCTAGAAGCCCGTGAAACAGTTAACTCGGTTGGAGCCGTCGGATTAGGACCGCCACGCTCGGGGATCCCCCAATGAGCGCAGTGGTGCCGGTGTGGTTGCTTTGGCAGGGGGCGTGTTATTGCTCGCTATCAGGTGCGACCTCAAGGGGTCATTGCGACGCCACCAGGCGGACTCTTTGGAAAGCCCCTTGAGCGTGGAGAGTTGAGTGCCATGCGGTTCATTGTCACGCATATTGAGCGATCGGAGCGGGCCGGAGCTGTGGGCTGGCGGACGTTGTTCGAATCTCGGGAGGCTCTGCCCGTCGGGCATCTCTGAGGGAGATCTCCTGGTGTTTGCCCGCTCGCCGGTAGCCGTGGTCGTCGATGAAGGCGTGGATCATATCGATGGTGGGTGCCTCAACAGCGCGCCTGCAGGGGATCTGCTACTCGGGTGGGAACCCGAACAGCGCCGACTGGACCGCGCGAGTCAAGTAGCCGCTTTGTTCCAGGGTCCAATATGCCCCACGGATTCGAGGGCTGTGACCCCGAGCGTGTTCCTCTGACCAGAAGAACAGGCTCCGTCGTCAGAACCCGTCGATGATGCTCGGACTCAATGCTGAGACGTCGACAAACGGGGTACAGACCAACGGCGAAGCGCCCTCCGAGTTAACCCGATGATCGAGATCGGAGTCGATCTCCACACGAATGGGAAGCTCACAGTGGGCGCATTCGGTATCGATCACCGCCGCCAGGTCCTCGCCCCGCAGTCGCCCTTGCACGAAGGGCGTTGCTATCGCGTCGATCCCTCAGGCGGCAAAGAACCGCTCACCGTTGTCGAACGTGACCCGATGGGGGGTCTCCTCTGCGGTCACCGGGTAGGCCCAATCGACGTTGTCGCCGTCCCTCCGGTACAGGAACGTCAACCGTGCCTCCAACTCATCGAGGATCTCCCCAACCCGTTCAATCTCAAGGCCCACTCCTACAGCGATCGCCTCCGGGCTCAGAGGCTGCTGCGCTCGGGGTAGCTCGGTGACAACAAAATTCCGAACCCGATGATGGGCCGGTCCCATGAGCTCGAGCCGACCCGCGGCGCGTCGGGCTTCCAAGCGAACATTGCGCTTCCAGATAGCCGCCGGAAGACGAAACATCCGCCGCTTGCGTCTCATCAGCAACGTTTCACCCACCGAGATCCCCCTCCCCTCGCCCATGGTCCGCAATGCCTCTCATGGCAATAGCGTATCGTCTATTGACATAGGCAAGGAAGAGACTCGCATTTGCATCGAGAACCGCTCCTCGAGCGAGAATGATCCCGAATATCACCAGATGCGCTCCCATCGTGCCCAGGTACCCCGGAGCTTCAGGGAGCTTCCCCGCATGCCTGGTATGGCCAAATGGAGGACATACTCGCCAGCAAGGCTGCAGACCAGCGCGGCTCTTCGTTCTCCCGTATGACAATCCATTCCAGCACGTTCCCGTCGACAGAAGGGTCATCTGTGGAGGATATTTCCGCATCGACACACCAGACTTCCATCAACGGAACCCCCAAGGTCAAATCTTCTGCAGGGGCTTCGCCCGGCCACGCCCCGATGATACGATGCTCGACCCCAGGATGAGAAGGGAGTGATTCCCAATACGCGATGAGTGCATCTCGTGCGCCCTCGGGGAGCTGCGGCGGTCTCGAACACGAGGAGAGACCATGGCTCGCGGATATAAGAATGGCCATCAACAGCATCCTGGTTGAAACCATCATCAAACGACTATGAGCCATATGGGAAGTCCTTCGTTCGATACCCGATAACTGCCTTGCCTAGCCGTCCATCAGCCTATCAGCGCCGAGCCAACCGCAACCTCATGGGGTTGCCCTCAGACTTGTGAGATGAGTAGGAGCGCTGTTGCGATGGTGGCACCCAACGAGGTGACTCCCGAGAGGAAGACCCCCATGTTGAGCACCCGATTGCGAGCAATGTGGCCGGCAACTCCTACGACCATCAATGCCGCCGTGACCATGGACAAGATCCCCGTCGTCACGGCCAGCCCGCCGCCGTGCGTCACCAAGCCGATACCGGCGGCGAGCCCGGCGAAGGACCACAGCGTGTAACCGAGAATCACCGCTGAGGCACTCATCGACGTTGGGCGGTCGTGGAAGCCCACGATCTCGTAAGCCGCTCTGGCAGTGATCTCGTCCGTGTGAGCCAGATCGGCCAAGCCGCGCACCACGGTGTACTGCATCCAGTACCCGGGCGCTGTGATGGCCGGGTAAAGCACGCCGAAGGCCACCGACAGGGCGGCGGCGGCAGGCGCTTCGTCCCACAACAGCACACCCAGACCCAGCCAGGTCGGGATGTAGGCGACAGCCACGAGGGTCGTCGGCAGAAACTTGGCGATCTGGGCGCCGTCGTGAGCAGCAATATGCGCCAACTCGTCGTCGGCGGTGCTCCCCGCCGCAGGGGACGGCAGCGCCACCATTATCACCAGCCACACCAAGGTGAGGGCTGCAGCAACAAAGGCACTGACACCACCCACGAGGACCAACGCATCCAGGTCCTCGGCGAACGTGAACGAAGCAGCCATTATGAGACCGGCCGGGCTCGGCCCGGTCGTGACCTAGTTCTGCCCATCAACAAAGTCCTCAAGGGGGTCACAGCGCAGCTCTATCTCAGTGCAGCCTTGACGGCGGTGAAAGATGCCACCAACGCGGCGACGAGGGCGATCCCCGCCCCGACGAAGTCATCCTTGCTGGCAAAGCGGATAGCGGCCGCGACCATCAACAGGACGCCGACGGCGTACGGGATCATCTTGTAGTACATCTCAGGTCCTTTCAGGGCAATTGGCGGTGAGGAATTCTGAACCGGCGAGCGCGGCGGTCAGGGTGACGGCAAGTATCGGGACTAGGAGTCGAGCGTTGACAACTGCCCAATCGATCATGGGCATCATTCCTCCGCCTCGGTTGCAGGTTCCTCCGTATTCATTCGCACTCGGAACGACTCCCATCCGTCGGCTTCCACCTCCTGCAGGACGCCGTCGATCCAGGCCAGTTCCGCTTCGAGCAACATGCGGGTCTTCCGGTACATGTGAGCTGCGCTGGCTCCGTACGAATCCCGAAGCGAGTCTTCCCCACCCACGGCGTGTTCGGCCAGCACAGCGACGATGGATGCCCGGCGGGCGTAGAGCACGTCGACCGTCTCGCTGTGATTGAGAGCATGGGCGAAGGCCAGCATGGCGAAGACGGTGTCAAAGGGTGACACCGGGAACGCCTCGGAAAGGCTCGGAGACCGAATCCAGCTGCGTAGCGTCTCAAGTCCCTCCGGGGTGATGGTGTAGACCGTGCGGGGGGGAGCAGCGCCCAACCGCTCCTCGCGAGCGCTGATGAGTCCCGCACGTTGGAGTTTCCGCAAGACGTAGTACACATGTTTGGGACCCAATTCGACCCACCGATCGGCCTCCGAGATCTCGATTATCCGGTTGATCCCGTGCCCGTGAATGGGTTGCCTAGAAACGATGCCCAACACGAAGAGTTCCTTGGCGCTGACGCCCCTCTGCGACATGCAAGAAGTATATACGAATCGTACTAGTATTACTAGTACATCTCCGAATCGAAATCTATCTGGGTCAGCTGCAGCAACAGCACAGACCAGCGCCGCCGGTATATCGAAGGACAGAGGTGAAACTGCCCGGGATCCGGCAGACAGGTGCACACAATATTGGTGAAGGTCACGCCCGGTGTGGCAGCAGCCCGCAAAGTTCTCACGCTGGTCTACTACGGGTTACGTGACCACGAGATCCGGAGCCTCGCTCCGCCCGAGGCAGCGTGACTGGCGGACGCGTGTCAACGCCGGTCGAAAACTGCGCGGTTTTGGCCGGTTGAATTTTGCGCGTTCTATCAGGTTTGTTCGGCTGCCATCACCTCCTTCTCTTTGCCTCTGAGGCGGTAGCTTTCTCCTTTGAGGACCACCAACGGAACGCAAACGGTCTTGACTTGACATTGCGGGTTTGGGTGGGGGTGACGCCGATTCAGGGGTGGTGGGTCCGCCAGGTCGAGGAGGGGGCTGTTGTCTTCCTGGTGGGTCGTCGGTTG
>Ga0224512_10001435_pt1 | contig 22956 bp, 20 predicted proteins | sample SF_May12_sed_USG_4_FD_169103 | JGI IMG/M metagenome (GOLD analysis project Ga0224512, IMG submission 169103) | Sediment microbial communities from San Francisco Bay, California, United States - SF_May12_sed_USGS_13 | ecosystem: Environmental > Aquatic > Marine > Sediment | place: USA... | reverse complement strand
AAGCCGGCCACACCCATCGAGCGGGACTCAGCGAAATCGGCCCAGGCCCGCTTCTTCATATCGTCCGACGCGAAAAGCTCGGTGAACTTGTCGGCGTCTACATCAAAGTCGGTGATGAGATCCGGGTAGGCGACAGGATCGGTGATGTCGATGCCTTCGGCGTAGAAGGCGCGCTGCAGTCGGGAGTGAAACTGCAGCGTCTGTGGCTCATTGAGCTCGCGCATGGTGACCACCGCGATGGCCGGAACCTCGGTGTCGTAGCGCCAGCCGTCGCGTCGCTCCAGGAATTTGGCGTCGAATGGCTGACCAGAGGCCTCTTCGACGGCTTCCCAGTGATGGGCCAGAGTGCCCGCCAAGCGATCGTCGAGCTCCTGTGCCTCAGGCCCGGGGCGCAGGCCTCCAACAACGACCCGCAGCGGCACGTCGTACACCTCTTGCATACGTTCCAGCACCGGGGCGAACCCCCAGCACCACGAGCACATGGGGTCGCCTACGTAAACGAATTCGATATCCATTACTGGTTCAAGCTAATCGGAGCGGTGGTCATTCCCGACGTGAAGTCACATTCCTTGGGTGGCGGCGACAAGGGCGCGGAGGCTGGTGCGCTGCGTCCCGGCGTCGTCGAAGTTCGCTGGGTTCAGCCACTTGACATAGGCCTGGCGCAGTGCGAGCCACTCCTGGTCGGTGATGGAGTACCAGGCGGTGTCGCGGTTGCGGCCCTTGTAGACGACCGCCTGGCGGAAAGTCCCCTCATACCGGAATCCGAGTCGGTCGGCGGCTGAGCGGGACGCCGCGTTGAGGTCGTCGCACTTCCACTCGTGGCGTCGGTACCCGGTGTCGAAGGCGCGGTCTGCCATCAAGAACATGGCTTCGGTGGCGGCGGCGGTCTTCATCAGGGCAGGGGAGTAGGCGATTGCTCCGACTTCTATCACACCTTGCGGTGGATCGATGCGGAGGTAGCAGGCCATGCCGATGGGCCCGTGTTCGGGGGTAACAATGGCGAAACCCATCCAGTCGTCCTGCGCCGAGATCCATTCGATCACGGTTCGCAGTTCGGCCGTTTTCTTGAACGGGCCCCACGGCATGTAGGTCCACATGCGGCCGTCGTCGGCCGAGAACGCGGCGACAAGGCCTTCGGCGTGGTCGAGGGTGAGCGGCTCGAGACGGCACCATTGGCCGTCCATCGCAGTGTGGGGCGGGAGATCTACCGGTTTCCAGCCGGGTACATCTTCGCCGACGGGTAACCCGTATTCGTCGTGGCGTGGTGCGGACATGGGGACAGCTTGCCACATCACCGGCCAGAATCCGCCTGGATTACCAGCGGCGGGGAGCCGAGCGCGTAGATTGAAGCGCCCAAGTGGAGGTCCATGACGGCTAAACCAACCGGAACGGTGACGTTTCTCTTTACGGATGTCGAGGGAAGCACGCGCCGTTGGGACGAGCATCCCGATGCCATGCGAGCAGCCATGGCGACGCACGACAGAGTGGTGCGCCAGAAGATCGAGACCAACGGAGGGACGATCTTTACCACCGCCGGAGACGAATTCTGCGCCGCCTTCTCCTCACCGCTGTCGGCCATCGATGCGGCCATAGAGACCCAGATAATGCTGGGGGAACAGGACTGGGGCGAGGTGGGACCGCTGCTGGTTCGAATGGCGATGCACAGCGGCAACGCCGATGAGCGAGACGGCGACTACTTCGGACCGCCGCTCAATCGGTGTGCTCGGCTGCTTTCGACTGGGTACGGCGGGCAGATCCTGGTTTCGTCGGCAACGGCCCAGCTGACCAGCGACGAACTCCCTGAGGGTGTCGACCTGGTTGACCTTGGGCCTCACGTGCTCCGTGACCTGGAGCGACCCGAGCATGTATTCCAAATAGCGAAGGGTGGTCTTACACGAGATTTTTCGCCGCTGAAGTCTCAGACACCCGTAGCGGATGCGGCCGACCTGTTGGCAGATGGTCGCCAGGCCCACGCCGCTCAGAATTGGCAACGTGCATACGAGGCGCTGACCGGTGCCGAGGCCGAGATCGAGCTGGACGCCGAGGATCTGCAGCGGATGGCGGAGGCGGCCTGGTGGACCGGTCGCAGCGACGAGGGAGTTTCGATCCGGGAGAAGGCCTACGGAGCCTATGTGCGCGAGGGCAAGAAAGAAGCAGCCGCCCTCATCGCCCTCGCCCTGGCTGAGTCCTACAAGCACCGCCTCGCCGGAGCGGTTGCCAAGGCGTGGCTGGCTCGCGCGAAGGGCTTGCTGGAAGGAGCCGAGGACAGCGAGGCGTTGGGCCACCTCTTGCGGTGGGAGAGCGTTGTCGCTTTTGAGTCAGATGGCGACACGGCCCGGGGTCTTGCACTGTCCGATCGGGTGATCGAGCTGGGTCGCAGGCTCAACGACCGCAACATCGAGGCTCTCGGGCTGCAGGACAAGGGGCGCTTCCTGGTTGCGACGGGCCAAGTTGAGGAGGGGATGATGCTTGTCGACGAAGCCATGGTGGCAGCGGTGGGGGGTGAGCTAGATGCAGAAACGACCGGGCGTTCCTACTGCAACATGCTGTCAGTGTGCGGTCAGGCTGCCGACTACGAGCGAGCCGGCGAGTGGAGCGATGCCGCCCAGTCGTGGTGTGAAAACCATTCCGATTCTGCCTATCCGGGCGTTTGCCGGATATTCCGTGCCGAACTGAAGTGGCTGCGGGGGTCGTGGCAGGACGCCGTTGCAGACCTGGACAAGGCTGTGGATGAGCTGGATGGGTATCCGGACATCGTCGGCGCGGCGTTGTACCAAAGAGGGGAGATCGATTTGCGGTCAGGTCGGTTGGCCGAGGCGGCTGAGCACTTCGGTGTGGCCCACGAGTACGGCTTCACACCGTTGCCGGGCCTGGCATTGTTACGGCTTGAGGAGGGTGACGCCGAAGGCGCCGAGGAGTTGATGCGACCGGCGCTCGACTCGGGGATGGGGCCGCTGGATCGGGCGCGGATGCTCCCAGCGTGGATAGACGTGCAGCTGGCACGCGGACACGTTGTAGAGGCACAAGCAGCACTCGACGAGCTCGAGGAAGCCGCCGAACTTTGCGGCTCGGTAGCGATGCGGGCGGCTGCCGCACAGCGGCGGGCGGCGATCGCAACAGACGATCAAACACCAGCGGAGGCGGCGAAGCTCGCTCAGGCAGCGGTGCGAGGTTGGACAGAGCTGAAGATGCCCTATGAAACCGCCCAGGCCCGTGTCGTTCTGGCCAAAGCACAATCAGCCATCGGCAACGACGCGGCCGCACGGCTGGAGCTCACTTCGGCACGTTCAACCCTCGAGAAGCTCGGAGCGACAGTTGCCGTCGAGCGAGTGGATGCATTGCTGGGCGGTTGATGTCTGTCCGGCGACGTCGAGCTATCAGTCCTTCGGCATATGAAAGATCGGATCGCTGGGTGGCAGCCGGTCTCGGCCCTCCTGAACACCGGCGATCGATAGCCCCGCCACCGTGAGGCCGGCGCCAGACACCAACGCCAAGGTGGTGTAGGCGTCGGCATCGGCGAATGCACCGCCGAGTAGCGGGGCCAGGGCTCTCCCCACGGCCATGGCCGATTGGGCGTCGCCTGCCCGTTCCGCCGGATGGAGCGATCTGGCCGACAGCATCTGCATGACGCCTGGTACTCCCATCCAGAAAGCGAATCCCCACCAGCCGATACCGATGAAGAAAAAGATGGCGTGACCACCAGCGATGGACAGAGCAGCCGCCGGGCCCGCCGAGGCCAGCCACAGGCCGGGTCGGCGATGGCGGCCCGACAACCGAGCGCCCAGGAGACCGCCCGCCGCGTTGAGGCTGAAACCAAGCGAGGTGGCCAGCGGCGTTAGCCCGAGCTGTTGGCGGGCGGCCACCGACTCGTAGATGAAGAGGCTGGCGCCGGCGAAGGTCATCAGCACCAGCGCTCCCAGCAGGACCCGATTGGAGCGGGAGCGGCTCACGTGGCGGGTAGGGCGTGCCCCGACCGTCACGCTGGGGCGCATCAAGAGCAAGGGAGCGCTGGCGATGGCGAGCGCGGCGTATATCGCTCGATCACCATGCGCGGAGAGGGCGGCTATGAGCGGCGATGACAACAGGACGGTGAGAGGCGCTGCGGCGGAGATGGCGGCCAACGAGCGGGGTGCTTGCATCGCATCGCTCCACGCCATCCAGATCAGGGCGCCGGCAGCGCCACCGGCCACTGCCCTGACTCCAACCAGCAGAGGAAAGGCGGTGAGCAAAGCGCTGACCCCGTTGCCGACAGCCAGAACTCCCGCAGCGATCAGGAATATTCGCACCGAAGGAGCAGCCAACCGGGGCAAGATGAAGGTCGTCGCGGCGAAGGATGCCACCTGGGCAACCGATAACAGACCTGCCGTCCCGACCGACACGTCGAAGCGGTCGGCCACTTCGGGGATAAGAAACGGAGTGGCGGCGAACAGCATTGCCACCGCCACGGCGCCTGCCAGCACGGGCATGGGTGCTCCAGGGCGCAGCGCGAACGAGAGTCGAGTCGGGGTGAACACAGCGAGTGGATTGTGGCATGCCGCGCAGTCGGTGCGACCGTTTCAAAGGTAGAGCGCCGCCAATGCGGGCAGTTTTGCCCTAGTCATTAGGCACCCGCTGTCGGAACATGACTGGCCGCATTTGGGGCGCCGGTGGCAGGCGCCGTTGGGCGGTGTGGCGAAGGCGGGGCGGTGGCAAGCTGTAGGCTCGAGATCACGAGCTCATTGAGCTAAGGACCCACCCAGGAGGCCACCTATATGTTCTTATTGGCAATCAATCACGCGGTAGCGGATTACGACAAGTGGAAGGCCGTGTACGACACGATGCCGCCGACCAAGATGGGTGCGAAGTTCTCCCGGGTCAATGTGAGCGTGGACGACCCGAACCTGGTCACCGTTGTCGCTGGTTATGACTCCCTCGAAACGCTCAAGGAAATGATGGGCGACCATCGGCTGAAGGAAGCGATGCAGGAGGCCGGCGTAATCGGAGAACCCCGCTTCGAGATCTACGAAGAGGTCGAGGCGATTCAGGCCTAAAGCTGTACTACTGATCGTTTGGATGGCCCGCCGTTTGGCGGGTCATTCTTCGTTCGGCACACTGTTGTGACCACCTGACGCCCAGCCGAGTCGAACGAATGTGCGCTAGCGGGTGAGCTCGGTCAACGATCGGATGGTGGAGTCGCCTCGCGGGGACAGGAAACGCCTCTGGTCCCTAAGCCGAAGTCCTCTATTCCGTGGCGGTGGCCCCTGCGTAGCGTTAGGAAGGTCGCGAAGGTCAACGCTTGCCGAGAGGAGCAAACCATGACCGAAGCCGCCATCCGAGTGGAGGACATCAGTTTCTCCTACGGCGACGTGCCAGCCGTGGAGGGGGTCAGCTTCGAAGTGGCTCCGGGGGAGATCCTTGGTTTCCTCGGCCCAAACGGAGCTGGCAAATCCACGACCATCAAGATCCTCACCGGGCAGCTCACGCCGAAGTCGGGGAACGCTCAGGTTCTCGGCGTCGACGTCACCACCGACGACCCGGTCATGCAGGCGCAGATCGGAGTCTGCTTCGAGGAGAAGAACCTCTACGACTCGATGTCGGGAAGCGAGAACCTCCGCTTCTTCGCCAGCCTGTTCGGCATCAAGAATCTCGACTCCGACGACCTGCTGCGGAAGGTGGGCCTCGTCGATCGGGCCAATGATCGGGTCAGCAAGTACTCCAAGGGCATGCGCCAGCGGCTCATGATGGCCAGGACGCTTGTCAACACGCCGAAGGTGCTGTTCCTCGACGAACCAACCGACGGCCTGGACCCGGTGTCCTCGCAGGCGATTCGCAAGCTCATCAAACATGAAGCCGATCGGGGCGCGGCAGTTCTGCTCACCACCCATGACATGTACGAAGCCGACGAGCTATCTGACCGGGTGGCGTTCATCAACGAGGGCAAGCTGTACGCGGTCGACACGCCGGACAACCTGAAGCTGGAGCACGGTAAACGCTCGGTAAAGGTGCGGGTCCGTGAGGCTGACGGCGTGAAGGAGCGGACGGTGTCGCTCGAGGACGCCACGGCAGGCGAGGAGCTCAAGGCTGCCGTTGGCGCGGCCGGCCTCATGACCATCCACACCGAGGAGGCCTCTCTCGAGAGCATCTTCATCGAAATGACCGGCAGGGGACTCGAGGGATGAGCCGGCCAGTGCCCCGGTTCACCATCATCGGGTCGATCGTCCGCAAGGACATGGCCGAGTACGGGCGGGACAAGCTGTGGGCGTTTCTCACGGCCATGGTTTTGATCGCCGTCATCGCCCTCTTCTGGATCCTGCCCAACGACGTCAACGAGTCGATCGGTGTTGGTGTGTCGGGCCTCGATGCTCCGGCGGCGCTGGCTGCGCTCGAAACCATCGAGGAAGAGGGTCTACGGGTGGTGCCATTCCGCTCGGCGCAGGACCTCGAGGCGGTTGTGGCCGGAGATGCCGAGGCATGGCAGACGGAGGGGCAGGCGGTCGTCATCGCTCCGGGGTCCGACCCGGCGGCGCCGGACGGGGCCGACAAGGCAAACGTCGCCATCGGAATCGCCTTCCCCGACGACTTCTTCGCCTCTACTGCGGCCGGACAACGGACGGAGGTGACCGTCTTCGTCGATGCAGCCGTGCCGGATGAGACCCAGAAGGCAATAACGAGCCTGGTGCGCGAGTTCGCCTTTGTGGTGGCTGGCGATGAGCTTCCGGTCGACACCCCCGATCCGGATGAGGTATTCGTGGTGCTGGGCGAGGACCGGGTGGGGAGTCAGGTCACGGCTCGCGAAGGCTTCCGACCGGTGTTCGTCTTCCTCATTCTCGTGATGGAGATGTTCGTCATGGCGTCGCTGATAGCCAAGGAGATCCAGGAGCGCACGGTGACCGCGGTGCTCGTTACCCCGGCGACGATCGGCGACGTGCTCGCCGCCAAGGGCATCGCCGGAGCGCTCAGTGGCATGGTGCAGGCGGTGATCGTTCTGGTCGCGATCGACTCTCTCTTTCCCCAGCCCGTGTTGGTGCTGACACTCATGCTGCTGGGCTCGGTCATGGTCTCCGGCACGGCGATGCTCGCCGGATCGACCGGCAAGGACTTCATGAGCACTCTGTTCCACGGGATGGTGTACATGATCCTGCTCATGATCCCGGCCTTCGCGGCGCTCTTCCCGGGCGCGGCGTCGGCGTGGATCCGAGCCCTCCCTTCGTATCCGCTGGTACGGGGGTTGGTCAACGTCAGCACGTACGGCGACGGATGGGCAGAAACACTTCCGGAGCTGGCTGCCCTCTTTGCCTGGAGTGTGGGGCTGTTCGCCGTCGGCTGGGTAGTCCTCAAGAGAAAGGTGCAGACCCTATGAGCCTGGCGCGGGTCTTAACAGTGCTGCGCAAGGACTTTCGACAAGGTCCACGCTCGCCCATTTTCTTGTGGGTGCTGATACTGCCCCTGCTGATCACGCTTGTCCTCCAGGTGGCCTTCGGCGACCTTTTCGACGCCCAACCCCGGCTCGGGATCGTCGATCAAGGCACCTCCACCGTCACCACAGCAGTGGAAGAGATCGAGGGCATCCAGCTCACGCTCCTCGACGACGTAGGGGACCTCAAGGCCAAGGTGGAGGCCAACGATCTCGACGCTGGCTTGGTCCTGCAGCCAGGCTTCGATGCGGACGTGAGAGCGGGAGCGCGGCCGCCCCTCGAGTTCTACGTCGGCGGCGAGAGCCTCGCCTCCAACCGGATCATCCTGGCGGTGACCACGATCGACCTGGTGCGTGAGGTCGAAGGTGGTGCGCCTCCAGTCGACGTCGAATTGGTGCAGCTCGGTGAGGAGGGCGTCCCGCTCTCCGTTCGCCTGGTGCCGTTCATCGTGATGTACGCGTTGTTGATAGCGGGGGTCTTCCTCCCGTCGTTCAGCCTGGCAGACGAGCGCGAGAAGCGGACTCTCGAGGCGCTGGTCGTCACGCCCGTGAAGCTGTCGGAGGTGGTGGCCGCCAAAGGCATCCTCGGTCTGGTGCTGGCGTTTCCTATGGCGGTGGTCACGCTGTGGCTCAACAGCGCGTTGACCGCGCAACCGTTGGCGCTGATCGTGGTGCTGGCGGTTGCCGGTCTCATGTTGGTCGAGATTGGCCTCATCTACGGCACGGCCTCGAAGGACATCACCGGGGTCTTCACGCTGATCAAGGGGACAGGCTTCATCCTGCTGGCGCCGACGATCTTCTACATCTTCACGGGCTGGCCGCAGTGGATCGCCAAGCTGTTTCCGACGTACTGGGTGATCAACCCGGTCTACGAGGTGACGATCAACAACGCCGGGCTGAGCTCCGTGTGGGTGGAGCTGGTGATCGCGCTCGCAGTGGCCGCACTGCTGGCGGTGTTGGTTGCCGTGCTGACGAAGAGGCTGCGCACCAAGCTCGCCACGACGTGACCCGCAGCGGTCTGGCGGACGGGGACGGGGTGGCTCTCCGCGGTGGCCCTGGTTTCGCCTCGCTACTCGTACCTGAGGGCTACTCCCGGCCGGAGCCGCACCGCCCGGCGCACCGGGAGGAGGACCACCAGCGCCGCTATCAGCAGCGTGGCGACTAGAGCGATTGGGAGCGGCCACATTGGAAAGCGGGTAGCGAAAGCGACGTCGAAGGAGCTGCTCAACAGTTCGACGAGCACCCTGGCGATCCCGTAGCCGAGAGGTATCGCGGCCAGCCATCCCAACAGGGCCACCAGCAGCGCTTCGGCGCGGATCATTTTCCTGATGTGGCGAGCTCTCGCCCCGATGGAGCGCATGATGCCTATCTCCCGAGTCCGCTCGATGACGTTCATGGTCATGGTGTTGACCAACCCGATCATGCCGATGGCGATGACGGGGAAGCCCAGGATTATGAGGATTCCGAGGATCAGTCGGTTCTGGGAAAGTTCCGCCTCGCGCTCGATGTAGCGGGTCTCGATGTCGGCGCCGATCCGAGCCGAACGGAGCGCACCTCCGATCTTGGTAGCGGTTCGGTCGACAAATGCCTGCTCGTTGTTGTCGGCGACGATGAAGTACGCCTCGGGAACCTCATCTTCAGTCAACTCGATGGCCGTGGACAGCGGCATGAAGAGGACCTTGCCGTCGTCGACCATCAGGGTGTCTATGCCAATTACCTCGATGGTGGCAAGCCCGATCGTTGTTTCGACGTCGATGGTGTCTCCCACCTTGACTCCTTCGACCTTGGCCAACGCGGGCCCGACCACGCCGACTCTTTCGGCTTGCGCCTCCTCAGCCTCGGTGAACCATCGCCCATCCTTGAGGTCGCGATGGAAGTAGGTACTGCCGGGTCCTTGGCCCTGCAGTTGGTAAGTATCGCCTCCGATGCCCACCCCTCCGTAAACCACGGGAGAGGCCACATCGATCTCTGGGACCGCTGCCAGAGCGTCACTTGCGTCAGCCTGCAGCCACACGATGATGTCGCCACCCTCGCCGTCGAAGGTGCTGGCCGATAGGTCCATGACGGTGATGCCAAGCGCCAGAAAGCCGAGGAAGGTGCCGACCGCGAATCCGATCTGGAGAGCGGTCGACACGCTGCGGCCTTTGCGTCGAGCGGCGTTGCGGATTCCCAGGCGGCTGAGACGCGGCAGGAAGGAGGAGCGGCGCAGCGCGGTGTCGATGGCGCTGGTCCCGAAGGTACCGCCCAGACCATGATCGACCAGTGCCTCTCGTACCGGCACTCGGGTGGCACGTCGGATCGCAGGCAAAGCCGCCAGCATCGTTCCACCTATGCCGACGAAGACGCTCAAGGCCAGCACCCACAACGGAATACCAAAGCCCGCTTCGATTCCGGAGAACTGACGGCCGGTGAAACCCACCAGCAGGTTGGAGAGCGGGATACCCGCTGCCAACCCCACAACTGTGCCCAGCCCACCCAACAAAGCGGCTGTAGTGAGGTAGGAGCGGACGATCGCTCGCTTGGTACCCCCCACCGCCTTGATGACCCCGATCTCGCGGGTCTGTTCACGCACCACGGTGTTCATCGTGGTGGCGACCATGAACAGAGCCGAGATGAGTCCGAGGCCGGCGATGATGTACATGAGCTGGACGACGTTGGCGACCTGCTCTTTTTCGGGCCAATCACCCGGTTCGCGGATCTGCAGCGCCTCCCAGTAGGTGAGCTCTGGGTCGACGCCGGCCAGGTAGTCGCGCACCGTGTCGCCTGCGGCCGCCATAGCGGCGGGGGAGTGGTCATCGACCCGCAGGTCGATCCAGCTGATGGCTTGGTACTCAATGGCGTCTTGGAGCCGGTCGAGCTGGAGATAGAGGACGGGGTCATCATCGTCAACGGTGGCACTCCACTGCAGCGTGGTACCGATACCCGAAACCACAACTGGTTGCCCACCGATAGCGAAGTCATCCCCAATACCGGCCTCGAGGCGACCAGATCGGGCGTTCTGCGGATCGGTCAGGACCTGGCCCGGGCCCGGTATCTCGCCTTCAGATAGATGGACGACGTTGACTTCTTGATCGGAGAAGTCATCAACGCCAACCATCAGCACCTGCAGCTGGCGACCTTGGTAAAAAGCGGGGCTATTCGTCAGCACCCGAGCCTCGATGCCGGCGATGTTGGGGAGATCGCGAATAGCGTCGATATCGGCGTCCGCTAGAGCCACTGCATTGGGGCTGAGTCGCAGATCCCATAGGAGGTCGCTCTCGACGCGCTCGTTCATGGCATCGTCGATGAGGGGCGGCATGGCGAATACCCACAGTCCGGTTACCGCGGCGGCGATGGTCGCCACCGTGAAGAATGTCCGAGCCTTACGCCGAGTTAGCTCCCGCCACGACTTGCGGGTGAGGGTCGTGGTCACGTTTCAGCCCGTTTCGACGACCAGGCCGTCGCGTACCGTCACCGTTCTATGGGCATGGGCGGCCAACTCGGTGTCGTGGGTGACGTAGAGGATGGTGGTGCCTTCTCGGTTGAGGCCGGCCAGGAGATCGAGCATGTGCTTCGCGGTATCGGTATCGAGGTTGCCGGTTGGCTCATCGGCCACCAGGATCGCAGGATCACGAGCGAGCGCCCGGGCAATGGCGACTCGTTGTTGCTCGCCCCCCGATAGCTCCATCGGCATGTGGTCGGCCTTGTCGCCCAGACCAACCCGTTCCAGGTTGCGGCTGGCGCGGGCGGTGCGCTCCTCGCCGCTTTCGCCCTTGGCGAAGTCCAAGGGCAACATGGCGTTCTCCAGCGCTGTCAGCGTCGGAAGCAGCTGGAAGAACTGGAAAACGATCCCTACGTTCTCGCCCCGCCAGATCGCCAGCTCCTCCTCGCTCATCTGGTCGATCCTCGCCCCACCGACATTGACGGTGCCGGCCGAGGGGCGGTCTATGCCGGTGACGATGTTGAGGATGGTCGATTTACCACTGCCAGAGGGGCCGACGATGGCGGCGAGCTCGCCGTGGTTGATCGTCAGGTCGATGCCCCGTAGGGCGCGGTACTCCAGGCGGCCGCTGTGATACGTCTTCTCGACTCCGCGCAGGTCGATCAACGAACCCTGCTTGCTGTCGGTGGTGCGCGCCTCAACCGCGACCTCGCTGAATGGCTCGGCCATTTTCCCCCCGTTCCCGTTTGTAGGAACCCTGCCTGCTGGCATCGATGGGTAACAGGGCTTTATGGCCCTATGGGCCTCGGCGTCGCTCAGCGGGTCTCAGTAGTCTCGTCGGTGGGGAATCGCAAGAGCCAGCCATCGGGCGAACTCAGAGGGGTCGGCAACAACGGTACGTGCCTCGGTTGCCCGGTAACTAGCAAGGAGTTTTCATATATGTCAAAGAAACGAGCGGTGATGTTCGTCGGAATAGCCCTTCTCATGGCGGTTGGCGCCTGTAGCTCCGACGATGACGAGGGTGCTGCCACGTCCATCGAGGCGATTACGACGGAATTCGCGTTCAACCCGGACGCGTGGACTGTGGCGGCCGGTGAGGAGATCACGATCGAGGTGACCAACGACGGGAGCATCCTGCACGAGTGGGTGCTGTTGCAGGACGGGGTCGAGATCAGCAGCGAGGCCGATCTCCCTGCCACCGAAGAGGAGCTGCTCGCCGACTTCGTTTACGTCGAGGAGGAGATCGAACCCGGTGAGACCAAAACGCTGAAGTTCGAAGCACCTGCAGCGGGGACGTACCAGATCATCTGTGCGCTCGATGGACACTTCGACGCCGGCATGGAAGGATCGCTTACCGTTTCGTCCGGTTAGGCATCGCAGTTCTCGACTGAACGCTGAGATAGGCGACGCCGCGAGCTTCAGGCGCTTGCGAGGAGTTCAAGAATGACCCGCCGTGGTGGCGGGTCATTCTGCGTTCGAGCTCCGTAAGCGGAATCGCAGGCCGACTACTCGGAGATCTCCGCGCCCACCAGCGTTCCGTCGGTGAGTTCACCGTAGATGGCCACGCCAACGTCGGTCCAGCGGATGCCCTGGCTCTCTTGAACGTCGTTGGGATCCACTTTGTAGTTGGTGACGGGGAGGCGTGGGCCGGGGCACTGCGGGGGAAACGACTCGGCAAGCGCTTCACACAGCACCCAGCCGGAACCGTCGTCGAACAATAATCCGGTTACTGCCGCAAAGCCGTCAGCCTCCAGGGCTTCCGACACAGTTAGGTCAGCGGCGTCGGGGAGCGGCTGTCCGGCGTCGTCGCCGGGGGGTGGCGTATCGCCAGGCTCTATTTGAACGGTGTCGTTGCAGTCGGGCTCGGACTCTATGCAGGCCGCCAATGCCCCGGGAGGAGCAGTCGGTAGCTCCTCCGCGCTGGGGTCGGATTCCGAGTCGGCGCAGGCCGCCGCGACCAGCGCGAACATAACGAGCAGCATCAGCATTTTCTTGATCATGGTGAGTAATCCAATCGATAGATATCAGTTGATACCCATGAGACGGAGCCGAATAGGTGGCAGGTTCCCGGCTATTAGGACGCGGCCAACCCACCTAGCCCAGGCTGGTGCCCGTCGACCTGGTAGGTGCTACGCCTGCGGAGGCGTGTAGTCCACCTTCAGCGTTATCGCTTCGTCTACCTCGGACGGCTCCAGCAGTGGAGTGGTGGCGAAGGCCGACACCGTTCCAGCCAAAGCAACATTCGATGCGAAACTGGCCATTGCCGCATTCGACGGCATCTCAGCGATGCCAACTATGTCGTTCTCACCGAACGCGTAGTAGAACGACTCGAGCGTGCCGCCCATGCTGGTCACAGCCTTTTTGACCGCGGTGTGCCGGGCGGAGCCGCCCTCGGCCATGGTGCCTTTCAGCCCCTCGTGCGAGATCTTCGCCTGGATCAGATACTTAGGCATTGATGCCCCTTTCTCTCCTTCTGGACGCTAGTCCGGGTGGGTACCGCGGGTACGCTCGCGGTCCTCTTGGAGGTGTTGTGAGCAAGGAAAAACCCCGCATGGGTTGGCGAGAGTGGTTGGCACTGCCCGAGCTCAAGGTGGAAGCGATCAAGGCCAAGGTCGACACCGGAGCTGGAATGTCTGCACTCCATGCCTTTGGGCTCGAAATCACGGGCGAGCAAGGCAATGAGGTTGCGACCTTCGAGATCCATCCCAGGCAGCGGAACCGAGCAGCGGCGGTCCAGGCCAAGGCCGAGGTTCTGCGTTACGTCAGGGTGCGCAGTTCGAGCGGACAGTCCGAGCGGCGTCCGGTCATCTCGACACCGGTGCGGATTGGCGACAAAACCTGGAACATCGAGCTGACGCTCACCCGCCGTGACGAAATGGGCTTTCGGATGTTGCTGGGCCGCCAAGCCGTTCGCAATCGCTTTGTCGTCGACCCGGGCCGTTCGTACCTGTTCGGCAGACCGCCCAAGGAAGAGCGTTCATGAGGATCGGGATCTTGTCGCGGCGGCCCTCGTTGTACTCCACTTCTCGACTGAGAGAAGCTGCCGAGCAACGGGGTCACGAGGTGCGGGTGGTCGACTACTTGCGCTGCTTCATGAACATCACCTCGTCAGATCCCCATGTCATATATGGCAGTGAGGTGTTGGAATTCGACGCGATCATCCCACGCATCGGAGCCTCCTACACCTTCTACGGTGCGGCGGTGGTGCGTCAATTCGAGGTCATGGGGGCGTATCCGCTGAATCGCTCCCAGGCGATCACCCGTTCGCGTGACAAGCTCCGCTCCATGCAGTTGTTGGCCCGCGCCGAGGTACCGGTGCCGGTGACGGGCAGTGCCCATGCCATCAAGGACATCGATGGGCTGTTGAACATCGTGGATGGAGCGCCGGTCATCGTCAAATTGCTGGAGGGCACGCAAGGGCTCGGGGTGGTGCTGGCCGAGACTCGCAAGGCGGCCGAGTCGGTGATCGCCGCGTTCCGCGAGCTCGACGCCAACATCTTGGTACAGGAGTACATCGCCGAATCGGGAGGTGCCGATATCAGAGCCTTCGTTGTGGGGCGCAAGGTGGTGGCAGCCATGCTTCGACAAGGACCAGAGGATGACTTCCGCTCCAACCTTCATCGTGGAGGTAAGGCGCAGCCGGTCAAGCTGACACCGAAGGAACGAGCGACGGCAGTGAAGGCAGCTACCACCATGCGGCTGAACGTTGCCGGTGTCGACTTGCTGCGGTCGAACGACGGACCGAAGGTGATCGAGGTGAATTCGTCCCCTGGGCTCGAGGGCATAGAGAAGGCGACCGGAGTGGATGTGGCGGGCAAGATCGTCGAGTTCATCGAGCTGAACGCTCGACGCAGCGGCCGCGGCCAAAGTGTTGAGGGCTAACGTCGGTATGTGGCCGATGGCGTCGATGCTCGCTTTCGTGACCGCTTTGGGGCGGATCCTGAACTAACCGTTCGTGCGCCGGGCCGGGTGAACCTGATTGGCGAGCACACCGATTATTCCTTCCTGCCGGTGCTGCCGATGGCTATTCAGCGCAGCGTCGTCATCGCCGCCGGCCCGGCGGAGTCATATGTGGAGGTCGCCTCTACGATCGAGGAGGACGTGATTCGGTTTCCCCACGGGGCGGCGGCCCCGGATGAGGGTTGGGGTCGATACCTCTTCGGCGTGCTCGATGTCCTCGGCGAGGAGGCCGCCGGTCGGACCGCTCGCCTGTTGGTAGACGGCGACCTCCCATCCAGCGGCGGACTCGCCAGTTCATCGGCCCTCACCGTTGGCCTTCTGGCCGCGTTGGCCCAGCTGTGGGATCTTGATTTGGACCGCCAGGAACTGGTCGATCTTGCTATCCGCGCCGAGCGAGTCGTTGGCGTTGAGAGTGGCAGCATGGACCAGACCGTCATCATGTTCGCCAGGGAAGGTTCGGCGATGAGGCTCGATTTCGAACCGCCCCAGATTCGTCACATCCCGGTGCCGGAAGACATCGCCTTCGCCATTGGGTTCTCTGGGCAGTCCGCTCCCAAAGGCTCCACCGTCAAGGAGCACTACAACCGAGCAGTCATCTCGTGTCGTGCAGCCGCCTCGCTTCTCGGCGCTGCGATGGGTGTCGACGCAGGCGTCCCGCCACGGTTGGCGGGTGTCAGAGAAGCTTCGGACCACGAGATAGATGCTCTGCCCGAGGTGACCAGCGCTGGCAAGGTGGCGTCAACGCTTGCCGTGGAGCCCATCTCTCTCACCACGATGACCGCGGGCGAGTTCCCATCCGATGCCGCGATCACACCGAGGCGAGCAGCGCGTCACGTGCTGGCCGAGGCGCGTCGCGTCGACCTGGCGGAGGAGGCCCTGGCGGAGGGCGACGGAGCTGAGTTGGGCAGACTGTTCGATGCTTCTCATTCCAGCCTCCAGGAGTTCGGGGCCTCCACCCATGGTCTCGACGTCGTGGTCGACGCCGCTCGACTGGGAGGAGCACTAGGAAGCCGACTCACCGGCGCAGGGTTCGGAGGTTGGGCTGTGGCCTTGTGCTCGCCCGATCTGGTGGCGAACGTTGTCGAAGCGATGTCGGTCGCCGGGGGTGGTCCGGCCTTTCCAGTGGACGCCTCCGCCGGACTCTCGTGATCGAAGTTGCGGTGGTCCTCGCAGCCGGAAGCGGGAGCCGCCTTCGCCCGCTCACCGATGAAGTGCCCAAACCGCTCATCGAAGTAGGGGGTCGCACTCTGATCGCCCGAACGCTCGATGCGATCGCCGCGGCTGGCATCGGGGAGGTGACCGTCGTGGTTGGCCACCTCGCCGCCCAAATCGAGGATCACCTGGCCGACACAGCTGAACCGGCGGTGAGCTTCGTGCAACAGGCCGAGCCTCTCGGTTCCGGCCATGCCGTCGCCTTGGCCCGACAGTCTGTTCGAGACGGTCCCTTCTTGTTGGTGTGGGGCGATGTCGTTACCGATTCCTCGGACTACTCCACCGTGGCGACAGCCTGGAGCCCAGGTCTTGACGCCGTGATCGGGGTGATCGAGGTGGAGGATGTGTCGGAAGGGGGAGCGGTGGTATTCGACGATGACGGCGCGGTGACGGCGGTGGTGGAGAAGCCACGGGGTGAGCCACCGAGCAGGTGGAACAGCGCCGGGATCATGGTGTTGGGTCCGGCCATCTGGGACTTCGTTGAGGCGCTGCAACCATCGGCGAGGGGCGAGCTTGAGTTCACCGACGCCCTGGCGGCCATGATCGACGCCGGGGCGAAGGTGGTGGCGGTGCCGCTCCAGGGCCCATGGTTCGACGTGGGGACGCCAGACCGCTTGGAGGAGGCGCGCCTGGCCTGGGGCTGAACACCGAGCAGTCAGTGGCGGATTCGACCCGAGCACATTGCGGTAGATTCATGCGATGGCGATACAAGCGACGCTGGCATGAAGGTGGTACTGGCCTACTCGGGCGGTCTCGACACCGCGGTCATCCTGCGCTGGCTTCAGGAGGAATACCAGGCCGAGGTCATCGCCTACACGGCGGATGTCGGCCAGGGTGAAGAGGTAGGCGACGCCCGCAAGAAGGCGCTCGATACCGGGGCCATCGAGGCGATTACCGACGACCTGCGCGATGAGTTCGTGCGCGACTTCGTATTTCCAGCGATTCGGGCCAACGCGGTGTACGAGGGGTACTACCTCCTTGGAACCGCCCTGGCTCGCCCCGTGATCGCTAAAGGGCTGGTGGCGGCGGCCGAGACGGCCGGTGCCGACACCATCGCTCACGGCGCTACCGGCAAGGGCAACGACCAGGTTCGGTTCGAACTCGGCGTCTACGCCCTGCGTCCCGACCTCAAGGTGATCGCACCCTGGCGCGAATGGTCGATGAAGGGGCGTGCCGATCTGGTCGCCTATGCCAAGGCCCACGGCATCCCGATACCGGTAACTCCCGAGATGCCATATTCCATGGACGCCAACTTGATGCACATCTCATACGAGGGCGGGGTGCTGGAAGACCCCTGGGCGCCTCCACCTCCCGGAATGTTCCGGATGACGGTCGACCCCGAGGATGCCCCGGATGAGCCGGAGTGGGTGACTATCGGCTTTCAAGAGGGCAACGCGGTCGCCCTCGATGGCGAAGACCTTGAGCCAACAGAGCTGTTGGGACGCCTGAATGTCATTGCGGGGCGCCATGGCGTCGGCAGAGTGGACATCGTGGAGAACCGCTTCATTGGAATGAAAAGCCGAGGCGTCTACGAGACTCCCGGCGGCACGGTGCTGCACCATGCGCATCGGGCAGTGGAGTCGATCACACTGGATCGCGAAGTCCAGCACCTCCGCAACGAACTCGTCCCCCGATACGCCGAGATGGTGTACAACGGTTTTTGGTACTCGCCGGAGCGCCAGTCGTTGCAGGCATTCATGGACGGGGTGCAGCAGCGAGTTAACGGTGAGGCTCGCATCAAGCTGTTCAAGGGTGCGGCCACGGTGGACGGTCGGCGGTCCGATTACGACGCCCTGTACGACCAGGCGACGGCGACCTTCGAGGCCGATGACGTTTATCGGCAGTCCGACGCCGAGGGCTTCATCAGGCTGCAGTCCCTGCGGCTGCGGACCTATGCCGAGAAGAGGTTGGGTGAAGGAGAGTGACCATGTGGGGTGGCCGCTTCGCGGAGCCGCCGGACGACACCACATGGGCGATTAGCGCTTCGACCGCCGACCGCCGCCTGCTGCCCGAAGACATCGCCGGGTCGATAGCACACGTCAACATGCTCGGCGCTACCGGGATCATCTCCGACCAGGAGGCTGAGGCGCTGCGCCAGGGCCTGGCAGCATTGGCCGACGAGGCTTCGGACGGTTCATTCGAATTCACCGAAGACGATGAGGACGTTCACAGCGCGGTCGAGCGTCGACTCACGGAGCTGGTTGGCCCGGTCGCTGGCAAGCTTCACACAGGTCGCTCTCGCAACGACCAGGTGGCTCTCGACTTGCGTCTGTATCTGCGACGGGTGGGAGAGCAGCGGATCACCCAGCTCGGCGAGCTCGCGGCAGCACTTGCGAACCAGGCAGAGGCTGCCGGGGAGACCGTCGTCAGTGCTTACACCCACCTCCAGCCATCGCAGGCGGTACCGCTGGGCCATTACCTGCTCGGCCATGCATGGCCGCTTCTTCGCGACATCGAGCGCTTCGAGTCGGCCATCAAACGAATCTCCGTGTCACCCCTGGGGGCGGGCGCAGGCGGGGGAACATCGCTCCCGATAGATCCTGATGCGGTAGTCGTCGATCTCGGCATGACGGGCATCTTCGACAACTCGCTTGATGCGGTTGCCGCCCGGGATTTCGTTGCGGAGTACGCGTTCTGCTGTGCCCAGGCGATGGCGAATGTGTCTCGCCTTGCCGAGGAGCTGGTGCTGTGGGGTACAGAGGAGTTCGGCTGGGCCACGTACTCGGACAGACACACGACCGGGTCTTCCGCTCTCCCTCACAAGAAGAATCTCGACGTGGCCGAGTTGGCGCGCGGCAAAGCGGCGGCGACCTCCGGCGTCGTCGGCAGTCTGCTGGCTCTGCAGAAGGGCCTTCCGCTGGCCTACAACCGCGATCTGCAAGAAGACAAGGAGCTGGTTTTCGCTGCCGACGACGCGCTCGCCCTCTCTCTACCGGCGCTGACTGCAATGGTGGGTGGTGCCGAATTCCATCCTCCGCCTGCGTCGCCTTGGGTGGCAGCGCTGGACCTCGCCGAGGCGTTGGTTGGGCGTGGGGTTCCCTTCCGGGAAGCCCACGAGGCCGTTGGCGAGCTGGTTGGCAAACTCCAGGCGACCGAGCGGGAGTTGAGCGCCATAGACGCAAACGAATTAGCAGCGGCTCACGAGCAGTTCGTCCCTGCCGATTTGGAGCTGCTCGATCCCACAACGTCGGTGACTCAGCGGCGCTCGCCCGGCGGAGGATCCTTCGAATCGGTGGCTGCCCAACTCCAGGCAATGAAGCTGCGCTTGGCCGGGTCTAAGTAGGGGATGGAGAGCTTCGACTTCGCTGTGATCGGCGGCGGCATTGCCGGGGCCTCGGCTGCTTACGAGCTGGCGGCCCATGGAAGCGTGGTGCTGTTGGAGACGGAGGACACCTGCGGGTATCACACCACCGGGCGGTCTGCCGCCATTTTCACCGAGGCTTATGAGCACGACGCGGTGCGATTGTTGACGCTGGCCAGTCGCAGCTTCCTGCAGGAACCGCCAGACGGCTTCGCCGAGGTTCCGATCCTCTCCCCGATGGCGGTCCTGGTGATCGGGCGCGATGACCAGAAGGAACGCGTGGCCGAAGAGATCGCGGCTGCAAGGACGCTGGTCCCGTCTGTGGAGCAACTGGACGGGCCCCAGGCCGAGAATGAGTGCCCGGTCTTGAGGGAGGGCTACGTGGCCGCCGCCATGTGGGAACCTGACTCCCGGGCTATCGATGTTGACGCTCTCCACCAGGGTTTCCTGCGTGGGGTTCGAGAGAGGGGCGGCCTGATCAAGACCTCGAGCCCGGTCTCTGGTCTCGTAGCCAGCAATGGGTCTTGGACGGTCACGGCCGGGGACCAGAAGTTGAACGTCTCAGCCGTGGTCAACGCGGCCGGCGCATGGGCCTCTGAGGTGGGCGCCATGGCAGGCGCCTCCTCCATCGACCTTGTGCCCCACCGGCGAACTGCGTTCACTTTCGCCGCCCCAGTCGAGCTGGACACGACAGCTCTGCCCATGGTGGTGGACGTCGACGAGGACTTCTACTTCAAGCCGGAGGGGCCACAATTCTTAGCTTCGCTGGCCGAAGAGACGCCAATGCCGCCGCACGACGTTCGCCACGAGGAGGTCGATGTCGCGCTGGCCATCGAACGCATCGAAGCAGCCACCACCCTGCAGATCCGCCATGTGGGCACGGCCTGGGCGGGCTTGCGCACCTTTGCTGTAGACCGCCTCCCCGTGGTGGGGGAGGATCCGGCAGCCTCCGGTTTCTTCTGGCTGGCCGGGCAAGGCGGATTCGGCATCATGACCTCGCCCGCCATGGCGCGTGCCATCGCCGGGCTCGTCGTCGAAAGGAGCCTTCCGCCCGACCTTTTGGAGCTAGGCGTGACTGCTAAGGCGTTGTCGCCGCAGCGCTTGCTCGGTTAGCTGGGGAAGCCCCCTCCGCCTCCGTGCTCTGCGAGCACTCCGGCACCTCCCCCTACGGGGGAGGAGACAAGATCGAGTTTCTCCCCCCGACGGGGGGAGTACCCGAGCGAAGCGAGGGGGAGGGGGGCTCAAACGAGAAACGAGAACCGAGAAACTAGCTCCCCAGGCCGATCTTCTTGAGGAAGGCCTGCGACGACGGCTCGCGTCCCAAGAAGTCTCGCAGCAGCTCCATCCCATCGGCTGTGCCGCCTCGGGCCAAAATGGCACTGCGATAGCGCATGCCCACCTCGGGGTTGAGCACGCCTTCGTCCTCGAACACCGAGAACATGTCGTCGCCGTACACCTTGGACCACAGGTAGCCGTAGTACCCGGCCACGTACCCATCGCTCATCATGTGGCCAAAGCTGGCTCCGAGGTGGGTATCGGGGTGGGCCGGCACCAGAGTGATGCCGACCAGGTCGAAGTAGGCCTCGCTGGCGTCGCTTGGGGCGTCGCCACCGTGGAGTGCCATGTCGTAATGGCCGTAGAACACCTGGCGCAGCATCTTGAGCCCGACGTTCTGGTCGCGGGCTGCGACCATCTTCGTTACCAGCTCGGTGGGGATGGGTTGGCCGGTTTCATAGTGGCGGGCGAAACGCTGTAACACTTCGGGCTCCCAGACCCAGTTCTCCATGATCTGCGATGGGGCCTCGACGAAGTCACGTTCCGTCTGAGTGCCCGAGAATCGTGGCAGTTGCGCCTCGGTGAGGGCGTTATGCAGAACGTGGCCGAACTCGTGGAACAGGGTGTTCACTTCGTCGTGCTTGAGAAGCGAAGGAGAATCACCGGTTGGCTTGGTGAAGTTGGCCGCAACTACCGCGATGGGCTGGCGATATCCATCGGCCTGAGCCACCCCTGCTTTTAGACGCCAACATGCCGCGTGGCTGAACTTGCCGGGTCGGGGGTGGAGATCGGCGTAATAGTGAGCCAGCAGTTTGCCGCTTGCGCGATCCGTGATCTCATAAACACTGACGTCGGGGTGCCAGGCCTTGGGATCCTCGACCTGGGTGAAGTCGATACCGAACATTTCGCCGCAGATGTCGAACATCCCGGCCACGGCAGCTTCTAACGGGAAGTACTCGGAGACCTCGTTGTCGTCGACCCCGAAATCCAGCTTGCGCTGCAGGGTGTCGTAGAACATCCAGTCCCACGGCATGATCTGTTCGCCGGGGTGGTCTTTCTCCATCAGCTCCTGGAGGACGGTCAGCTCGGCGACGCCCAGCTCTGTTAGCCCGGGCTCGATGGATGCGTAGAAGTCCGCGACAGCCTTGAGGTCGGCCATCTTGATCTCCATGGCGTAGTCGGCGAACGAGGAGTACCCCAGTTTGCCTGCCATGTCCCAGCGGACCCTCACGGCTTCGTTGAGCAATGCAATGTTGGCCTCGCCACCCCGATTGAGGAACTTGAACTGCAGTTGACGGCGCAGCTCTCGGTTGGTGCTCTCGTTCATGAACGGCACATAGTCGGGGTAATCGACAGTGACCAGGTAGGTGCCCTCGGTCTGGCCGGGTGCGAGACGCTCGATGAACGCCTCGGGCAGTCCGTCGAGATCCTCTGGCGTCATCTCGATGCCGTCCTGCCACTCCGCCAGATTGCTCTCGTAGGTGACGTTCAGCTCGATGAGCCGTTTCTTCAGGTCCTCTATCGCGTCGCGTTCGCCCTGAGACAGCTCTTGGCCGGCCCGGCGGAAGTCGCGCAACCAGAATTCGAGGTTGCGGCGCCGCTCACCATCCAGGGCAGCGGCGTCGTCGGATTCGCCGTAGGCCTTGATGATCTGGAACAGGTCGCTGCGAAAGGCCAGGCCTGCCAGCCACTTGTCGTTCTTCTGTTCGGCGTCGGCCCCCGCCTTGCGCACCGTTTCCTCGGAGTGCACTTGCGCCATAAAGCCACCTACGCCATAGGCGTCTTGCGCCCCGGTTATGGCTTGGTCGAGGGGAGCCATTGTGTTGTCGTAGGTACGGTCGCCGTCGGTGGCGATGACATTGCCGATCAACTTCTCGCCCGCCGCAATGGCGTCGTCCACCACCTGAGCAACCCGCTCGGCTGTCATGTTGGTGTAGTCGGTGAGCATCGGCTGAGCGTAACTATTCGTCCACCGCGGCGAGGACCTCTCGATCCAGTGGGTGGGGCATCAAATCGCCTTCAGGTGCGAGGCGGGCGGCGCTTGAGTCGCGGCCTTGCGCTTTGCCGGAGTGGCCTGTGCAGTATCTCAGCTGAGGGAGGCCGCAGAGCCGCCGATGGCGGTCTTGCGTCTACTCGCCCGAGTCGACCATGGCCTGGACCTCTGGCGCCAGCCTCTGGTGAAAGAGGCCCGGCGGGATGGGCGCGCCGGTGCGCACCAAAGCGATCTGCCACGACGGCGAGGATCCAAGCGCCCATCGCAAGCCGCGGCTGGCGATCTTGCCAACCGTGATGGCCCCCGGGATGCGTCTTAGCCTCAGGATGCGACGCAGGCGGCGCGGAAGGGTGGCGGAGGCAGCCCAGAAAAGCAATCGATACGCCGGCTTCACATTCCAC
>Ga0224512_10001434_pt1 | contig 22963 bp, 24 predicted proteins | sample SF_May12_sed_USG_4_FD_169103 | JGI IMG/M metagenome (GOLD analysis project Ga0224512, IMG submission 169103) | Sediment microbial communities from San Francisco Bay, California, United States - SF_May12_sed_USGS_13 | ecosystem: Environmental > Aquatic > Marine > Sediment | place: USA... | reverse complement strand
ACCGTGCGTAACATCAAGCAGAACCTGTTCGGTGCTTTCATTTACAACACCCTCGGAATTCCGGTCGCGGCCGGTGCGCTGTTCCCGTTCACGGGGCTGTTGCTCAATCCGATCATTGCCGGTGCGGCCATGGCAATGTCGTCGTTGACGGTGGTGAGCAATGCCAATCGCCTGAGATGGTTTAAATCGCTCGCGTCACGAACATGACCGCTTGGGCTATCAATGGCTTCGGTTTGGTGTTGATCGGCTTGATCTTCTGGTGGTTCTGGCTGTATCGGCCAAAGGCGCAGCGCACCGCCGGAACACAGCCGGTTGAAATTACGGTGGCAGACGGTGTCTATACACCGGCGCGTATCGAAGTTCCGGCGGGCAAACCGGTCACGCTCCGGTTTATTCGCAAAGATCCCAACCCCTGTGCGGAGAAAGTGATATTCAGCAAGCTCGGGCTGAGCCGTGATCTGCCGGTGGACCAGCCGCAGGAACTGACTCTCACTCCGGAAAAAACCGGCGAGTTCGAGTTCACCTGTCAGATGGGGATGTACCGCGGAAAGCTGGTGGTTCGTGAATAAAGAGATATTCCCGTCACCCGATACTGGTTGCACGTAACACTTAAAGACGCAACTCCCGCCCCGACACATCGGGGCGTATGTATAAGATAGTCATTCCGTTCCCCCGGGCTTCGCCAAATCGTTTCCAGGCAATGATTCCAGAGCTCAAACCACCCGCGCACAGCTTTTTACCCACGCCACCCGATTCGCTTATTTGATTTTAGTCAATGTTTGAATAATCAGGGGCTTGATACTTCACTTTAATAAATTATCAAAATTCGCGTGTCGGAGTTGAATGCCAAAGCACATTGTCCGCCTGATTTTTCTTATCGGTATCCTCGGCGTCGCGATCATTGCCGCCAGGGTTATCTTTGTCGATAAATCGTTCGGCATTTACGGCCACTACCGCGGCGACGCGGTAGCCGAGATCGCCTCGGATACGCCGATATACCAAGGCGCGGCCTCTTGTCAGTCATGCCACGAAGAGCGACATAGCATGTGGCTCAAGGGCGCCCACAAGGTCGTAACCTGCGAGACCTGCCACGGTGCGTCCGCGAAGCATCCGACCACGAAGCCTGCGCCCGTGGACCCGCGCCCGCACGCCCGTATCGCCGCCGAGCGGCTGGATCATGTCAAGCTGCTGATCCCCCCCGACTCGGTGAAACTTTGCACCCTGTGCCACGAGAAAATGCCGGGGCGGCCCGCGTTGCAACGGCAAATCGAGGTTAGTAGTCACACGGGGGGACAGCAATGCATCGTCTGTCATAACCCGCACTCGCCCAAGCTCGCCGCAGCCGGTGTTCCCAAGGCGGCCAAACCAAGCGATGTGTCCGCGGGCCGAAAGAAATCCGCGGCCTGTGCCGGTTGTCACGGTGCCGAAGGGCTCAGTCCCAATCCCGCGTGGCCGAGCCTCGCCGGTCAGCAGCGCGGTTATCTGGACAGCGCATTGCAGGCCTACAAGGCCGGGAAGCGCCGCGATCCCATGATGACCAATCTGGCAAAGGATTTAAGCGAGGCGGATATGACTGAACTCGCCGCTTTTTACGCGGGACTGCGTTGCCAATCCGCGGGCACAAGTGCTGCCGCGTCGGTTGTATCCGCCGGCAAGGCGAAGGCGGCGGCGTGTGTCGCCTGCCATGGCGCCGAGGGCGTGAGCAGTAATCCCGCGTGGCCAAGCCTTGCCGGGCTGCAGGAGACTTATCTGGTCAACGCGCTCAAGGCCTATCAAACGGGTGCGCGCCAGGATCCCATGATGGCCGGACTGGTGAAGGGTTTGAATGATGCCGAGATCGGACAACTGGCGGCCTATTACGCCGGCTTGAAATGCAAATGAACCTTGTGAACGCGCTTCCCATAATCTCTGCCGCTGCTGAAGGAGCCGCCCCATGAAGTGGAAAATCAGCAAGCATCAGCCGGGCCGACGCCGTTTTATGCGGCTCCTCGGCAGGGCCATGGTTTTTGCCGGCGCTGCGCTTTTCTCCGTAGGACTCATGGGACGGCGGGGTCTGGCGGCCGCCATCCCCGCTTTGGCCGGGACCAACTACGACTGGACCAAGCACCGTTGGGGTTTCGGCGTGGATGCGACCCGCTGCATCGGGTGTTTGCGTTGCGTTGAGGCGTGCAAGACCGAAAACGGCGTGGTGCGAGACGCACATCACTTTCGCACCTGGGTGGAGCGCTATGTCTATCTCAAGGGAGAGAGGAAACCGCAGGTAGACAGCCAGTCGGATCCGGGAAACATCGCCGCGTCGGGTTCGGAAACAGAGTTTCGTTTCGATAACCGCTATCAGGACGCGAAGATTGACAAGGCTTTCTTCGTGCCGAAACTCTGCAACCAGTGCGAGCACCCGCCGTGCGTCCAGGTCTGCCCGGTGGGCGCCACCTTTCGTACGCCGGACGGCGTGGTGCTCATCGATCACGACTACTGCATTGGTTGCCAGTACTGCGTCCAGGCCTGCCCGTACGGCGTGCGGTTGTTCAACCATGCGCACGGGGTGACGGACAAGTGCACCTGGTGTTACCACCGCATCACCCGGGGGCTCCAGCCGGCGTGCGTGGAGGTCTGCCCCACGAACGCGCGCCTCTTCGGGGATCAAAATGATCCCGAGAGCGTGATCAGCAAGTTCATCCGTGAAAACCGGACTCGGGTCCTGAAACCCGAGATGGGCACTTCGCCAAACGTCTTTTACATCGGGCTGGACAAGGAGGTGATGTGATGGAGGCCCTGGTTCACGCTGCTCCTTATACAGGCTACGTTTATCCCAACGAGACCATCATCCCGTGGGGGATACTGATCGTCATTTACCCCTACATCACCGGCCTCGTCGCGGGCTCGTTTACGGTCGCCACGTTTTACCACGTGTTCGGCGTGCCGCGATTCAAGCCGGTCGCCCGTTTTGCTCTGCTGACCTCACTGGCCTTCATGCTCATCGTGCCTCTGCCTTTGCTCCTGCACCTGGGGCATCCCGAGCGGGCCTTGAATGTGATATTAACGCCACACCTGACGTCGGCCTTTGCGGCATTCGGCTTTTTCGCGGCGTTCTATGTGATCCTGGTGACGCTCGAAATCTGGTTTGCCTTCCGCGAGGATATCGTCGCCATGGCGCAGAACCAGAAAGGCTTGCTGAGGCGTTTCTACCGGGCGCTCACCCTGGGGTCCGATGAAATCTCTGAAACGACGCGCGCCTATGACGCCAAGTGGCTCAAGGCGCTCGCCATTATCGGCATTGCCGGCGCCCATGGGCTGCACGGCTACGTCGGGTTTGTGTTCGGTTCCCTGAAGTCGCGGGAGTGGTGGGGATCGGATCTGATGCCGGCCATCTTTCTGGTGTCTGCGATCATCTCGGGCATCGCCATCCTGATTCTTCTTTATGTGGTGACGTCCCGATTCCGCAAAACGGTCATCGACAGAGACTGCATGAAGGGACTGGCATACCTGCTGTGGGGCTTCCTCATATTTGCCGTGGTACTGGAATTTCTCGAGTTCGCCAACATCGTCTACAAGGGCCGGGAGGGGATCGAGACCGTCATGGCGCTGATCGCGGGACCGATATGGTTCGGCGTCTGGGTGCTCCAATTGGGGGGCTCCGTGGCGGCGTTTTTTATCCTGACGTACGTCATCTGGCGCGGCACGCAAGACAAACAGCTGATCATCGGCGTGACGGTTTCGGCGGTATTGGTGCTGGTCGCCGTATTTGCCATGCGCTGGAACGTGGTGATTGGCGGCCAAGAGCTTTCAAAGACCATGCAAGGCCTGCTGTCCTATACTCCGCCCATCTTTGATCGCGAGGGTATCTCGGCTGTCGTGATCGTTTTCACACTCCCTTTCTTCGTGCTTTGGGGCCTGACGCGCCTGTTACCGCCGTGGTTATCGCACGGGCGCCAAGCTCAGGGCCAAATCCCCTCCATCACGAGTTGACGGCCGCAAGTTTGATTGAAATCAAGGACTGCCAAGCGTATTCCCGGCAATTTGGCAGGTTGGGATGGAAGCGCAATTTTGACGGTTGATGTGGATCATACCTCCGTTTCCCGCATTCTCCATAAAATATACACACATCGAAGGTTGTAAAATCGCACTGACGAACAAGGAAGCTGCGATACCGATTCGATGATGAACTTTGAAGTTAAGGAGATGATCATGAAAAAGTCCACAGTACTACTCGTAGGTATCACCGCGTTGGCGTCTGGGTCAGCCTTAGCCGCGAGTGTGGATAAGATTGACTGGGCGAAAGTTCCCACCAGCACGGTAACGCTGTTCTATCCTGGCCAGTCGTCGTACGAGTGGGTACGCGGCAGCACTCATCCGGGCGCGGCCTTGGTAAAAACGAACACCGCCTGCATCATGTGCCATGCGGGGAAGGAAAAGGCCATGGGTAACAAATTGGTCAAGGCCGGTCCACTCGAGCCGATGCCGGTCAAGGGCAAGAACGGCTCGATCGATCTCAAGGTCCAGGTGGCGTATGACACCCAGAACGCCTTCTTCCGCTTCCAGTGGAAGACCCTGAATCCATTCCCGGGTTCCGAGCACCAATACCTGCGCTTCGACGGCAAGGAATGGAAGGTCTACGGCTATCCCAAGCTCGACAAGGTGGTGCAGGACGGAACGCAACCCGGCATCTACGAAGATCGCATGACGATCATGATTGATGATGGCAAGGTGCCGGGGTTCGCGCAGCAAGGTTGCTGGCTGACCTGCCATGATGGCGAGCGCGACATGCAAAAGGTGGCGAGCAAGGATGACGCCGCCGCCAACGCGCTGCTTGCGGCGATCAAAAAGAAGGATGTGCGCAAATACTTGCCTGCATCACGCGACAACCCGTCGGACTGGAAGACGGGCAAATCGCTCGACGAGATTGCCAAGCTCAAGGCGGCCGGTGGCTTCGTCGATCTCATGCAGTGGCGCGCGCACCGCAGCAATCCGGTTGGCATGGCCGACGACGGCTATGTGCTCGAGTATCGGAACTCCGACGATGGCAAGAACATGTTCGGTGGCAATGCCGACAAGGAAACCCATATGCCCAAGTTCATGTGGGACGAGAAGAGGGTGGGATATAAGTCAATCACGGCAGACAAGTTGCGCCAGGGTGAGCATTTCCTGATCCGTGAGCAGAACGCCGTGCCGTTCGACCCCAAAGCGGGCTGGAAGGAAGGCGACATGATTCCTGACTACATCACCAGCCGTGAGGACGCGAAGGGGTCGGCCGCGGACAACAACGCCGTCGGCAGCTGGAAAAATGGCATGTGGACCGTCGTGCTGGTGCGTCCGCTGAATCTCACCAACGATGACGACAAGGCATTAAAGGTGGGTGGCGTATACAATGTTGGCTTCGCCGTGCACGATGACAACATCACCACCCGCGGTCACCACGTCTCATTCGTCAAGACGCTCGGGATCGGTGCCAAGGCGGACATCCAGGCCACCAAGCTGAAATAAGCGTCAGAGTATATATATAATGAGGTCATCGTATTCAGGACAGGACGGGGATGCCGTTCGACAACCAGGGAAATCGATGACTATGCGAAGTTCAGGACTTGTCACGTGGATCATGGTGGGCTTGGTATGCCTCGCGAGCGCATGGAGCCTCGGGGGGGCAGCGGCCCAAGCTGCGGAATCCAATGCCACGCAAGCCGCCGAGCGGCCGGAAAACGCCATGTGCCTCGGCTGTCACGGAAACGAGGGATTCGCCATGCCGGGCGCGGACGGGAAACCGCGCCCGCTGCACGTGAACAAGGACAAGTTTGGAAAAAGCGTGCATGGAAAGCGCGCTTGCGTCGAGTGTCATAAGGACATTAACGAAATTCCGCACCAGAATATCGGAAAGCACAAGGTCAGTTGCGTGCAGTGCCACGAGACATTATGGGAAACCGCTCAGAAAGAGAACAAGACCCAGGAGTTCGCGAAACTGGGGGCGGTGGTAAAGCAGATCGATAAGTATATGCATTCCATTCATGCGCGGCCGAACAGGGAAGACCAGTCGCGCACCAACGCCACCTGCTACAACTGTCACGATGCGCATTACGTGTACCCGGTAGGCAGTACGGTCCGGGCGGAGTGGCGCCTCGACATTCCCAATATCTGCGGTAAGTGCCACAGCAAGGAACGAGAAGAGTACGTAAAATCAGTGCATGGTGATGAGGTCATTTGGAAGCACAATCCGAAAGCGGCCATCTGCTCGGATTGCCACACCACCCATGACATCGATAGCCCGGAAATGGCTTCGATCAGGCTGGTGATTACCAAGAACTGCGGGAACTGTCATAAGGAGAGTTACAAGTCCTACACGGGGACCTACCATGGCCAGGTCCAGACGCTGGGCTTTGCCTACACCGCCAAGTGCTTCGATTGCCATGGAAACCACGGCATTCAGCGGACGCATGATCCAAAATCGACGGTGCATCCGGATAACCGCCTGAATACCTGCCAGAAATGCCATGTGGGCGCGACCGCAGGGTTTGTTACGTTTGAGCCGCATGGAAATACTCGCGACTATGATCGTTATCCCTTTATGTGGATTGCGTCAAAATTCATGATCGCTTTGTTGTTTGGCGTGTTTGCTTTCTTCTGGACACATTCAGCCCTGTGGTTTTACCGCGAGTACAGGGAGCGCGCGCAGCGCAAGAGCCGGCCGCACGTCGTGACGGATGAATTGCTGCCAGAGCAAGGCAAACATTTCCAGCGTTTCCGGCCTCTCTGGCGGCTTGCCCATCTTGTGTTTGCCATCAGCGTCATGATGCTGGTCTTGACCGGCATGGCGGTGTTGTTCGCCGAAGCAGCGTGGGCGAAAGCCATCATCAATGCCTTCGGCAGCCCCAAAATAACGGCTATCGTGCACCGAACCAGTGCCACGATCATGCTGGGAATATTTTTTGCGCATCTCGTTTATCTTGGATTCCGCATAAACTGGAAAACCTTTCAATGGTTCGGACCCAATTCACTGGTGCCGAGCTGGCAGGATTTCAGGGATTTTATCGCCATGTTTAAATGGTTTTTCGGGCACGGACCGCGACCGGCCTTTGACCGCTGGACGTACTGGGAGAAATTCGACTACTGGGCGGTGTTCTGGGGCATGGCCATCATCGGCGGGAGCGGTTTCATGTTGTGGTTCCCGAACCTGACCGCCTCCCTTCTGCCCGGGTGGGCCTTTAACGTCGCCACGCTGGTACACGGGGAAGAGGCGATCCTGGCCGCGGTGTTCCTGTTTACGGTGCATTTCTTCAATAACCATTTCCGGCCAGACAAGCATCCGCCGCCGGATCTCGTGATGTTCACCGGCGCGGTGTCGCTGGAAGAGTTCAAGCGCGAGCACACCCTGGAATACAACCGCCTGGTGGCCTCCGGGGAACTCGAGAAATATCTGGTGGATGCACCGTCGCGGCCCATGACCCTGGGTTCCCGGATATTGGGAATCACGCTGATCGTTATCGGCCTCATACTCCTGGCCCTGGTGTTGATCGGGTTCATGGGGAGCATGACCGCGAACGGGTAAGTGATCGTGAAATGAAATTGATTTTGTTCCCATGTATTATCTGGAATAACATCTTGTTGGTCTGGATGACTCAAGATATTTGAGCGAGGCTTTTTTCTTATGAAACACATTCTGCTGGTTATCGTATTGTCGGTGGTCCTGCTTGGCTGCTCGGATAAAAAGGATTCAACCACGCCATCCAAATCCGAAAAGGTGGCGGTGGCAGACCTGAGTGCGGGTAAAACTTTCATCGAGCAGAAATGCACTGGCTGTCATGGACTGGACGGCAAGAGCGCCGCACCGGCCATTCCGCATCTCGCGGGGCAACGGGAGAGTTATCTGCTCGCTGCATTAATGGCCTACAAGAATGGACACCGCACTCACGCGGCCCTCAAGGACATGGCGGAACACATGAGTGATGCGGATGCGCGAAATGTCGCCGCGTACTACGCCGGTCTGTCGCCGGTCGCGAGTGCCCCGGTGAAGGACGCTCAACTGGAATCGCCCTATGAAAAAGGCAAAAAGCTCTCGGCCGCCTGCGCCAAATGTCATGGCGCGGACGGGAACAGCAAGACACCCGGCATCCCCAGTCTCGCCGGCCAGCAGCCCCGCTATTTTGTCGTGGCTCTTCATGAGTATCTGGACCGGGAACGCAAGAAGTCTCCGATGCATACGATGTTGCCCGGCTTGGGCAAGCTCGATATGGAGAATCTGGCACTGTACTTCGCATCTCAGACCCGTGTGCCCCATCCGACGCCGTCCTTTGGCGATCCGGCAGCGGGTGAACCGCTGAGCGCCGTGTGTGGCGGTTGCCATGGTTCCCACGGTGTGAGCACCGACTCCGCGACACCCAGTCTGGCCGGCCAGGATCCCAGCTATCTGGTGGATGCCATCAAGGCCTACCGCACGACCCGCAAGCGGGAAAGCATGCGACTTTACATCACCGGTCTCAGCGACAAGGACATCCAGAACATCGCCGCTTTCTACGCGATCCAGAAGTCCAAACCCGCCGAGAAGGGGGAGACGATCGTTCAGGACCTGACCGAAAAATGCGAACGTTGCCACAGCGTTAAGATCGACAACCCGGCGATGACGGTCCCGAAAATCAATGGGCAGGATCGGGACTATCTCATCATGGCCTTGAGGGCGTATCGCGACGATAAACGCGAAAGCACCACGATGCACAAGATGAGCCTGCCGTATAGCGACTCCATCATCGAGAGTATCGCGTCTTACTATGCCAATCAGCCGTCGAAATAAGTAATACCGCCATTTCAGGCCATCATCCATGAAACGACGCGTGCGTAAAGTTTACTGGGTTGCATTCGTGGTCATGATTGCCGCGATCGTGGCCATTGTGAATTTTTCCTCGAGCAAGAAAGATCAACCCGTGACCGTGGCGCCCGGCAAAAACGGCGACCTCCGGGCGGTGAGAGCCACGGCCCTGGAGGTGGCAGAAGGCAAACGCATCGCCGAAGCCTCATGCGCCCGCTGTCACGGCATGGACGGCATCAGCAAGACCAAAGGTATTCCACATATTGCTGGCCAACGCCCGGCGTATCTCCATCACGAACTGCGGGCGTACCAGACGGGTGTGCGTGGCGAAAAGGCCATGGATGGCGCCGTCAAATACTTGAGCGACGACGCACTGGTCCAGGTAGCGGCCTACTATGCCAGCCTCGAACCCGCGCCTGCCGTCGCCACCGGCGTGAAATCCGCCTCCGCCAAGAAGCCTGACCCGGTCCAGGCCGGCAAGGTCGCCGCCGCGGGCTGCTCGGGGTGTCACGGCGAGGGCGGCATCAGTAAAATTCCCGGCATGCCGAGCCTCGTCGGGCTCCATCCGAAATATCTCGTCGCGGCCATGAAGGCCTACAAAACCGATCAACGCAAACACGACATCATGAAGTCACTGCTCATGTCCAAGAGTGATGTGGACCTGGAGAACATTGCGCATTTCTATGCGCTGCAGAAGCCTGACCGCGCGCAGACACCGCCCATCAACGGAAAACCGAAGTCGGGTGAATCTGCGGCCGCTGCCTGCGCCGGGTGTCACGGCAACCAGGGCGTCAGCGGAAATCCCGCCACCCCGAGCCTCGCCGGCCAGGACGCGCAATACCTTGTGACTGCGACCAAGGCCTACAAGGACGGGTCACGGAAAGATGAGACGATGACGGGTCCGGCATCCGCGCTCGATGACGCCACGATCAATGACCTGGCGGCGTTCTACGCGGAACAGACGCCGAAGCCGCCGAATGTACGCAAGCCTCTCACGACCGCCGAGTGGGCGCAGAAGTGCGATCGCTGTCACGGCATCAACGGCAACAGCACCGACCCCCTTTCACCGGCCCTGGCGGGGCAGCGCGCAGATTATCTCGAAAAGGTGTTGCATGATTACAAGATGCGCACGCGCAAGAGCCCTCCCATGGCGGCCATGTCCGACGTGCTGGGGGATGTGGACATCGCGGACCTCGCGGCCCACTACGCGCGACAGAAGCCACGGTCCGTCGTGTTCGTGATACCGTAGGACAAGTGAATCGGGCGATAAAATAATGAGGAATGGACCATGAGCACCTTACCGCTGCATAGGCTTTTTTACCACTATTCGGAATTGCCTCTTAGCCTGCGCGTGCTGTATACATGCTCGCTCATCATTCTCGGCTGCGGTTACATGTTCGCCTTGATCTATGTGTATCATACCTACGCCGGGCGGGATGGGGATCCGAGTATGCTGTCCTACCAGGATATCGTCCTCGCCTACCGTGGTAGCGGACAGGGCTCACGTCTGGAAGCGGCCCTGCGCGGACCGATGTCCACCATGTTGCCGCGCGACGAAATCGGCCCCCTCGTCAAGTGGGTGCAGGAAGGCGCCAACCGCAACAGCTACGAGAAGGAGATCAAGCCGGTATTGGAAAAGCGCTGCTTGACCTGCCACGACGGCAGCAATCCGCACCTTGCCAATCTGGCCGGCTACGATAACCTCAAAAAAGTGACCGAAGTCGATACCGGCACAGATATATTCACGCTGGTTCGCGTGTCGCACATTCATCTGTTTGGGCTCACCTTCGTCTTTTTTGTCGTGGGGACGATCTTTAGCCATGCTTATGTGCGACCGGTGTGGCTCAAAGCCGCCATTGTCGCCACACCCTTTGTTGGCATCTTTCTGGACATCAGCGCCTGGTATATCACCAAGGTGACTGCCTGGTTCGGATGGGTCGTGATTATTTCTGGCGGGATCATGGGCTTGTGTTTTGCCTTTATGTGGGTGGTGTCCATGTATCAGATGTGGTTCTCCCCGACGCCTGCAGCGGTCATCGAAAGAATGGGCCGGGACACTCACACCGTCGAGTGACCGCAAGCCGGACAATCCGGAGCCAAAGATTGATCTGCGTCAAATTGCTGGCTCATTCCCGTGATAGCCTTTTTTTGCGAACCCGGAATGCGCGAAGTCGTTTGTGGTCAAGTGAATACCGGAGATCGCACGCCTGGCGGCTTGCTCGTTCTGAACATCGAATTATCTGAGCCGAGGCAAGCCATGGGTTGCACTTAACTTGAAAGGAGATATACATGAAACTCGCGGTAATCACGATTACAAGTTTTGCAGCGCTGCTCATCGTTGGCCAGGCATCCGCAGGCGCCGGTGCTGACGGCAAAGCGGTGTTCGACAAAGCCTGCGCCGGTTGCCACAAGGTGATGTCCCCGAAATTGACGGGCGAGAAGGCGAAGTGGGAGCCGCTGCTCAAGCAGGGTAATGCGGCACTGACCGCCTCGGTTATCAAAGGCAAGGGAGCCATGCCGCCCAAGGGTGGCGCGAAGTCTGACGCAGAAGTCAAGGCTGCGGTCGATTACATGGTGACTCAAATCAAGTAGAGCGGCTCTCCGAGTCAGACTTCTTTAAATGCAGGCGAGGTGCACCGCTGCCAGGCGACGCACCTCGCCCGCGGGTTGGTTCGCCGATGGGGCCCGTGTCCGGATTTCCGGGCCCCCTTCTCCACTGTGAATTCCGAACGGTCAGAATGATGGCGCACGCGGGGATGGCGTACGTGCTACCCGTGCACGGGATTCGCATCAAGTAAAATCCCTCCGACAAGACGCCAACCTGATGTCCATCAGCACGGCAGTTTTCTTGTTACAACACGCGCCCGAGTCCGTTACCCTTGCCTCCACAACCGACGATGAGGATGATCAAACGACCGTCCCACCTGTTGGTGACATTGATCAGCGTTATACGAGCCTCAGCGAGAACGGCCACACCGGTGTCGGAAAATCGGAGCCCCGGGGGTTTTGCTTGATTGTAAATGCGACACAAGGTTCTGGCCGTGCAGCCAGATTCGAACGTCCCGAAAAAGGATGTTAGAAAGTATTTTCTTTTGATCCAATGAGGTGCAAACTATTGTTCAGCACTCTTGTATAACTCAGATAGGAGATCACTCAAGTGCAGCGATTCAAAAATGTCATCCTCTTAACCTCGTTTGCCGCTCTTTTTCTGATGGGGGTTTCGGCCGTCCATGCAGAAAAAATCGCCCGTCCGGGTGGAGATAAAACAGCTTCCTGCGAACAGTGTCATGGCCCCAAGGGATGCGCCCCGGTGCAGGGCCTCATTCCCAAACTTTGTGGGCAGAACGCCGAGTATCTCGAGGCGCAGCTCTTGGAATTCCAGGACGGCCGGCGCCCTCAACCGATCATGCATGCAACAACAAAACTACTTTCCAATGATATTATCAAACAAGTGGCCGTTTACTTTTCGAAAGTGCCCTGCTCGCAATAATAAACCATCAAAATTCAAAAAAGGGCCGGCGCTTTTACGCCGGCCTTTTATGTCTCTGTCATCCGAAGGGCACTAGGGTTAGCGCCAATCTGCCGGTGGACTAACCCCTGGATGCGGCCATCGACACCGCCAAGATCCGGTGAATACGAATTCATTGCCAGAGGGCGCGTATCGCGGGACACTGATGGCCTGATAAGAACCGGGTGCAAAAAAAACGGGGCCTGGGGCCCCGTTTATTGTTATGCCAACTGATATCTACGAACGCCTGGCGCGGTGCACCTGGCGGAGATCCTGACGCAGTTCGCGTTTGTCCCGATGCAGTTCTCTTTTGTCCTGATGCAGCTCCCGATGGTCACCGCGCAGTTCGGTATTATCCCTGCGCAGTTCGCGCCTCGCTTCGCGTGCACCTTCCTTGTCGCCTTCTCGGACTTCACGCCGCAGTTCGCGCCGGTCCTGGTTGCGTTCACGGACGTCTTGGTGGATTTCGCGCTTGTCATCGCGGATTTCCCGGCGATCCTGAACGATCTCTTTTATGTCTCCACGGATTTCTCCGGGGCTCACTGGGTCGGCGGCATAAGTGGCTGGAATGGCGCAGAGCGCGAGTAAAGTACCCACGGCGGCAAGTTTCAGTTTTAACATGACGTATGTCCCCTCGATTCGGGTTGGTTGACGATAACGTGAAGGAATAATTCTCGACGTTTAGAGCCAAGTTCCTCACGCCTGTCCTTGTTCTAACGTTCAAGCCGGGGAAGGCGTTGACACGCAAATTATCCTATTGAGATCAAGAAACTGGTGTTTTTGCAGAAGACGGATTCAGGACAGCAGCGGAATTCAGAAGGGACGGACGTTGCTCAGCCAATAGCCGCCCCCCGTGGCGAATACAATGGTGATCAAGCCCAGGATCAGATTAATGCCGATGAGCCGACGGATGATCGCGAGTTGTTTCCCAGCGGCCGGGAAATCATCCGTGGCGATGGCACGGTTCATTCGTTGGTAGGGCGCAAAAAACACATGGAGAAAGATGGCAATCATGGCAATCCCGATGGTCTGCATGATATGGACGTGCAGGCCGACATTCTGCATGCCCTCGAAGGTCTCGAAGATCATCCAGTAACCGCTCGCTGGCAGCAGAATCACCGCTATCCAAACCCAGGGGAAAAAGCGCGCAAAGGTCTTTGACCACAATGGCAGTCGCAGCGGCGGTTCCAGCAGGCTCGCGGCGACGGGTCGAAGCGCCATATAAGCGAAAAACATGCCGCCGACCCACACCACCGTGGACAGAATATGAAGCGTGATAGCAACCGGCATGATGACTCCCGTATAATCGTATAAGCATCTTGGGTTGATCATAATATTCTTTGTGACATGACATCGCTACAAGACCTTTCACTGCAGGAACTGCGTGCCCGCGCGACGAAAACCTTCCGGCAAGGCGGAGGTTCCCGTCCCGAAGTGATGTTGATCAAGCTAAACGGTGAGGAAGCGGTGCTGAAGGATTTCAGTCAGTCCGATCCCTGGTTCCGGCGCGTCGTGGGCCCGCTTTCAGCGCGACGCGAGGCACGTGCGCTCAAACAACTCGAAGGCGCGCGCGGTGTCCCGCGCCTGCTGCGGCGGGTGAATCGCGACGCGTTGTTGCTGGAATACATCCCCGGAACCAGCGCCCGCCAAGTGCCACCGGGTGGCCTCCCGCCGCAATTCTTCGAACGGTTTTACCGACTGGTGGATCGTTTGCATGAATTCGGCGTGGCGCATTGCGATCTACGCAGCCAGGGCAATATCCTGGTTGGCGCCGACGGCGAGCCGCACGCGGTGGATTTCACCGCACATTTTCGGCGGCCGCGCCCCTGGAATTTCGCGGCCCGGTGGATGTACGCCAAATTCTGCGAGGCGGACCGGGTGGCCGTCGCGCGACTCAAGAAAAGCCACGCACCGGAACTGCTCACAGACGCAGAAAAATATTTCCTCACCCGTGATCGCAAGACCTGGCTGGAGCGGACAGCGCGTTTCATCGGCAAGAGCGTACGCAATGTCAGCCGTTGGTTATTGACAAAACGCGCTTAAGGAAAACCGGCGTTTCTGGCCCGACTTTTCTTCTTTTCATTTGGTATTTCATCACCGGTTGTCCAGCCTTGTTTCCATAGACTCAAGGGAAGAATAATGGGCGGTTTCCCGTTGTCCAGAAACCAGGAATCCACGGCATAAAGCTTTTGCGTGACGGTCTCTTTTATTACGGCCGAATAATGCTGATAGAGGTAAGGGCGGAACCTTCTCGCGATGTCAACGGGTTCGTGATATTTGAGCAGTCCATCGTTATACAGCATCACAAGATAATGGTGCGTGTTGGTTGATTCGTCGACACAATCCATCTGGTTTCTCAACCACAGTCCGGCCAGACTGCCGCCCCGATCGTTGTCGATGCCGGTCAACCGACCCACGAGGGTTTCCAGTTTCCCCACTGCCTGCGCGATCCGCTCACGCTCCTGTTGCGGTGAGACGGATTTCGGCGCAAACAGCTGGCGGATCTCCCCCCATTGTTCCGGTGTGAGCCGCACATCAGCCAGGCCCTGGCAGCCGTGATTAAAGCAAATATTGAAATGGGCGGGGTCGGGATTCTGGATCAGGTCAGTTTCCTGTGCGGAAAAAGCGATACCCTGACCCGCCAGAAGGAACACGAGCGATCCCGATAATGTCCTGACTGTTTTATGGACGGTTAAAGACATATCTGAAATTGGGGATTTCGTGTGAGTATAGGTTCGTTCATTAATGCCTGTCGAGAATATACGAATTGTCATCAGAGAACGGCTGAAAACTTCTCGACAATAAGGTAAAGTTGTTTTCTGGTGCGGGTTATCCATGTGCCGCATATGGCGGGCGCACTCTCGTGCGCCCGATTTTGTTCAATAAAAATTATTGTCCGAGTTCTGCGAAAAGTAAGGCTAAATCCATGCGAGATTACAAAATTGCTCCATCCATTTTGTCGGCCGATTTTGCCCGCCTTGGCGAAGAGGTTACTAACGTGCTTGCCTCCGGAGCGGATATCGTTCATTTCGACGTCATGGACAACCACTACGTCCCGAACCTGACTATCGGACCGCTGATTTGCGAAGCGCTTCGCAAGCACGGCGTGAAAGCCGACATCGATGTGCATTTAATGGTCCGGCCGGTGGACCGCATCATTCCTGATTTCGCCAAGGCCGGCGCGACCTACATCACGTTTCATCCCGAAGCCTCCGAGCACATTGACCGTAGCCTTCAATTGGTGCGCGATTCAGGATGTAAGTCGGGCCTGGTGTTCAATCCGGCGACACCGCTGGATTATCTAAAATATGTCATGGACAAGGTGGACATGGTGCTATTGATGTCCGTGAACCCGGGTTTTGGCGGCCAAAGCTTTATCCGTTCCTCGCTCGACAAGCTGCGTGAAGCGAGAAAAATGATCGAGGCCAGCGGGCGTCCGATCCGTCTCGAGATCGACGGCGGCGTGAAGGCGGAGAACATTCGCGAGATCGCCGAGGCCGGCGCCGACACGTTTGTGGCCGGTTCCGCCATTTTCAGCGCCGGCAAGCCCGGGGACAAGAATCGCTACAACTCCGTCTTGAAGTCCATGCGCGATGAGCTCGCCAAGGCTAAGGTATGACAGTGTCTACGGTCCGCAAGGCGGCGAACTTTCCACTGTCTGTGAAGATGGTCATGATCGACCTCGACGGTACCCTGATCGACACGGTGCCGGACCTGGCCGCGGCGGCGAATCGCATGCTGGCCGATCTCGGCCGTATGGCCTGGGACGAGAAACACTACCGCACCTGGATCGGTAACGGTGTGCCGCGTTTCGTGAAGCGTGCGCTTACCGGTGAGATGCAGGCCGAGCCCGATCCCAAGCTGTTCGAGCAGGCGCTGGGGCCGTTCCGCCAGCATTACGGCGAGGCGGTGTCGGAACTGAGCCGTCCTTATCCGGGCGTGGTCGAAGCGCTTGAACAGCTGACCGCCCAAGGTTATTCGCTGGCCTGCATCACCAACAAGGCCGAGGCCTTTACGCTTCCATTACTGAAAAATCTCGAACTGGAAAAGTATTTCAAGCTGGTGCTGTCCGGGGACAGCCTGCCGAAACAGAAGCCCGATCCCCTGCCGTTACAGCATGCCTGCCGGCATTTTGACATCGACACCGCGCATGGGGTGCTGGTCGGGGATTCGAGCAACGACGTACATGCCGCGCGTTCGGCGGGCATGCCTGTCATTTGCGTGACGTACGGCTATAATCACGGCCACGATATCCGTCAGTCCCTGCCCGATGCCGTGGTGGATTCACTGACCGAAGTGCCGCAATATCTGCGGCTTTATACCTAGACGACACCCATGAGACACAGGAAACATGAATGGTCGGACATGCGCGGGTGGTGGCCTTGGGCTGCCACGCGTGTTGTTGTTCGACCATTTAACCGGTGATCTCATGGTGATACATGTCGCTAAGCAATAAAGAATTCGATAAATACGCTTCTCAAGGTTTCAACCGCATCCCCCTGATGCGCGAGGTCCTTGCCGACCTCGATACTCCCCTGAGTGTGTACCATAAGCTCGCGCGCGGGCCGTATTCGTATCTGTTCGAATCGGTTCAGGGCGGCGAAAAATGGGGGCGCTATTCCATCATCGGCCTGCCGGCGCGCACGCAGTTGCGCGTCACCGGCAATGAAGTGATCGTCGAGAAGGACGGCAAGGTGGTTCAGCGCGAAACCGCGCCCGACCCGTTGGAAGCCGTGGACCGGTTCCGGGCGCAGTACACCGTGCCGGAGATTCATGGCTTACCACGATTCACCGGTGGACTGGTCGGCTACTTCGGCTACGAAACCATCCGCTACGTGGAACCTCGCCTGGGCCAAATGGCGAAGCCCGATGTCATCGGTGCACCCGATATTCTGTTGACGGTGTCGGACGAAGTCATCGTGTTCGACAATTTGCAGGGACGACTGTACGTCGTGATCCATGTGAATCCCGCCATGGCCGATGCCTACTCCCGGGCCAATGCGCGGCTGGAGGCGCTGGTGGCCGGGCTGAGCGAGTCCATCCCCCGGGCCATGGCCCCGGAGAATGGCAAGGCCGTAGGGGAGACCGATTTCGTTTCGGGATTCACGCAGCAGGGTTTCGAGAAGGCCGTCGCGCGCTCGCTCGAATACATCCGCGCCGGCGATATCATGCAAGTGGTGCTGTCGCAGCGTTTGGCCATCCCGTTTGACGCGGCACCGCTTGACCTCTACCGCGCGCTGCGCACGCTCAATCCATCGCCCTACATGTATTTCATGGACCTGAAAGATTTTCATGTCGTTGGTTCCTCGCCGGAAATCCTGGTGCGCCTGGAGGACGGACTCGTGACCGTGCGCCCGATTGCCGGCACGCGCCCGCGCGGCGAAACGGAGGCCGAAGATCAGGCGCTGGAGAAAGAATTATTGGCCGACCCCAAGGAGCGTGCTGAACACATCATGCTGGTGGACCTGGGACGAAACGACGTCGGTAGGGTGGCGAAGGTGGGAAGCGTAAAGGTCTCGGATCAAATGGTCATTGAGCGTTATTCGCATGTCATGCATATTGTGTCCAACGTCACGGGCGAACTGAAACCGGATATGAACGCCATCGATGTGTTGCGTGCCACCTTCCCGGCCGGCACGGTGAGCGGGGCGCCCAAGGTGCGCGCCATGGAAATCATCGACGAACTCGAACCGACGCGCCGAGGGATTTATTCCGGCGCGGTCGGCTACATCGGGTGGAACGGCAATATGGACACTGCCATCGCCATCCGCACCGCGGTGATCAAGGGCAGGACACTTTACATTCAGGCCGGTGCCGGTATCGTCGCCGACTCCGTGCCCCGCAATGAATGGAACGAAACCATGAACAAGGCGCGCGCCATCTTCCGGGCTGTGTCCATGGCCAGCCAGGGCCTCAGTCAATCCGCCATCAAAGCGGGTGGCGCCGCGTGAAAGACGACCGGTATCATCGTGGCCACCGGCCGGAAATGGCGCCGTTACTCCCGGCCGAATACCAGCATGTGCTGGAGATCGGTTGCGGCGAAGGGGCTTTTGCCGGGAGTTTGAAGCCCGGCTGTGAAATCTGGGGTGTCGAGATGCATGAAGCGTCAACCAAGATTGCCAGCCAGCGTCTGCACCGCGTCTTGATTGGCACTTATGACGCCGTGCAGCCGGAGCTGCCGGAAAATTATTTTGATCTCGTCATCTGCAACGATGTCATCGAGCACTTGCCGGATCACGACGCTTTTTTCGAGTCAGTCAGCGGCAAGCTGCGGGAAGGAGGTTATCTGGTCGCCTCAATTCCCAATATGCGTTATTACTATTGCCTGCGTGAGTTGTTGTTGCGCAAGGAGTGGGTGTATCGTGATCAGGGGATTATGGACAGGACGCATTTGCGGTTTTTCACGGAGCGCAGCATCCGGCGCACTCTGGCAGAGCACGGGTTTTCCATCGAGGCCTTCAAAGGAATCAACAGGTTGAGGGGGTCAAAAAGGGTGTTGCGTGCCCTATTCTTTGTTGTTCTGACGCTGGGATATTACGCCGATATTTTGTATCAACAATTCGGATTCAGGGCCGTCAACGGTCGAAAGGGTGAGAAGCGTAATCAAGACCCATTGCCGCCGGATGCTCGCGAAAAATAAAAACATGTTACTGATGATCGACAACTACGATTCTTTCACCTACAACCTTGTGCAGTATCTGGGCGAGCTAGGAGAGGATGTGCATGTGGTACGCAACGATCAGATCACGGTAGCGGATATCGAGAAGCTCGGACCGGCTTACATAGTTATATCCCCGGGTCCCTGCACACCGAACGAAGCGGGAATTTCGGTGGAAACCATAAAAAAACTGGGTGGCAAGTTTCCTATTCTCGGGGTCTGTCTTGGGCACCAGAGCATCGGCCAGGCCTATGGCGGAAAGATTGTGCGGGCGAAGCAACTGATGCACGGCAAGACCTCGATGATCCGGCACGAAAACAAAGGCGTGTTTGCCGGCTTGCCGAATCCGTTCGAAGCGACACGCTATCATTCGCTGGTGATCGAACCCGACACCGTTCCGGATGTCCTGGAAGTTACCGCCCGGACCGACGACGGTGAGATCATGGGCGTGCGCCACAAGACTCTGCCGGTCGAGGGCGTGCAGTTCCATCCGGAGTCCATCCTGACGCAACACGGACACGATATGCTCAAAAACTTTCTGACCCAACACCGCCAGGCGAACTGATCGTGGACATGCCATCCGCCATTCGCACCGTGATCGAGCGGCGCAACCTGTCCGGTGACGACATGCGCGCGGTCATGCGCCTGGTCATGACCGGACAGGCCACGCCGGCGCAGATCGGCGGCTTTCTCATCGGCCTGCGCATGAAAGGCGAAACCGTCGAAGAAATCGCGGCGGCCGCCGGAGTCATGCGTGAACTCGCCACGCCGGTGAATGTCACCGGTCCGTATCTCGTGGATACCTGTGGGACTGGGGGTGATGGCGCCAGCACGTTCAATATTTCGACGGCTTCCGCCTTCGTCGTGGCCGCCGCCGGCGGCAAGGTAGCCAAGCACGGAAATCGCTCGGTCTCGAGCAAATCAGGCAGCGCCGATGTGCTGGAGGCGGCAGGCGTGAGCTTGGAACTGACGCCAGAACAAGTCGCGCGGTGTGTCAATGAAGTGGGCGTGGGTTTCATGTTCGCGCCCAAACATCACGGAGCGATGAAACATGCGATCGGGCCGCGGCGCGAAATGGGCGTGCGCACGATTTTCAATCTGCTCGGGCCGCTGACCAACCCGGCCAAAGCCCCCCACCAGGTCTTGGGCGTGTTTTCGAAAGAGTGGGTCGAGCCATTGGCCGAGGTGTTGCAACGACTTGGCAGTGAACACGTGCTCGTGGTGCATGCCGAGGATGGCATGGATGAGATCAGCATCGGTGCTCCCACGCACGCGGCAGAGCTGAAACAGGGGAGGGTCAGGGCGTTCACAATTCAACCGGAACTGTTCGGTCTAAAGCGCGACGACGTCACGAAACTGGCCGTCAACAGCCCGGCCGAGAGCCTTGCGATGATTAATTCCGTGCTGAACAACGAACCTGGGCCGGCGCGCGATATCGTGGCACTGAATGCCGGGGCGGCGATTTATGTCGCCGGATTGGCCCCTGATCTTGGCGCCGGCGTCAAGGCCGCGCAGTCGGTGATCGCCAGTGGCGCAACAAAAAAGAAGCTGCATGAACTGGTTGCCCTGAGTAAAAAACTGGCCACTCCATGAACACACCGCCGGACATTCTGAAGAAGATCCTGGCGCGCAAAGCCGAAGAAATTGCCGATCGATCGCGTCGAACGCCTTTGGCAGAGTTGAAAAAGCGCCTTCGGGATACATCGCCGCCACGCGGTTTTCTGCAGGCAATCCAGCAGCGGATCAGCACCGGCCAACCGGCCGTCATCGCTGAAATCAAGAAGGCGAGCCCCAGTAAAGGCCTGTTACGGGCGGATTTCCGTCCAGCCGATATCGCCAAAAGTTTCGAGCGCCATGGCGCCACCTGCCTGTCGGTGTTGACGGATGGAGATTTTTTTCAGGGAAGCGATGCGCATCTGCAGCAGGCGCGCGAGGCCTGCGCGCTGCCGGTATTGCGCAAGGATTTCACCATGGATTCCTATCAGGTTTACGAGGCGCGCGCGATCGGCGCAGACGCCGTGCTCCTGATCGTGGCGGCCTTGGACGATACCCGGATTCGTGAATTGAATGCCCTGGCGCTGGAACTTGGCCTCGACGTGTTGGTCGAGGTGCACGATGCGCCAGAACTCGAGCGTGCGCAAGCGCTCCAACCGGCTTTGATCGGCATCAATAACCGCGACCTCAAGACATTTCATACTACGGTGGAAACCACTCTGGGATTGCTCTGGAAAATCCCGGAAGATTGCATGATTGTCACGGAAAGCGGAATACATACGCCGGAAGAAGTCGCGCGTCTGCGGGCACAGGGTGTGCAAGCTTTTCTGGTGGGCGAGGCCTTCATGAAGGCGGCCGAACCGGGGGAAAAAATGTCAGAACTGTTCAATGTCTCGATGCCACAGCGGGTGAGGAAATCATGAAAGCGACTATCAAGTGGACTGGAGATGTCAGTTTTTCCGGCTCGTCCGACAGCGGGCACGCCGTGATCATGGACGGTGCGCCGGAGGCCGGTGGCCAGAACAAGGGTACCCGGCCCATGGAGCTGGTCCTGATCGGCATGGGCGGGTGCAACGCCTTTGACGTCATGCATATTCTGCGAAAATCTCGTCAGGAAATATCAGGTTGTGTTGCCGAAGTGGAGGCCACGCGTGCTGAAACCGACCCCAAGGTGTTCACGAACATACATATCCATTTTGTCATCACCGGAAAGAACCTGGATGCCAAGAAAATCCAGCACGCCATCGAGCTTTCCGCGACAAAATATTGCTCCGCCTCCATCATGCTCGGCAAGACCGCCAAGATCACTCACGATTTTGAAATCGTGGAGCAGGAATGAAAATGCGACAAGCAGGAGACAGGTTCTGATGCGGCCGTCCGCCACCGCGGGCCTGCGTCATGTGGCGCTGAACGTCAAGGAACTCGAAGCCTGCGAGCGGTTTTACACGGAACTGTTGGGCATGCGGGTGCAGTGGCGGCCGGATGCGGACAACCTTTATCTCACCAGCGGTTCAGACAATCTGGCGCTGCATCGTGCGGCCGCCGTTATTGACCCGGAATCAGCTCAGCGGCTCGACCATATCGGTTTTGTGGTCGATGAAGCCGGGGACGTGGACACATGGTTCGCTTTCTTGAAATCAAAAGGCGTGGCGATGCTAAAGGAACCCAAAACCCACCGCGATGGCGCGCGCAGTTTCTATTGCCGGGATCCGGCGGGCAACACCGTGCAGCTGATTTACCTCGCGCCACCGGCAAGGAAATAGCTTAGAGCCAGTAGGCCGTGCGGGTCATTATTTTCGAGGCGAAGCGCATCACTTGCCGCACGGGTTCCGGCAACGGGACTCCCCCTGATTCGATGGCAACCGTGGCGTGGCGGCCCTCGTCCTCGCGCATCTGTTCCAATATTTGCCGGCTTTTGAGATCCTCCGTCGGTAGCCGCTGTAAATGACTTTCAAGATGTTTCACTACCTGTTTTTCGGTTTCCGCGACAAATCCCAGACTCCATTTATCGCCAACGAGGCCCGCGAACGCGCCGATGGCGAATGAACCGGCATACCACAGCGGATTGAGATAACTGGTGTGACTGCCGAGCTCGCGAATGCGTTCCTCGGTCCAGGCGAGGTGATCGTTCTCCTCTTGTGCCGCCTGATCCATTTTTCCACGCACTTCGGGCAGCCGGGCCGTGGTGGCCTGGCCCTGATACAGGGCCTGGGCACAGATTTCTCCCACGTGGTTGATGCGCATCAGGCGTCCCGATAATTCACGTTCCGTTGGCTTCAGCCCGGCCTCTTCCTTGCCCTTTGCCGGGCTGGGTCGCATCGGCATCGGCGCCGGCCCGAAGACGGTATGCAGCGCCTGATCGAGATGCCCCACCAGGCGGTCGAGGGCATTAGGGGTGCGATCACTCATCTGTATAACGATATCGCCGTAAAGCTCGCACCACAAGGAAGGCGCTATGGTTTCAGCTGCCGGGCGAGCAGGGTCACCGGATGCAGAACCTCGGTGGCCAGCCCGG
>Ga0224512_10001433_pt1 | contig 22964 bp, 20 predicted proteins | sample SF_May12_sed_USG_4_FD_169103 | JGI IMG/M metagenome (GOLD analysis project Ga0224512, IMG submission 169103) | Sediment microbial communities from San Francisco Bay, California, United States - SF_May12_sed_USGS_13 | ecosystem: Environmental > Aquatic > Marine > Sediment | place: USA... | reverse complement strand
CATCACCAACATGCTGGCGTTCATTCACCTCGTCGCCGCCGGCGAGGCGCTGATGCTGGCAAAACGGGGTGGACTGGATCTCAGGAAGTCGTTCGAGGCGATCCGGGCAAGTTCCGGCAACAGCTTCGTGCACGAAACGGAAAGCCAGGTGATCCTGAACGGCAGCTACAATATTGGCTTCACCATGGACCTGGCCTGCAAGGACGCAGGCTTCGCGATGAAAATGGGCCGCGAATTCGGGGTTCCGCTGAAGCTGGCCGAATTGATGGAGCAGCTTTTCATCGAGGCACGCGAACGCTATGGCGGCGACGCCTGGTCGCCGATGGTGGTGAAGCTGCTCGAGGACGCGTTGGGCGAAGAGCTGCGGGCCGAGGGATTCCCGGCCGAGCTGACCGCCGCAGACGCCTGACCGCCTGCTGAAATGCGGCGGGCCTCGAGACGTCTGCGCGTCAGTTTCGTGAGATGTGCAGGCGGGACAGGACGTAACGGTAGCCCAGCAGCATCACGAACAGCAGCACGATGAAGGCCGCCTGCAGCAGGAAGATCTGGTACACGAGGCGGTCCATCTGCTGGTCGACCTGTTCGACGATTGCCTGCGCCATGGGCACCCGCTGCTCCCATCCCGGCGACAGCAGGAACTGGTCCGTCGAATTGACCAACTCTTTCATCTCGCGCACGGTGATCGAGGCATCCCCGATCAACTGCTTGTAGTCGTCGATGTCAAACGGTTTGGCGGGCTCTGTCTTCGTGTCGGTATCGGGCTTCGCGGTCATCGCACTGACGGTCACGACGGTGTTGTTGATCGTGGCCGCCAACTCGTGCCCCGCCTCTATGGTCGCTCGCACATCTGCGAGTATGCCGCGCACGCGTTCTTCCTCGGCCAGCAGATCGTCGAGAAAGGCCTGACGCTGCTGCGTCAGTTCGGCCGAGAACTGGCCGAGGGCTGCGACGCGTTGCTCATCGACCCGATCCATCAGCTGGTTGATCGCCGCGAACTGCTGCTGCGGCAGCGTTTCCGCCACCACCGCAAAGCGGTCCGCCGCGAGCGTCAGGCGCGACGTGCTCTCGAACAGCCCGGCGAACTCGGGCTGACGCAACAGGTCGTAGACGGCGTTCTGCGCCTCCAGCCGTGTGATCGTCGGCGCACGCTGCATGTAGAACAGCACCCGCTCGCCGAACTGCTGCATCTGCTCGGCCGTCTGCCGTGTCTGAGCCACTTCGCCGAGCAGTCCGCCGCCACGCACGACTTGCTCCAGCTCCGCGGCGCGCTGGCCGGAGAAGCCGCCCAGACGCACCTCCCAGAAGTCGAGATCATCGGGATGCTCTTCGATCCGCGTTGCGATCAGGCCACGCAGATCCGCCTGCTGTTCGGGGGTCAGGACTTTATCGACGCTGCTCCAAGCATCTTCCTCAAGAGTCTTCGATGCCTCGATAAGCCCCTGGCCCAGCTCCTCTCCAAGATATTCCGGCGCCCAGTATGTCTCCACCGATTGGCGGGTCAGGGCGGTAAGAACCAGCATATTGAGGTAATTCTCCACGGCGTTCGGCCCGACCGCGATATCGACGACCGCGGTCCGCGATCTCGTCATCCAAGCCGCGGTGAACCACCGCAGATCTCTCGATGTGGCTTGTTGATTGATACGAAACATCTCGGTCGCCATCCGCCCGGCGTAGCGGTCGGCGAAGCGCATAACTTCCGCTTCGAGTTGCGCGCGCTTTACGCCGGTCGTCGTCGCCGCCTCGCCCTGGTCGAAGCGGATCGGCGCGACGCTGACGTCCTGCGAGACCTGCGGTGCGGTGCCGAGATCGCATCCGCCGAGACCGATCGCCACGAGGCCGTTCTAGAAGACGGACAATATGCGCCAGTGCGTGATTTGGCAATATTTCGACATTGGAGCTGCTCCCCATTGTTATTTATTGTATTTTTGCACAAAATGCCCGCCAATACCATGCGAACCGTTGCCGCACTGGCCACCCTGCGACGGGCAAGTGGTCAGATGTCCTGGACCTCGCATTCGACCCGCAGCTCCGTGCAGATCACCGTTATCGCCTCGCCCATGAGATCTTGTCCGGTGTGGCCGCTGTTGCCGGCATCGGCCCAGATAAACAGCAGCGTCTCGCCGCGGCCGAGGTCGGTTGCCTGACCGGTCAACCGCATCTCGCCATCGGCCACCTCCAGCAGGTAACGCTTGTCGTTCCTGTTGATTACGGTCAGTTCGGGGCGGCGCTCGATCATTCCGAGCATGCCGCGGTAGACCTCGCCGGGGGGCAGCGCAAGACGCACCGAGGCGGTATGCTGACTTGCGCCCATGCTGTAAACGACCAGCCCGGACGATGTCACGGGCTGCAGCGCAACCGGCGTGCAGCCCGGCGTCAAGGCAATTGCCGCGAGGCCCAGCAGGCCGAAGGCAAGCGCTCGTTCGGTGGACATTCGGACTCCTCTCGATTGCTCCCTGTCGAAGCATAATAGTATGTGTGCTCCCCAGCGTCTTGCCGTTTGGCGCCACCGGGTCAGCGCCCGCCGTCACGGGCCCAGCATCCGGCGCCTGCAACTTTCCCGCCGGCAGATTGCAGCGGCCTGCTCTGCCGGATCGGGTGCCGGCCGAAAGTAATGATGGCCGTCACTGCGGTCGCCAGCCTGAAGATACCGGAACCTGTCGGAAGTCATGGCGGTGAGGAGATGGGGTGCCTTCCGCGGGAGTCTGGGGTGCGCGCCGGGGGCTTTCCGGCCGAACTGACGATCGACGATGCCTGAAACGAAGTTGCGCTTTTTCTTGCATTGCGCGCCACAGGCTCTATATAGGCGGCATACGTTGCACAGTCGTCCTGCGTACCTTGGTAGGCCCTAACCGGCCAAACTGGCTACTTCACAGACATTGTGAACGTTGAACGAGAGAGGGACGTCGGTCTCGTGACATCCCACCACCACCATGTTTAGGAAAACGCTATGGCTACCGGTACAGTAAAATGGTTCAATCCCACCAAGGGATATGGCTTCATCGAGCCGCAGGACGGCTCCAAGGACGCGTTCGTCCATATTTCCGCGGTTGAGCGCGCTGGGTTGCATTCTCTTCGCGAGGGACAGAAGGTCACGTACGAGCTCGTGCCCGGGCAGAACGGCAAGACCTCGGCCGAGAATCTCGTCGTCGAAGACTGACTTTGCCTCGCACCGTATCCGGCTGGCGCCGGATACGGCAGCGACGGGACTTCCGCACCGGCTTCGCTTCGCGATACCCTCGTGGCTCGTTCACGGGGGCTTCGGGCGATTCGGCCAGGTTGCCCGAGCGCATCGCGCGTAGACGCGACAGCGGCGCCCTTTCGGCAGGGACCGCTTCAGGCGTCAGGAACGACCGTTGCCGAACGAAAACCCCAACACATCGGGCAGTTTCAACAGGCCTATGAGCCCGTGTTGCACATTGTCGACGCGGATCCGGTTGTCGTAGGTCTCGGTGCGCAGGCCGCCCAGAACGCGTTCGCGCTGCCGTGCATAGAAGGTATCGACCGCATCGACGAACTGCAGCTGCCGCAGCGAACGGACGGCCCGCCACACGGCGCGTTCGTATAGCGCCGCGCGCGTCGCGTCCCCGGCATAGCGGGCGAGCTTCAGCGCATCGGCCAGCCCTGCCAGAAAGGCGCCTGTCGCAGAGGCATGGGACGGGCCGAATTTGGGTCGCCTCGGATCGACGAAACGGCCCCACAGGTCCGGCGCGAGGGGCGCGCCCCACTGCTGCATCGGCACAAGCCAGTCGTTCATTTCAAACACCCAGTCGCGCAGATCCGTCTCGCCGGTCTGTTCGTACAGCATCGCGCAGGCCTGGCTGTGCCATGGAACGAACGCCGGGTTGCGGTTGGCAAGGTGCCGATCCCGGTAATACCGGCAGCTCTTCATACACCGGTCCCGCAGCACCGCATCGCGCGTCTCGCCATGCAGATGTGCCCAGTACAGCAGCGCTTGGCCCGGATACGAGTCCTGATTGTCGTTACGCGTCTCCGGCCTCAGAAACGTGCGGAAGGCGCCGTTGCGGCGCCACAGAAAATCGATACCTGCGGACAGCTTCTCGCGCATCGCCTCATGGCGCGCGCCGTCGGGATGTTCGAGAATCGCCAACGCCGCCGTGGCCATCGCGCCCAGCTTGATGCTGCCGTCCCAGGCGATTCCGCCAACCCCGTCGACCTCGACGTAGAACCGCTCCAGATTGTCGCACAGGTTGCGATCCGCCGCGTCCAACAGGTCGCTGCGGCCGAGGACGCGGGCGGCCCGGAGCATCGCGACCGTCGCCATGAACCGCCGGATCGTGTTGTCGGCGTCCGACTCCGCGCCCTGGCTGGGCCAGTATTCATATGTCAGGCGTCCATCGCTGGCGGTGTTGGCCAGCGTCCAACCGGCCATGCCGTCAACCAGATTGCGGATCGTCGGAGCGCCGACGGCGGCGGGTTCGACGATCCGGTTGCCCCGGTACAGCTCGATGCAGCGCATCGGCTCGTCGAGGAAAAACAGTAACTGCCGCCCGGCAAAGGCCCGGATGGCGCCGCCTCTGCGCCGGAAGGCCTTCTCGTCGAGCCCGAACTCTTCGAGATACATCGCAAGGTCCCGGGCAAGGGGGCGGTTGGTGGCGATAGTCTGGCTGGGCGACTGTCGCCGCAGCCCCGCGCGCGAGGAAATCTCGATGCCGCGGCGGCCGCGGAACGGATCGGCGAAGGCCGTCTTGAACCGGTCCGGCGAAATGTCCCGGTAGTTGCGGGTCAGGCAGACTTCCAGCACGTCCGCCGCGCCGGGCTCGTGCCAGTCGAGCCCCTGGTCGAGCGCTTCGGCGAAATCGCCGCCTTCGTACCAGTCGCTCCAGATGCCGCGCCCGTCGCGCCGCAGGCTCATGAATACCGGATCGGCGACCGGAACCGGATCGCGCGCCAGCGGGGCGGCGGCGCGCAGCCCGGCCACAAGCTGCACCAGCGCATCGGGATCCGCGGTGAATGGGTTCATAATGTCCCCTATGTTCCTGCTGCGCCAAGTCTACCCCGAATGACCGCACGGTGGGCAAGGCTGAACGGCGCAAACGGACAGCCGGCGCTGTCCTTGTATCCGCCCCTGCATTCGCCCGGAGTCGGATGATTCGTCGGGACAACAGGAAAAAACCGGTGGACCGGCGGGGTCTGTGGCGGCATATTGCGCCTCCGTCAGGCGCGGCGTGCCCTGGAGAGAGCCCGCGCAACCGCGGCCATCAGCGAGACGAGAGCCAATGACCGACCGGATACGAAAGGGCGGGCTGCAGATCGCAGCCGTACTGCACGATTTTGTCGCCGACAGGGCGGTCCAGGGGACCGGAATCGATCCGGACGCGTTCTGGGCCCAGTTCGAGGCCATCCTCGAAGATCTGGCGCCCAGGAACGCAGAACTGCTGGAACAGCGTGTGGCGCTGCATGCGAAGATCGATGACTGGCACCGCGCCCGCAGGGAGCAGCCCCTAGACGTTGCCGCCTACAAGGCGTTCCTCGGGGAAATCGGCTATCTACTGCCCGAGGGCGATGATTTCACGATCGGCACCGGGAACGTCGATGCCGAAATCGCGGAAATCGCGGGTCCGCAGCTCGTCGTGCCGGTCAACAACGCGCGTTATGCCCTGAACGCCTCGAATGCGCGTTGGGGCAGCCTGTACGATGCGCTCTACGGCACCGACGTGATTCCCGAAGGCGGCGGGCGCGAAAAAGGGGCCGGCTACAATCCCGCGCGCGGCAAGGCCGTAATGGACTATGCGGGCGATGTGCTGGACCAGGCCGCGCCCCTTGGCAAGGGAAGCCACAAGACTGCGACGGCGTACCGTATATCCGGGGGTGCGCTTGCCGTTTCGCTTCCCGGCGGCGACGAGACCGGCCTGGCCGAGCCCGGGAAATTCGCCGGTTATCTTGGCGATGCGGATGCGCCGACCTCCGTGCTGCTGCGCAACAACGGACTGCATATCGAATTGCAGATCGACCGGGCGCATCTGATCGGCAAAGACCATCCCGCCGGCGTCAAGGACGTCGTCCTCGAAGCCGCCGTGACCACCATCCAGGATTGCGAGGATTCGGTCGCCGCGGTCGACGCCGAGGACAAGGTGCTGGTCTACGGCAACTGGCTCGGCCTGATGAAGAGCGATCTCGAAGCGACTCTGGATAAAGGCGGCAAGCAAATTACCCGCCGTCTCAACCCGGACCGCGAGTTCACGGCGCCCGACGGCTCGACGCTGACGCTGCACGGCCGCAGCCTGCTGCTGGTGCGCAATGCGGCCAAGCTGATGACCAGCGACGCGATCCTCGACCGGAGTGGCAACGAGATTCCCGAAGGCGTACTCGACGCCATGCTCACGGCGCTGATCGCGCTGCACGACCTCAAAGGGCTCGGCGCGCTGCGCAACAGCCGCACCGGCAGCATGTATATCGTCAAGCCCAAGATGCACGGACCCGAGGAAGTGACCTTCACCTGCGAGCTGTTCGGCCGCGTCGAGGACGCGCTGGGGCTTGCCCGCAACACACTGAAAGTCGGCATCATGGACGAGGAACGCCGGACCACGGTGAACCTCAAGGAATGCATCCGCGCCGCGAAGGACCGGGTGGTGTTCATAAACACCGGCTTCCTCGATCGCACCGGCGACGAGATCTACACCAGCATGGAAGCCGGCCCGTTCCTGCCCAAGGAGGAGATCAAGGCGCAGCCCTGGATCGCCGCCTACGAGGACTGGAACGTCGATATCGGGCTGGAATGCGGGCTGCCGGGGCGCGCCCAGATCGGCAAGGGCATGTGGGCCAAACCCGACGAGATGAAGGAGATGATGGAGACCAAGGGAGCCCATCCCATGGCGGGCGCCAATACCGCCTGGGTGCCGTCGCCGACCGCGGCGACGCTGCACGCGATCCATTACCACCGGGTCAATGTCGCCGAACGGCAGAAGGAACTGGCCACGCGGCCCCGCGCCAGCCTCGACGATATCCTGACCATTCCGCTGCTGGGTGGCCGCAACCTGTCGCCCGGGGAGATCCAGCAGGAACTCGACAACAACGCCCAGGGAATCCTCGGTTATGTCGTCCGCTGGGTGGAGCAGGGCGTCGGCTGCTCCAAGGTGCCGGACATCAACGATGTCGGCCTGATGGAAGACCGCGCGACGCTGCGCATCTCCAGCATGCATATCGCCAACTGGCTGTATCACGGCGTGTGCAGCGAAGCGCAGGTGATGGAAACCATGCAGCGCATGGCCGCCATCGTCGACCGACAGAACGCCGGCGACCCGGCCTACCGCAACATGGCCCCGGATTTCGATGAAAGCGTCGGCTTCCAGGCGGCCTGCGACCTCGTCTTCAAGGGCCGCGAACAGCCGGGCGGCTACACCGAGCCGATCCTGCACGCCCGCCGCCGCGAAGCGAAGGCCAGGTACGGCCGCTGAGCCGTGCCGTTCGCGTCCACTTTGCGCACAAACCGCCAGCGCAGCGCCCTGGCGGACGGATAGGGCTGCGCCTGCGGGTTCAGCTCCTGGCCGCCACCGCCGGCTCCCGCTTGCGCGCGCGCGCGGGTCGAACCCGCTCGACGCGGCTGAACGCGACCTCCAGGATACGCTCGAGCAGGTCGGCGTAACTCATGCCGGCGAATCCCGCCATGAGATTCAGCTTGCCGTCCCAGCACCAGCCCGGATTGGGATTGGCCTCGAGCAGCTTGATCGCCCCGTTGGCGTCCGCCCGAAAATCGAAGCGGGCATAGTCGCGGCAGCCGAGCACCTCGAACAGGCGGGATGCCTGCACCACCATCTCGCGCTGGCGGTCGGCATCGAGCCCCGTTTCGACATAGCGGATGTCTTTCCAGTACGGTGAGTCCGGGTGCCACTTCGACTCATAGCCAAGAATCCGGGGCAAGTCGGGGTCGAGAGAGCTGTAATCCACCTCGAGAATGGGCAGCGCCTCCAGCCCGGCCGCCGGATTGCCGATCAACGCCACGCTGTATTCGGCGCCGGTCAGGAATTCCTGGACCAGAACCGGGCGGTTGGGCAGCGTTTCGTTGAGGTGCGCCAGGTAGCCGAGCAGCGCCTCGGGATCGCGCACCACTGCATCCTGGGTGATGCCGATGGAGCTGTCGCCGTGCGCCGGCTTGAGCAATGCCGGGAAGACGGACGGCAGGGTCGCCTGACGATCGCCCGCGCGCACGTAGGTTTCCAGCGGCACCGGGATATCGAGCGCCTGCGCCATGGCCCGCACCAGCGCCTTGTCGTAGCAGATGCCCAGGCAGGCCGGCCCGGCCCCTGTGTACGGCAGGCCCAGCATCTCCAGAAGCGCGGGGACGTGCAGCTCCTTGAAGGCGTCGTTGCCGAAGCCCTCGTCGCAGAGATTGAGCACGATATCGGCCGCGCCGTCCCGCAGATCGTCGATCAGCGTTGCATGCCGGTCGATGTACCGGAACGTGTGGCCGGAAAACCCCGCCAACGCCGACTTCAGCTGTTCAATGGTTTCGAAATCCTCGGCGTTGAACTGCCCGCCGGCCTTGACCGAATCGGGCAGCGACGCGTCGCCCATCACCACCCAGACTTCGCGCGGGCCCCTTTCTTTGGCCGGCGCGAGAACCTGCAGCGGCGGCGCCTCGCATGTCAGGAACAACCGGTGCGCCATCATGCCGAGGTCCTGGCCGCGGGTCGAGGTGCCGGTGATGGTCTGGTGGAACGTGATGTCCCTGAACCCGGCGGCGGCGAGCAGCGCTTCGATCGCATCACGCGAATACAGCCGCTCGGCATAGAGTTGGTCGGCGATGACGCCGCGCTCGGCATGGGTGACGACCTCGCGGCTGACCAGTCGGTCGCCGTCCGATGACAGGCTGCGTTCGCGGCAAACGAACTGGTTCTGGTCAATCCACTCCCACGACCGCGGCTCGAAATTCTCGCGCATCCAGCTGCCGTCGGCGATGTCGATGCTGAAGATACCGCCGGGTTTCAGGACCGCCTTGACGGCCAGCAATACCGCGAGGTCATCCTCGTCGCGCTCGAAATAGCCGAACGAGTTGCCCATCATGCAGACCAGATCGAGGCTGGCCTTGGGCATGCGGAAGCTGCGTGCATCGCCTTCCCGGAAGGCGACCTGGAGACCTTCCTTCTTCGCGCGGCGGCGCGCCAGCCGGATCAGATAGCCGGACCGGTCGACTCCGGTGACGTGCTTGAAACCGCGCCGCGCCAGTTCGAGGCTGTGCCGGCCCTGACCGCAGCAAAGGTCGAGGATGGCAGCGTCCTCGTCGACGGGCGCCGCGGCAAGCAGGGTATCGACTTCCTGGCGGGTGGCCTCGGCATTCTCCACCACATCGCCGTCTGTCTTGAGATACAGCGAGGTGAAGAGTTCGCGCCACCATTCGGCCGGCAGATGGGCTTCGAGATCGGCGAGCGGGCCCAGTGTCGGGCGCGGCCGGGGCTTTCCTGTGTTGCTTGGCTTGCTGGGCATGATCCGGTCGCTGCTCCCGAAAATAAAACAGGACGAAGCTCCCTCAGAACTCCACCCGTAACCGATGCCCGGGCGGTGCCGGGATTTTCAGGTCGTTCATGCCGCTCTTCGCGAACATGGTCAAGATCAATCGCGTTGGGCGACGGCACTGCGGCCCAAGACGGCACGGGCCGACCGATGCAAGGCATCCGGGTCCACCGGCGCCATGGTCAGTTCGGCACAGGGCACGCAGCATTTCTTGGCCAGTTTCCAACAATCGGCGAAGCCGCGGAACGATTTGACCGGCCGGGCTGCCGCGATTGTGGCCATTGCCTTCAGGCCCCTCCGCCTTATGCTACGTTATCGACCGGACCAGATGGATGGAGCGCATGGACACCCTGAAATGGGACGACGCTTACAGCGTTGGCGATGCGGGCCTCGACGGGCAGCACAAGGGGCTGATTCGGCTCATCAACAGGCTCGGCAGCGGCGCCCCCGTCCCGATCGTGCTCGACGAACTGCAGATTTACGTCGACGAGCATTTCCGCGACGAAGAGCGGATGATGGAGGCGGCGGGCTACCCCGACCTTGCGGCGCACAAGCTGCAGCACGCGGCGTTCGAGGAATGGCTGGAGGCGTCCCGCCAAGCCTGCCGGTCCGGCGAGGTCGTCGGGCTCCTGCGCGATAGCATCGCCAGCTACCTGAAAGCCTGGCTGGTCAATCATATCATGGTCTCGGACAAGGCCTATTCGGGCTACCTGACCTGACGCGGCAGCCGGCCCGGCCGGTCGCGGGCATTCACACAAGACTCAGACGGGCTCTGTTGCGTCGCAATTGGATTTGACCGGGGACCCGATTGGTGCCCTTCTACCGGCATACCGGAGGAAAGGGCATGGACGAATCAAGCGACCCCTCGGGCCGCAGAGGGACGCGCCGCAGACGCGCCGGGGGTCGCGGTACGCGACGCGGCCACGGCGGCGCCGGTGCAACGGTTCCGGTCGAGCAACTGCCCTGGCGGCAGCCGCGCAATCCCTACCGGCCCGTCGAAGCGGTGTCGGCGGATGCCATCGAGGCGATCCACGAGGCATCGCTCGTCATTCTCGAGGAGATCGGGCTCGATATCCTGAGCGATGAGGCGAAATCCATCCTGCGCGATGCCGGCGCCGCGGTCGAGTCAGGTGGCGACCGGGTCCGTTTCGACCGCGGACTGGTCGAAAGCGTGCTCGGCAAGGCCCCCGAACAGTTTACCCTGCATGCCCGCAACCCGGAGCGGTCGTTGAAGATCGGCGGGGCCTGGGCGGCCTACTGCGCGGTCGCCAGCGCGCCCAACGCCGCCGACATGGACAACGGGCGCCGTCCCGGGAACAAGGCGGATTTCCGGAATTTCGTGAAGCTCATCCAGTCGCTGAACGTGATCCATCTGAGCGGCGGCTACACGGTCGAGCCGACGGATATCCATCCCTCGGTCCGGCACCTCGAGTGCCTGTCGGATTTCGTGACGATGACCGACAAGGTGTTCCACGCCTACTCGCTGGGGCGCGAACGCATTCGCGACGGCATCGAGATTGCGCGCATCGCCCGCGGCATCGACGATGCGACCCTGGACCGTGAGCCGAGCCTGATGACCATCGTCAACACGAACTCGCCGCTCAAGCTCGACGATCCCATGTGCGGAGGCATCATCGAGATGGCGCGGCGCAACCAGGTGGTGGTTCTGACGCCGTTCACGTTGGCCGGGGCGATGGCGCCGGTGACGCTGGCCGGCGCGCTCGCCCAGCAGAACGCCGAAGCGCTGGCCGGACTGGTGCTGAGCCAGTCCGTCAATCCCGGCGCGCCGTTCGTGTATGGGGGATTTACGTCGAACGTGGATATGAAATCCGGCGCGCCGGCCTTCGGCACCCCGGAATACATGAAGGCGGCGCTGGCCGGCGGCCAACTCGCGCGGCGCTATCGCCTGCCTTACCGTTCGTCGAACGTCTGTGCGGCCAACACGGTCGACGCCCAGGCGGCATACGAATCCGTCTTTTCCCTGTGGGGCGCGATCATGGGCGGGGTGAATATCCTCAAGCACGCCGCCGGCTGGATGGAGGGCGGGCTGCAGGCGTCGTTCGAGAAGATGGTGCTGGACGCCGACCTGCTGCAGATGGTGTCGTCGTTCCTGGAGCCGATTGAGGTCAACGACTCGACGCTGGCGCTCGACGCGATCCGCGAGGTCGGGCCGGGCGGCCACTTCTTCGGCGCCGCGCATACGATGGCGCGCTATGCCGACGCCTTCTATAGCCCGATCCTGTCAGACTGGCGCAATTACGAGAGCTGGCAGGAGGCCGGCAGCCCCGACGCCTGCGGCAAGGCGAACCGGGTCTGGAAGGCGCTGCTCGACGCCTACGAGGCGCCGCCACTGGACCCGGCGGTGCACGACGAGCTGGAGACGTTCGTCGCCCGCCGCAAGGAAGAAGGCGGCGCGCCGACCGACTTCTGATCTCTTGCGACGAATATTGCTTGGTGCGGCAGGCAGGAGTACCCTTCCTGCAATACCGGGTTGCATCCGGCCAGGCCGGGCAGCGCGGTGAAGACAGGACATATTCAGGGAGTTCCTAATGAACATCATGCGCAAACTGCGCCGTCATGGCGCATTGGCGGGCACTATCGCTGCGGTCGCGCTCGCCACCACACTGGGATCGGCCCAGGCCGAAACCGTTCTGCGGGTCGGCAACATGGGCGAGCCGGCCTCGCTCGACCCGCATTACGTCTCCGGCACATGGGAGAATCGCATCGTCGGCGACATGTTCCTCGGGCTGACCACCGAAGGGCCGGACGGCAAGACCGTCCCGGGCGCGGCGGAAAGCTGGACGGTCAGCGACGACGGCTTGGTTTACACCTTCAAGCTTCGCGACCACGTCTGGTCGGACGGCACGCCGGTCACCGCCGGCGATTTCGTGTTCGCCATGCGCCGCATCCTGCTGCCGGCGACGGCGGCGGAATACGCATCGCTCCTTTACACCATAAAGGGCGCGGAAGCGGTCAATACCGGCAAGGCGGCGCCGGAAACCCTCGGCGTGCGGGCGATCGACGCGAGAACGCTGGAGATCACCCTTGCGGGACCGGCGCCGTTCTTCCTCGGCCAGCTGACCCATTACACGGCCTATCCGGTGCCCAGACATGTGGTCGAAAAGCACGGCAAGGAGTGGATCAAGAAGGAGAACATCGTCTCCAACGGCGCCTATGTGCTGGACGAGTGGGTGCCCAACTCGCACATCAAGCTGGCCAAGAACCCGAAATTCTACAACGCCGCCAGCGTCTCGATCGACACCGTGATCCTGTATCCGCAGGAGGACCGGACGGCGGTGCAGCGGCGCTTCCGGGCCGGCGAGATCGATGTCGCGACCGATTTCGCGTCGGACCAGATCGACTGGCTGAAGGCCAACCTTCCCAACGAGACGCGGATCGCGCCGTATCTCGGGATCTACTACTACCCGATCAACACCAGCAAGCCGCCGTTTGACGACAAGCGGGTGCGGCAGGCGCTGTCGATGGCGATCGACCGCGAGACGATCGTAGACAAGGTAATGAAGACCGGCGAGCTTGCAGCTTACAGTTTTGTTCCTCCGGGGACACTCAACTATGGAGAGCCATCCTATACCTCGTTCAAGGGCATGAGCCAGGCCGACCGCGTCGCCAGGGCGAAGGCGCTGCTCGGCGAGGCGGGATTCGGCCCGGACAAGCCGCTCAAGTTCCAGCTGAAGTACAACACCTCGGAGAACCACAAGCGGATCGCCGTCGCCGTGGCCGCCATGTGGAAGAAGCTCGGCATCGACGTCGAGCTCTACAACAGCGAGGTCAAGGTCCATTACGCCGACCTCAAGCAGGGCAAGTTCGACGTCGCCCGGGCCGGCTGGATCGCCGACTACAACGACCCGCAGAATTTCCTGTATCTGCTGGAGACGAGGACCGGCGTCAACAACTACGGCCGCTATTCGGTCAAGGCGTTCGACGAGCTGATGGACAAGGCGTCGCTGACCGCCGACCTCGAGGCGCGGGCGGAGCTTCTGGCCAGGGCCGAGGCGATCGCCATGGAAGATCAGCCGATCATCCCGATCTACTATTACGTCTCCAAGAACCTCGTGGCCGGCCACGTGAAGGGCTGGCAGGATACCGTCAACGACATCCATCGCTGGCGTTATCTGAGCATCGAAAAATAGCAGCAGCCGAAACCGGGCGGGGCGTTCCACGGGGCGCCCCGCTTCCGGCACGGCCGCGCCGCCATGTTCCGTTATGTCTTCCGCCGCCTGATCAGCGCCGTCCCGACGCTGCTGATCATCGTGACCATCGCGTTCTTCATGATGCGCGTCGCGCCGGGCGGCCCGTTCGACCAGGAACGCAACCTGCCGCCCGAGATCGAGGCCAACGTGCTGAAGGCCTACGGCCTCGACAAGCCGCTCGTCGAGCAATACCTCGATTATGTCGGCGGGCTACTGCGGGGCGACTTCGGGCCGTCTTTCGAGTTCCGCGACTTTACCGTAAGGGACCTCATATTCGGCGGCTTCCCGGCCAGCCTGCAGATCGGCTCGATGGCGCTGCTGCTGGCGATCGTCTTCGGTGTCGGGTTCGGCGCGTTCGCCGCCTTGCGCCAGAACAGCCGCGCCGACTATGCGGTGATGACGCTGGCCATGACCGGGATCGCGATCCCCAACTTCGTCATGGCCCCGGTCCTCACGCTGGTCCTCGGCGTCTACCTGTCGCTGCTGCCGGTCGCCGGCTGGGGCGACGGCGCCTGGGTCAACAAGATCCTGCCGGTGGTCGCACTGGCGCTGCCTCAGGTCGCCTATATCTCGCGCCTGACCCGCGGCAGCATGGTCGAGGTGCTGAATTCCAATTACATCCGCACCGCGCGCGCCAAGGGCCTGCGTGAGAGCATCGTCGTCAACCGCCATGCGCTGAAGGGGGCGTTGCTGCCGGTGGTCTCCTATCTCGGGCCGGCCGCCGCCGCGGTGGTGACGGGCTCGGTGGTGATCGAGACGATCTTCGAGGTGCCCGGCATTGGCCGCTATTTCGTGCTCGGTGCGCTCAACCGCGACTATCCCCTGGTGATGGGCACCGTGATTTTCTATGCGATGCTGATCATTGCGCTCAATCTGGTCGTCGACCTGATCTATGCCTGGCTCGACCCCAAGGTGAGGCTCGAGTGATGATCGGCGTTCCAGGCACGGGCGACGCGCTGGCCGGCGCCGCCGAGATCGAAGGGCGCAGCCTGTGGCAGGACGCCCTGGCGCGGCTGCTGCGCAACCGCGCCGCGGTCGTCTCGATGATCGTTCTGGGTATCGTCGGGACGCTGGCGATCCTGGCGCCCTTGCTGTCGCCGCATCCCTTCGACGAGATCTACTGGGACCGCATCCAGGCGCCGCCGGATTTCGCCAACGCGCACTGGTTCGGCACCGACGGCAACGGGCGCGACATGTTCGTGCGAACGCTGTACGGCGCCCGCATCTCGCTGATGGTGGGGCTCCTCGCGACCGGCGTCAGCCTGCTGATCGGCGTCAGCTGGGGCGCGACGGCCGGCTATTTCGGCGGCCGCGTCGACAATTTCATGATGCGCTTCGTGGACATCATGTACTCGCTGCCGTTCATGTTCTTCGTGATCCTGCTGATGGTGATGTTCGGCCGCCACATCTGGCTGATCTTCATTGCGCTGGGCGCGGTCGAGTGGCTGACGATGGCGCGCATCGTGCGCGGCCAGACGCTTTCGATCCGGCGCCGGGAATTCATCGAGGCGGCGCACGCCTCGGGCATCGGCAGCTTCAAGATCATCTTCCGGCACGTCATTCCCAACGTGCTGGGGCCGGTCATCGTCTACATGACGCTCACCGTCCCGCAGGTGATCCTGACCGAGAGCTTCCTGTCGTTCCTGGGGCTCGGTGTGCAGGAGCCGCTGACCAGCTGGGGCGTGCTGATCTCCGAAGGCGCGCGGGTCATCGAAACGGCGCCGTGGATGCTCGTCTTCCCGGCGACATTCCTCGCCGTGACCCTGTTCTGCTTCAACTTCCTCGGCGACGGGCTGCGCGACGCGCTCGACCCGAAGGACCGTTAATACCAAGGACCGCTGATAATGACCCATTTGACCTGCTTCCCTTGTCCGCTCGTCAGGAGCGGTTCGCGCCGTGGTGCCGCCCACCACAAGCGGAACGCAACGCAGCGAGCGGTCAAGGAAAGCCGGCCTTCGGTGGCGCGCGGCGACCCGCCGGATGCGTTGCGGCCCTTGCCCGATGTGTCGGCATCGCGCTGCGGGCCGCGCCTGCCCGGCGGGCCGCCGCGCGCCATCAAATGGGCCATTATCAGCGGGCCTTGGTATTAGCCGTGTCGGCAGTCCTGGAAATCGAAGACCTCGATGTCCGGTTCGCCACGCCGGAGGGCGAGGTCGATGCGGTCAGCGACGTCTCGTTGCGCATCGATGCGGGCGAGAGCGTCGGCGTGGTCGGCGAATCCGGCTCGGGCAAGACGCAGCTGTTCCTCGCGGTAATGGGACTGCTGGCGCGCAACGGTGAGGCCACCGGGAAGGTGCTGTTCGACGGCGACAATATCCTGAACAAACCGGCCCGCGCCCTGAACCGGATCCGCGGCAACCGGATCTCGATGATCTTCCAGGACCCGATGACGTCGCTGAACCCGTACCTGAAGATCTCGCGCCAGATGACTGAACTGCTGGTCGAGCACCGCGGCGCCAGCGAGGCGGACGCGCGGGTCCGCAGCATCGAGATGCTCGACCGTGTCGGCATTCCCGAGGCCGACCAGCGGTTCGACATGTATCCGCACGAGTTTTCCGGCGGCATGCGGCAGCGCGCGATGATCGCGATGGCGCTGCTGTGCGGGCCGGAACTGCTGATCGCCGACGAGCCGACGACGGCGCTCGACGTGACGATCCAGGCGCAGATCCTGGACCTGATGGCGGGGCTGCGGCGCGATATCGACACCGCGGTCGTCATGATCACCCACGATCTCGGCGTGGTCGCGGGACTGTGCGACCGGGTGATGGTGATGTATGCCGGCCGCGTCGTCGAGACGGGGGCGGTGCGCGACATTTTCCATGCGCCACAGCATCCCTACACCCAGGGCCTCGTGCATTCGATGCCGCGCCTCGACGAGGCCAAGGCCGAGCTGTTGGCGACCATACCCGGCCAGCCGCCGAACCTGCAGTCGCTGCCGCCGGGCTGCGCCTTCCAGGACCGCTGTGTGCATGCCTTCGAGCGCTGCCGGGCGGACGTGCCCCGGCTGCGGGAAACGGCGCCCGGGCGCGCCAGGGCCTGCCATCTGGAGGCCGCGCCATGACCGCGCCGATCCTGTCCGTCCGCGACCTAGCGGTGCATTTTCCGGTGCGCGTGCGCGGCGGGCTGTTCGGCCGCACCGTCGGCCTGCGGGCCGTCGACGGGGTCAGCTTCGACCTGCTGCCGGGCGAGACGCTGGGCATCGTCGGCGAATCGGGATGCGGCAAGTCCACGCTCGGCCGCGCCGTGCTGCAGCTGATCCCGCCGACGGCGGGCAGCGTCGTCTGGATGGGAGAGGAGATATCCGGTCTCGATGCCCGCGCCATGCGCCCGCGGCGCAAGCAGATGCAGATCGTCTTTCAGGATCCGCTGGCCAGCCTCGACCCGCGCATGACGATCGGCGAGATCATCGCCGAGCCGCTGCGCGGTTTCCATCCGGACATGCGCCGGGCCGAGGTCCGCGACCGGGTGCGCGCGATGCTGGGCCGGGTCGGCCTCTCGCCGCAGATGATCAATCGCTATCCGCACGAATTCTCCGGCGGCCAGTGCCAGCGCATCGGCGTCGCCCGGGCAATGATCGTGCGGCCGGCGCTGATCGTCTGCGACGAGCCGGTGTCGGCGCTCGACGTATCGATCCAGGGGCAGATCATCAACCTCCTTATGGAACTGCAGGGCGAGTTCGGCATGTCGCTGATCTTCATCAGCCACAACCTTGCCGTCGTGCGCCATATCAGCCATCGCATCATGGTGCTCTATCTCGGCCGGGTCATGGAGATTGCCGACCGCGACACGCTCTACCGCGCGCCGCGGCACCCGTACAGCAAGGCGCTCATCTCCGCCGTGCCGATCCCCGATCCGGATCTCGAGCGGGCCAAGCGGCGCCTCGTGCTGGAGGGCGATCTGCCGTCGCCCGTGGCGCCGCCGTCGGGCTGCGTCTTCCGGACCCGCTGCCCGTTGGCGGACGAACACTGCGCGCGCGAGGTGCCGGTGCTCGAGGCGGCGGGCGCGGATCACCTTGTCGCCTGCCACCACTGGCGGGATTGAGCGGGGGCTTCGGTCCCCCGCGCGGCTGGCCCTCTCGAATTTATGCCTCTGGGCCTTTGCCGCGCGGCGGCATCCGGGTATCTAGAACATTTCAAGATTGTTCGGCACCGGCATCGAGCGACCTCATACTTCGAGACGGGCCTTAAGGCCCTCCTCAGCATGAGGCTCCAGCGCTTGTGTCCTCATGCTGAGGAGGCGCGAAGCGCCGTCTCGAAGTATGAGGTCGCGCCGGTATCGCAAGCGTGAAACCTAGCAATCTTGAAGTGCTCGAAGTTGCAGTAAAAGGATGGAGCCGACCGATGGATGCATACAAGAAGACGAAACGGACTACGCTGAAGCGGGCGCATGAGCGCGGCTCTTACGACCGCGCAACCGTCCATGCGATTCTCGACGCGGCGCTGATCTGCCATGTCGCCTTCCTGCATGACGGTGCGCCGGCGATCATCCCCACGGCCCACTGGCGCGAGGGCGATGTTCTCTATATCCACGGCTCCTCGGCCAGCCGGTCGATCCGCGCGCTCGAAGGCGGCAGTCCCGCCAGCATCGCGGTGACCCTGACGGACGGCCTGGTGTTGGCGCGTTCGGGCTATAATCACTCGATAGACTACCGCTCGGTGGTGCTCTACGGCACGGCGCGGAAGGTCGTGGACGAGGCGGAGAAGCTCGCGACGCTGAAGGCCTTCATGGACAAGGTGGCGCCCGGCCGCTGGGACGAGCTGCGGGCGCCCAACGCGCAGGAGATGAAGGCCACGACGGTGCTGGCCTTCGACCTCGAAGAGCTGTCGGCAAAGGTACGCGACAAGGGCGTGGAGGACGACCCGGGGGATATGGACGAGCCGGTCTGGGCCGGCGTCGTGCCGGTGCGCCGGAGCTTCGGCGCGCCGAAGCCGGACCCGCAGCTGGCGCCGGATATCGCGCTGCCCGAGTATCTCAAGGACTACAAGGGACCCGGTTGACGCGGAACCCGGCGCGAGTCGCCCTGCAGCGTTGCACTGGCTGCCGGCGCAAGATACCTCACGGCCTTGCCGTCGCTGCGATTTTCGGGCATGGGTCTTGATCTTGATCAAGGCCGGCGCCGGCGCCGGCCACCATGATGCCGGTGGCCGCGAGCGGTAAACGGCGGAATCCGCACCGTCGATTCGGGGACCCGTTGCGACCTGGTGCGATAGCAGGGCAGGGAACGTTCGATGGCGCTGAAATACGGTATTCCGGGTTTGATCCTCGCTATTGCCATTCCGCTGGCGGCCCTGGCCCATGGGCCAAAGGACCTGCCCGACGATCCGAAACTGCTGGACCAGTACAAGCAAGGCTACGCGGCCTATCAACAGAACGATTACGCCACCGCGCTCGATAAATGGCGGCCGCTGGCCGAGCAGGGCAGCTCTGCCGCGCAGCTGTTCCTTGGCTTCATGCATGTCAACGGCCAGAGCGTGCCGAAGGACGCTGCCAAGGCGGCCTACTGGTACAGCGAGGCCGCAGAGCGGGACAACATGGTGGCCCAGGTCAGGCTCGCCCTCATGTACCGCGACGGATCGGGGGTGGCGGTTGACCGCGCAAAAGCCCTGTTCTGGGTGAAAATGGCGGGGCGGACCGAGAACCACATGCAGAAGATCGCCCAGGCGCTGCAGCGCTCGCTGGAAGCGGCGATGACCCGGGAAGAGATCGCCGCGGCCGAGCGGCTATTCGCCAAGGGGGCGGACGATCACTGATGCGTTGTTGTTTGACGCCGGGCCGTTGCCCATCGGGTTCCGGTGAGACTACGGCACTTCAAGGTTGTTTGGATTCGCGCCTGCGCCGGCGGCGCGACCTCATACTTCTAGACGGCGCTTCGCGCCTCCTCAGCATGGAGACCTTTGCGCGGAACCCATATTCGTCATTGCGAGGCGCGAAGCGCCGCGGCAATCCAGACGGTCCGGAAGACTGGATTGCTTCGCCTGCGGCTCGCAATGACGGTTCTTCTTTCCGTGCAAAGATCTCCAGCATGAGGCTTCAACGCTTGTGTCCTCATGCTGAGGAGGGCCGCTGGCCCGTCTCGAAGCCTCATCCTGAGGAGCCCCGAAGGGGCGTCTCGAAAAGTGAGGTCGCTCGAAGCCGGTGCCGAACAATCTTGAAATGCGCTAGGCTCAGCCAATCACTGCCATGATGCGAACGGAATTCCATATCATGAATAAACCAGCCCGAAATACGGTACGGGTGGTACTTCGCCCGGTTGCGGTGTCGCTGATGGGCCTTCTTGCGGCAAGCTTTCTGCTTGGCGGGCCCGCCGGGGCGGAAACCATTCCGATCGACCGCATCGCGCATATCCACGACGTAGCCGTCGATCCCGCCAACCCGTCGCGGCTCTACCTGGCGACCCACAGCGGGCTGTTCCTGGCGGCGCCGGACGGAACCGCGACCCGCATCGGCGATGTTACCCACGATCTCATGTCCTTCGCGCCGGATCCCAGGAATTTCGACCGGTTCTATGCCAGCGGCCACCCCGCAGGCGGCGGTAATCTCGGCGTCCTGACGTCGCCGGACCGCGGCGCGACATGGGAGCGCGTGGCCGCCGGCGTCGAAGGCCCGGTCGATTTCCACGCCATGGCGGTAAGCGGCGCCGACCCGGATGTCATTTACGGCATGTTCGACGGCCTGCAGGTCAGCCGCGACGGCGGCCGGTCCTGGCGCAAGGTCGGCCCGATGCCCGAGAGGACGTTCGCGCTGGCTGCCTCCGCGCGCAACGCCGACACCGTCTATGCCGCGGCGATGGGCGGCCTGTTCGTCAGCCGCGACGAGGGCCGGAACTGGAGCCCCGCCTTCATGCAGCCGCTTCCGGCGACGCTGGTCCAGGTCTCGGCGGCGGGGCGGATCTACGCCTTCGTCTATGGGGTCGGCCTCGTGGTCGGCGACGAACCGGGCACCGGCTGGGACGTCCGGTCGGCCGAATTCGGCGATCGCTATCCCTTGAAGCTGGCCATCGATCCGGGCGATCCCGAGCGCATCCACGTGATCGCCGACACCGGCGCCATCCTTACCAGCAAGGACGGCGGCCGCAGCTGGGTGAGCTATCGGGGGCACGACCGGGAGACGCCGGAGCTCGTCGCTGCGGCGCGCAAGACCTACGAGGAATACTGCCAGGCCTGCCACGGCAAGAAGGGGGTCGGGGAGCGGCCCGAGGATATGCACGCCCAGGACCAGTACGGCTTCGTCGCGCCACCGCTCGACAACTCATCGCACGGCTGGCACCACGACGACGGCAACCTTGCCCATACCATCCTCAACGGCTCGTCGCGCAATCCCCGGATGCTGCCCTTCAAGGACATCATGACCGAGGACGAGGCGAAGAACACCGTGGCCTACATCAAGACCCTGTGGAACTTCCGCAGCCTGGCCTGCCAGGGCGCCCGCCACATGCGCTGCATGCATTGAGAGTCGACCGGCGAAACCCACTCTGACAGCGGCGTCGTGTCGGCCCCGTGCAGGGGAGCGGGCTGGAGCGAACATAACGGATAATACGCTGGCCTACAGGTCTTTGCCCTCTCCAGCCTCCGCGGTCTCGGCAGACGCTTTGCGGCGGCCGCCGTGCCGCAAGGAATGGGTCGCGAGTCTCTCTATAAAGGCCATAATAATTCCAATCCCTATAAAGATGTATAGCACAGTAAATATCTTGGAAATCGGCGTCGTCGGATGCAGATCTCCATAACCGACGGTCGTCAATGTGATCACGCTGAAGTAAAGCGCATCGATCACATTCCAGCCTTCCACATTGGAGTAGAAGAGTGTTCCGCCGGCGAGCATGACTATCAGCACGATAAACAGGGCACGGAATTCCGGGTCGCGCAGACCGCGCGCGATCCCTCGTACTAACCGGAACAGGGTGAAGAAGAAGGTTACCATTCGGGCCTCCGATGTCGCTGCAGCTCGCCGATTGCCAGCGGCCTGATCGTGCGCATAATGCGGCCCGGTCGCCCCGCGTCAACCACCGCGTTCCGCTCCCGCTTCGCGCGCGGTGCGGGCCCGCCACATGCAGAGCATCCACTGAAGGGTCAACCGGCGAACTCCGCCCGCACCGCCGCGTCGTGTTCGCCCAGCGCCGGGACCGGGCCGTAGCTCTCGTCCTCGCCGACGGCGATCGGCGGCGGGGCGAGGAGCGTGATCTCGCCGGCGCTGGTCGCGACCCTGATGAACCGGTTCTGCGGGTGGGCCACGAGATCGTCCAGCGATGACAGCCGCCCGTAGGCGACCTTCGCGCCCGCCAGCTTGGCGATGATCGCCGCGCGCGGCGCGTGGCCGAAGACGTCGTTGAGGATGGCATCCAGGGCCGGCCGGTTGGCGGCCCGCTTGGGGTTGGTGGCGAAGCGCGCATCGTCGGCGATGTCGGCGTCGCCCAGCACGTTCGCGCACAGGCTGCGCCATTCGCGCTCGTTCTGGATCGAGATCAGCACCGCCTTGCCGTCGCCGCACTCGTACGCGCCGTAGGGCGCGATGGTGGGGTGGTTCAGTCCCGGCCGCTTCGGCGTCTGGCCGCCATAGTGGTGCTGCAGATACGGCACGTTCATCCAGTCCGCCATGGCGCCGTAGAGCGAGACCTGGATGCCGCGGTTCCGCCCGGTGCGCTCGCGCGCGAACAGCGCCTGCAGGATCGCCTGGTGGGCGTACATGCCGGCGGCGATGTCGCAGACCGAGACGCCGACCCGGCCCACCGAGTCCGGCGTGCCGGTGACGGTGGCGAGGCCCGATTCCGCCTGCACCAGAAGATCGTAGGCCTTCATGTCGCGATAGGGACCGTCCTCGCCATAGCCGCTGATGTCGCAGGTGATGAGGCGGGGGTATTCGGCGCGCAGGTCGTCGCTGGCGAAGCCCGCCCGCGCGATGGCGCCGGGCGCGAGGTTCTGGATGAACACGTCGGCGCGCGCCAGCAGGCGGTGCAGCAGCGCCTTGTCGTCCGGGTGCTTGAGGTCGAAGCGCACCGACTCCTTGCCCCGGTTGAGCCACACGAAATAGGCGCTCTCGCCCTTGACGCAGGCGTCGTAGCGCCGCGCGAAGTCGCCCTCGGCGCGCTCCAGCTTGATGACCCGCGCCCCGGCATCGGCCAGCCGTGAGGACGCATAGGGCGCCGCCACCGCCTGTTCCAGGGTGACGACAAGGAGTCCTTCGAGATCGCGGGGCATGGCGTTCCGTTCGTGCCGGCTGTTCGGGCGCGGCGAGTTTCCCGATTACATCGGGTCTTTGCAACCGCAATTACAGAAGACTGCCCACCGTCGG
>Ga0224512_10001432_pt1 | contig 22975 bp, 14 predicted proteins | sample SF_May12_sed_USG_4_FD_169103 | JGI IMG/M metagenome (GOLD analysis project Ga0224512, IMG submission 169103) | Sediment microbial communities from San Francisco Bay, California, United States - SF_May12_sed_USGS_13 | ecosystem: Environmental > Aquatic > Marine > Sediment | place: USA... | reverse complement strand
GCAACGCTTCCTGTTCGCGCAGCCGCAGCCAATCGCTGATCTGGTCCGGGTCGCGCGGCATCTCGTGAATCGCCACGATTCCGAAGCGGTTGAGCAGCTCAACCGCTCGACTCAGAGCAGTGACCCGATCCTTCGGTGAATCCGGCGGAATGACCGTGTCGGCCCGGTTGGCGTCGAGACGCAGCTTGGCCTCCTCGTGGAGCACGCCAGTCGGCTCGCCATCCACATCTCGCTCGATGCGCCCCCCGGCCGGGTCTGGCGTGGCCGCATCGATGCCGGCCATTGCGAGCGCCATCGAGTTAGCGGCCACAACATGGCGCCCCACGCTGCGCAGCACGACTGGATGGCCCGCCGAAGCCTGATCGAGTTCCTGGCGATTCGGGAATCTCTGCTCCTCGAGCCGGGTCGGCTCCAAACCGTCGCCTTGTATCCACTTGCCGGCCGGCTCTACCTCGGCTCTGGCTCTGACCGCGGCGATGACACTCGCAATGTTGTGCGGTTCCACCTGGTCGAAATCGATGTGCAGCGATAGAAAGCCAGAGGCTCGTTTGAAGTGTGTATGGCTGTCGGTGAATCCCGGCAGCACCGTGGCACCGTCTAGATCGACAATCTCGGCGCCGGGTACCGCGCTCGTGGCGTCCTCGAGGCTTCCCACGAAGGCGATCGTTTCTCCATCGACCGCGATCGCTTCGTGGGATTCGCCTGCCGATTCGAGCGGTCGAACGACACAGTTGGCGAAGACAACACGACGTGGCTCCGCCGGATGGGTCACCGGCGCCTCACCGAACGGTGGTGCCGATAGCGCTGGCACGCCGTAGCGCAATGCTGAGCGCCAGCGTGATAGCGACCATCACGATTCCGATGGCGGCGGCGTCCTCGGTCTGGCCGGCATCCCACCGCTGGATTATCAGCACCGAGAGCAGGATCGCTTTGGGTGACTGGAGAATCAGGGCCAGCGTCAGATTGCGGACCGAAAGTAAGAAGATCAATAGCGCCCCGTTGATGAACGGCGGCATGATCAGCGGCAGCAGGACCTTGCGGAAGATCTGTGTCTGGTTGGCCCCGCTTACCTCAGCCGCTTCCTCGAGCTGCACCTGGATCTGGGAGATCGCGCCGTTCATCAGGCGCGTCGTCAGGCTCGTGTACTGGGTGCTGAGAGCTACGACGATTATCCATATGGTGCCCTCGATCTGTATGGGAAGGAAGAAGTAGATCAACAGAATGCTGGTCCCGATGATCACGCCGGGCATGGCATGCGGGATATATGCAAGAACGTCGAGGGCGCGCGACCATCGTGTGCTGCTGCGCACGACGATCCAAGCGGTCAGCACACCGATAATCATCGCCCCGGCGGCGACGGCGAGCGCGACAAAGGCAGTGTTTCGGAGCGCGTCGAAGAAGAACCCGCCGTCATTGAGTTGCCTGTACGCGTCGAGGCTCACCCTCTGGAGGGCATCGAAACTGGGCACCTCGTAGAACTTGAGCAGGCTCGTCCACGCCAGGATGAGCAGCGGCAGGATCAGCGCAACGAGGACGTAGAGAAACACCCCGGCCAGGGCGAACGGCTTAGCCCGGCCCAGTTCATAACGTTTCCGCCTGTAGTCCTTGCCGGTGACAGTGCTGAATCGCTCGGCCCGCGCAATCAGCCTGTTGTAGTAGAGCAACGGCCCGAGAGCTGCAATCAACAGAAGAATGCTGAACGTGCTGGCGATGCCGAAGTTGGGAAGACCTCCGGACGGACGCGCTTCGAGGAAGATTCTCGTGCTGAGCACCGAAATCCCGGAGCGAAGGCCGATGACGAGTGGGATGTCGAATGACTCGACAACGGTTACCAGCTGATAGATCAGGGCGGAGAACAGTGCCGGCGCCAGCACTGGAAGCGAGACCTTGCGCACCGTCTGCCTGAAGCTGGCGCCTGAGACGACGGATGCCTCTTCCAAAGAGGCATCCATGGCGCGGAACGCACCGGCGATAAGCAAGAACGTCACTGGCACCATCGTGATGGCCTGGACAAGGATCATCCCCCAGAAGGAGAAGACGCTGAACGGGCCCTCCCCTTCCATTCGGAAAAGGAAGCGCAGGAACACGTTGACGACGCCTATTCGTGGATTGCCCAGCAGGCCCCAGGAGATGCCTGCGATGACTGCCGGGATGCCAAGCGCCGCTATCACCAACGTGTAGATCGTGTTGCGCAGCGGGATGTCGGTCCGCTCCACGAGCCAGGCCAGAGAGATCGCGATCGCGAAACTCAGGAATAGAGCTCCGGCGGCATAGATGGCTGTATTCCAGACAACGTTGTAGGTCGACGACGAGAGAAACACGTCCGAGTAGTTCTCGAGTGAGTAGGGCGCAATCGCCTCGAACGGCAGCGCCCCTTCCGTCCGCTTGAAGCTGCTGAAGATGAGCATTCCAAGCGGGCCAACCACGAGATACAGCAGCAGGATGACCGTGCCGCCGATGTAGATCCCACGGCCGGTGATACGAAATCGAGACCTCCGCTCGGAGTCGGAATCGACCTCTTGGGGAGGCGTCTCGACAGCCGTCATACGAGGTCGGGATCGTCTGCGTCCGTCCACGCCTTGGTCTCACGAGGAAGGATGCGGATATGGCGCTTCGGAAACACAACGTTTACCTGAGTCCCGTTCTCGAAAGCGTCGTGGCCCCCCAGGTGGGCTTGGACAACGATCTCTCCGACATGGACTCGATACAGAACAGATGGCCCATTGAAGAGACTCAGGCCAATGGTTCCATTGAGCAGGTTCGACCTTTCAGATGCAGCTTCCGGTCCCGTCGTCAGCTCAACGTCCTCGAGGTGGATTGAGGCAACCGCGGGCCCGCCGACGGTGAGGCCCGGGAGCCCCCTGCCCTGAATCACACCCAGCTCGGTCTTGAGAACAGCCGACCCGTCGGCTTCAGTCGACACGACCGTCCCCTCGAACATGTTGGCCCCGCCAATAAAGTCGGCGACAAAAGCTGACACGGGATCGTGATACACCGCATCAGGGCTGCCGACCTGCTCGATCTTGCCCTCGTTCATGACCGCAACACGATCCGACATCGACAAAGCTTCGACTTGGTCATGCGTCACAAACAGAGTCGTGATCCCGATCTGGTTCTGGATCACCCGCAGCTCGGAGCGCATCCGCTCGCGGAGCTTGGCGTCAAGGTTGGAAAGCGGCTCATCGAGCAAGAGCATCCTCGGCTTGCGTACTAGCGCCCTTGCCAAAGAGAGTCGCTGCTGCTGGCCGCCCGATAGGTTTGTCGACGGTCTATCGCCCAGGCCACCGAGGTCGACCAGCTCCAAGGCCTCTTCTACACGAGCCTTGATCTCGGTACGGCTGGGCCGCTCTTCGGCGACCTGGAGTGGGAAGGCGACGTTTTCAAACACGGACATGTGAGGCCACACGGCATAGCTTTGAAAGACCATGCCGAGCTGGCGTTCATTTGCGGGCACCAGCACCTTGTTGTCGAAGACCTTGCGGCCGTCGATCGCAATCACGCCAGACGTGGGTTTCTCGAGGCCGGCAATCGACCGCAGAGTGGTGGTCTTGCCACAGCCGCTGGGACCAAGCAGTGTGAAGAACTCGCCATCTGCCAGCTCGAAGGAGATGTCGTTGACGGCGACCTTGACGCCGTCCGACACCGGGAATTCTTTGACGAGATTGGTAACGCTGATCATTGTCTTAGCCTAAGAACGTATGGGGGGCAGATGCCACTGCACCCGCCCCCCATGTAGTCACTTCGATTGCATTCGGTCTCTCAAGACTCGAAGTCGGGGGCGATGATCCCCTGGATCAACTGCCCGGTGGCATTGGCGTTCTCCGCGTCGTCCGCCGAGTCGACGAACACGAGCTGTGCCGTGTCAGGCACACCGGCCGGCGGATATACGTTGGCCTTGAACTCAACGGCCTCAAACGCGGCAGCACCTTCGTCCGTTGCCAGCCAACCGGCGAAGCAAGCAGCTGCGTTCGGATGCGCAGCGTCCTTCACGAGGCCGTTGAAGAGGATCCGGATCGGCACGACGTCCATGTAGTGCATGTCGATCGGAGCACCGTCTGACTGCAGCTCGGCGTTCGAGTCTGCCCGGCCGCTCGATGTCATCAACGCGCCGCCCGAGAGGACCTCGGTCATGCCTGCTGTGCCACCGCGGATGACGATCGGCTCCACTGTGTCCGCTAGACGCTGCACATAGTCGAGTGTGTCTGCCTCGCCCCAGGCGATCGCCAGCAAGTCAAAGGGGTTGCCGCGTGGGTCCACCACGAGGTTCGCCTTGTACTTCGTGTCGACCAACTCCTCCCACGTAGCGGGGAGATCGGCTGGGGTGCCGAGGTTGGTGTTGTATGCAATGCCCAATCCGACGGCGAACAGCCGAATCATGTTCGTCTCGTGGATCATCGAGGGATCAGCGCCAACACCGGTCCAGTCGTAGTCCGGGTCGATCAGATCGCGGCTGATGATCGGGAACAGGCCGTCTTGAGATCCGTACAAGAGATCCGGTTCGATCGGTTGACCGGCTGCGATCGCGGTCAGAATCTGGGCCGACCCATCTTCCTCACGGATCGACAGGAACTCGATCTCGATTCCCGGATACCGAGCCTGGAACGGCTCAATGATGCGGGCGAAGTTGTCCGGCTCAATCGTTGCCCAATAGGTGAATGTGCCCTCGTCTTGACCTGCGGCGCACACTGCTTCGAGGCCGGTGGCCGCCGGCGCGTCCGTGCCGGGAGCGGCAGTCGTCGCTCCCGGTGCCGCTGTAGTCGTCGAGCCCTCGTCGTCACCGCACGCTGCCGCCACCAATGCCATGGCGACGAGAACGACGGCAAACGACTTCCAACCGCGTTTCTGTCTCTTCCTCATCGTTGTCTGAGCCCTCCTAATCGAGCTGCATTCCCTTCGAGCAGTACCGGCAGCGTTTGAATTTCTAGAGGCGAGTCGCCTCATAAAGGGAGACTGTATACGATATGCAGACGCCGCGCACTCGGCACTGATCTCTCGGGTGTGGACACGGCAGTCGAATCCACCGCTACATCATCTACTCGAGGAGGGACGTGACACGGGTCATCGCCAACGGAGACGTGTTCGTCGAGGGGTCGCGCCGGGAGCTCGATCTGGTCATTGAGGAAGAGTCCATATCCGCTCTCGTGACCCGGGGTCATGGGCCCAGCGACGCCGAGGTCATCGACGCCACCGGCCTCATCGCAATACCGGGTGGAGTGGACGTCCACGTCCACACCCGCGAGCCCGGCTACACGCACAAAGAGGATCTCATCACGTGTACCAGTGCCGCCGCGGCCGGTGGCTACACGACGATTTTTGGGATGCCCAACCTCGATCCCCCGACAATGACCACCGCCGACCTGGACTCGGTACTCGATCTGTATGCCGCCAAGAGCCTGGTGGATTACAACCACAACCCGGCCGCCAAGGTCCTCGATCAATTGGGCCCGATGGCCGATCGGGGCGTCGCTGCCTTCAAGATCTACATGGTCGTCGACACCGGCCGCACGTATCCGCATCCAGCAGCCATCGGCGTTCACGATCACGGCGAGCTCTACCAGGCCATGAAAGAGGTAGCCAAGACGGGGCGCCGGCTGATGGTGCATCCTCACGACCAATCGATCATGGATGTGGTCGAGCAGGGTTATTGGGCAGCGGGCGATCGGTCGCCCTGGGCCTACGGCAAGACCCTGGCGGCCGAGGATGGCCTGATCTGGGACACTGCGACCGCCACCTTGCTTCGCCTGGCGGAAGCCACCGGATGCAAGCTCCACATCGTCCACACTCAGACAGCGCGCCAGATCCAGATGATCCGGGAAGCCAAGGAGCGCGGTGTCGACGTCAGCTCTGAGACGAACCACTGGACGATCTTTCTCGGTACCGAGGAGGACATCAAAGAGCAAGGCTCGTACGTCCTGTCCTATTGGGTACCGCCGCATCACCAGCAGGCGGTGTGGGAGGCGCTCGCAGACGGGAACATCGACATGCTGTCGTCGGATCACGCTCCTCACACTCGGGAGGAAAAGGAGCTCGGATGGACGGACGCCTGGGCGGCTCACACCGGGACGCCCGGCATCCAGGAACAGCTTCCGTTGATGCTCGACGCGATCAATCGCGGCAAGCTCACCCTGGAGAGGGTCGTCGACCTCACCAGCGCCGCGCCGGCACGGATCTTCGAACTGGAGCGCAAAGGTTCGCTGGCACCCGGATCGGACGCAGACATCTCACTGGTAGATCTGGATCGCACCTGGACGATCACCAACGACGTAGTTGAGTCCAAGATTGGCTGGACGCCCTACCACGGTCGATCCATCAAAGGCGCAGTAGCTAGGACGCTGGTGCGGGGGACGGACGTCTATGCCGACGGCAAAGTGGTCGGCGCCCCAGGACACGGAAAGCAGGTTGACATCCGATGACTATGAAATTTGGGCTGCTGCTCCCCCATTTTGGGGCTCACACCGATCTGGACTTCCTATTGCGCGGATCAGAGTTGGCGGAGAAGCTCGGTTTCGATTCGGTGTGGGTGCGCGACCACTTGCTATTTGAGCCACACGGCGAGTTCGAGGCAGCCGACCGCAACTTCCTCGAGCCACTCACTGTTCTCAGTGCGGTTGGGGCTGTGACGGAGACCATGACCCTTGGAACGGCCACGCTGATCCCTTACCGTCACCCAATCATCACGGCGTTCACCCTGGCATCGATGAGCCACATGTTCGGCGATCGGATCATTGCCGGATGGGGCGCCGGGACCTTCGATCACGAGTTCGACGCTGTCGGCATGGGCGGCATCTTCCGGCCAGAACTTGTCGAGGAGAACGCCCGCATCTCCGAACTGATCTTCGCTCAGGATGACGTCGAGTACAACGGTCCGCACTATCAGTTCGACAGCGTCACCGTCTATCCGAAGCCGGACGGCAGGATCCCGTTCTGGTACGGCGGCGCGACGCCGGCGTCTGCCAGACGCGCCGCCGAGTACGCCGATGGTTGGATTCCCGGCCGAATCACGCTCAAGACGATCGAGAAGCGCGTCGCCGCGATGCGCAAGCTGGTCGCTGAGAACGGCCGACCGATGCCGACGGTCGGTGTCGTGCCCCCGACCACCATCGCGGCAACGGAGGAGGAAGCATGGGCCGGCACCAGCGTCGAGGGCCTCGTCAAATGGGCGAATGACAGAGGCAAGTGGTGGGTCAAGCCGGAGTCGGGCAAGTTCGAAACCGCGGCGGACATCGAGGGATCACTGATTGCCGGAACACCAGATCAAGTTGCAGAACAAACTGCGAAGTTCGCCGATGTCGGCGTTGACCACCTCGTATTCGATCTCCGCCTCAGCTTCGACCGCTGGCATGAGTCGATCGAGCTTCTTGGCAAAGAGGTTCTTCCAGCACTCACATAACCCGACCGTGGTCGGCCGAACGGACGTGACCCATCAGCTACCAACGCCCCGCCCAGTCGCACACGACGGTTGACACGTTTGCGGTTGTATCGCGCGACGAGGTGGTACGGGTTTCCGGAGAAGTTCTCGACCGGCCGGCGGCAGAACTCCATCAAGTTGAGGACATCTTCACGATCGAGGTCGCCGAACTGGATTGGGACATCGGCGCCGTCCTCTATGAGCCGACGGACCCCTCGCAGATTGCCCGCGGAGCGGATGGCAAACGGGTAGGCATCTTCCTGCTGCATGGGGGCGCCGGTGATTTCAAGACAATGGAAAGCCGGGCGCGGCTGCTGGCTTCGCGATTCGGCTACCGGGTTGTAACCGGGACATTCCCCGGACGCTTCTACTTCGACGATCCGAGCCGCGACTGGCCCGGCGACACGATCAAGCCGGACGGCGCGGTGCGTACACCCATCTGGAAACGGGGCGAGCACATCACCGCCGATCAATACGAGGTCGTGATCGACGAATCGATGCGGGCCCGGTACGGCAGGCGCACGGTCGCTAAGGCAAAGCCCGGAACGTTGTTCCGCGACAGGTTGGCCGCCAGCCCGCTCGCGATGGAGGCCGCATGCCGAACCGCAATGGAGCGGCACTTCCCGCCGGACGAGTATTCGATCTACGTCCATGGACACTCGACGGGTGGGCCTCTTCAGTTCATGATGTCGCAGCGCGTCCCCAACATCGCCGGCGTGCTGGCCATCGAGAATTCAGCCTTCGGCTACATCAACGAGGCCAAGCATCAATGGGCCGGGTCACCGGAGCGCACGGACCGTTTCGATGAGCTTTACATCCGCACCTGGCGCGACATCGCCAGATACGCGGGGGCCGAGGCCCTCGGCCGGGATGGGAGCGACGCTCTCAAGCGGCTTCCCTGGCTGATGGAGGACGTGCTGGACGCATGGAACCTCGAGCGCGACCGCCCACAGTTCAAGTGTGAATACCTCGTGACGTGGAACATCACTGCGGCGCTGGCGGCTGCAGCCGGGGACACCGCCCGTCGCTTGAATCTCGACGAGACCGCAACGGACAGACTGGTAGCCGAGTATCTCGGAATGACGCGGGAGCTGGCAGGGGTCGATGCCAAGCCGGTGCCCAATGTGCTGTTCGGCATTTCGGCGAACAGCCGCGATCACAGCCCGGAGGTGTACGAAGAGGCAATCCTCCCACTGTTCGCAGAAATGCAGCCGGCTCCGCTGGTCACCGTCACCCGCTTTGGAGCCGGTATGCACGGTTATGCCACGCCGGAGCCCGACCTCCCCATGGGAATCGCTCCCGCTGTCTTCGCATCGTGGGAGGACGCCATCCGAGGCGGCTATTTCACGGCCGGCTAGTGGAGCTGCACCTCGGGAACGCCAAGCGGAGGACGGCGCCGCGCCGCACGCAGCCATCTAACGTGATGTCCGGGCCGGTGGCAATCAATCGGGACGAACCACATGTCGATGAGATCCTCCATAGGACCGTTGCGCGTCAGGCATTTCCGCGCCCTGTGGGTGGCGGCCGTGTTCTCAAATGTCGGGTCGTTCCTGCAGGCGGTGGCCGCATCCTGGGCGATGCTGGAACTCACCGGCTCGCCATTGTGGGTGGGACTGATGGCGGCCTCGGCCACCCTGCCGCTGTTGTTTCTGGCGTTGCCGGCCGGCGCCCTCGCCGACCTGGTGGACCGGCGCCGCATCTTGCTGATCGCCCAGTCGATCATGGGCGCAGCCGCAGTCGCGATGGCAGTTGCCTGGTACATGGACATCATCGGCCCGGGCCTGCTGCTCGGGTTGGGACTGGCGCTCGGCGTAGGACTGGCCCTCAACCAACCTGCCTGGCAGGCAATGGTCCCGGATCTGGTGCCGCGCGGCATGGTGGCAGACGCCGTTGCCCTCAACTCAGTTGCCTTCAACGTCGCCAGAGCCGTGGGCCCGGCGCTCGGAGGAATCATCATCGTCACCAACGGACCGGGCCTCGCGTTCGCCCTCAACGCCGTCTCTTTCATCGGCGTGATCGGCGTCGTTTTCACCTTCCGGCCGGCGGTACCGGACGACCTCGGTGACGAATCTGTCGGGAACGCCATCGCCGTCGGGCTGCGCTACGCCCGCTATACGCCCCCCTTCCGTCGCCTGCTTGCCATTGCAGCCGGCTTCGCCGTCACGAGCGCGGTGGTTCAGTCTTTGCTGCCAAACATCACCGTCGATGCCCTCGGCTCCACCGCCTCCACATACGGGTTCCTGCTCGGGGCAATGGGCGTCGGCGCTCTAGTCGGTGCGTTCACCCGCAGCTTCGGTCTCGAGCGGCTGGGGGCTGCGATGGTTCCGCTGTCGATAGCCGCCTTCGGGGTTGCCGGAATCGTGGTTGGGATGTCACGGCTGGTGCCACTGACCGCATTGGCGCTGCTGATCGCCGGCCTGCTGTGGGTGTGGTCCCTGGCCACGCTCAACGCAACCGTTCAACTGATGACCCCGCAGTGGGTGCGGGGAAGGGCGATGAGCCTCTACACATTGGCCTTCGTTGGCTTCCTGCCGCTTGGCTCCATCATCGGTGGGGCGTTGGGGAACGTCATCGGCGCTGCCGAAGCCACCGCCGTGATGTCGGTCGCCACGGTGGTCCTCGGGCTGGCCTTCACGCGAATCGGGATCCCCGCGTTGGGCGAGGGCGCCACGAGCGATCCGCCCGCCGACTGGGTCGCCCAACCGCACGCCGCTCACATGGAGGGGGGACCGGTAATGATCGTCAACACATGGGTGATTCCACACGAGGAGTTGGCCGAATTCCTCACGACGATGAACGAGCTGCGCCATGTCCGCCTCCGCACCGGCGCCTATCAGTGGCGTCTATATCGCAACGCCGAGGATCCCCACCGCATGTCCGAGTTCATGCTGTTGTCCTCATGGGAGGATCACATCCGCCAGCACCACCGTATGGACGCGGCCGCGGTCGACGTGATTCGTCGAGCCAGCAGTTTCGACCAGTCGGGTGGCCCCCAAACCCGCCACCTCGTGGCCCTGTCGGTCGATCCAGGAAGCCTCCCCGAGTGGGATCAGCTACTGGCAGTGCACGACGACCTGCACGCCAGCGACGGTTCGATTCCGCTCGATGTCAACGATCCGGTGAAGGCTGCGCCGCGCGAATAGGTGTCGCCCGCCGTTCACCTCACGCGGAAGCGGTGCTCGCCACATCTACGTTCGGCTCCAGCCTGATCTCCGATGTGATCGAGCGGCTCACGAGGCAGACGTGCTCGGCCTTGTCGAGAAGGCGCAAAGCTTTGGCGACATCGGCCGCATTGGCAACCACAACCCGGGGGCGCAACGTCACGATGTCGAATTGGTAAAGCCGGTCATCGCCGCGCTGCAGGTGCCCCGAGGGGCTATCGGAGTATTCGAGCACCTCGAGTCGGGACGCCTCGGCAATCGCCCGGAACGTGGTCATCAAGCACACCGAGATCGAGGCGACGAACAAATGCTCCGGGCTCCAGACACCCGCCGGACCACCAAATTCGGGTGGCGGAGCCACCTCGATCGTCGGTAGGCCATCGCCGGGGGCCCCCGTCACCATTCCGGTTTTGATACCCGAGCCGCTCAGCTCGATGAAGTAGTCATGGGATTCGATCAATTTTTTCCTCCGTATTCACCACTGATGCAGCAAGGCCCGAATTGGTCCCGCCTCGACCTTGTATCCTCGATCCCTGATGGCCACAGAAGACGCCTTATGGGCTTACGCGGATGATCTGAAGCGGTATGCCACCTCACTATCTGAGAAACCGACTCCAGAAATTCCGGCAATCTGTCGAAGTTCTCTATGTCAAACATTCGCATACGACCATTGACGGAGGTCTATAAGGCCCCGTAGGGTTGTATGTGAATACGCTGCGTAGGGGAGATGGAAGCGTTGCCTCGGAAATATGTTCTTTCGGTCGTCCTGACACTCGCCCTCGTGGCGTCCGTGGTCGCCCCGGCGCTGGCCGCGCCCCTGGCACCACCTATTCCCGAAGATGTTGAGGCGGAAACGTGGATCGTGACCCTCGTCGACGGTGCCCGCCCCGATATTGAGGGTCGGGCCGCGGCCAGAAGTGTCAATGCCAGAGCCGAACGGCTCTTCGAGCGCGCCATCAATGGCTTCACGTTCCGCGGATCTGAGCAGGCTGCCAATCGACTCCGGAAGAACCCACAGGTGTCTTCGGTGGTGGCTAATGGCAACATCGAGCTCGCGGACACCGAGCCTCCCGGGATACGCAGGATTGAGGCCGCCGCCGCCCATCAGCCCTTCAACGGCAACTATCGCGGCAATGGCGCCCGGATCATCATCATCGACTCCGGTGCCGACATCGACCATCCCGACCTCCTGCCCAATCTCGACCTAGACAATGCCCTGAACTGCGTGTCCGGCGGCACTAACGCTGATGACGACCTCGGCCACGGAACCCACGTTGCCGGGATCGCGGCGGCCGCATCCAACGCCGGCGGCTTCGGCTTCGGCGTCGTGGGTGTCGCCCCTGAGGCGACGATTGTCCCCATCAAGTCCTTCGACGCGACCGGCAACGCCACCACACTGCAGGTTCTCTGCGGTATCGAACACGCCATAACGGTGGCCGGCGACGGCATCCCGACCGTGGTCAACATGAGCTTTGCCGAGACCGGCGGAGATTCAATCTGCGACGATGTCGACACTACCGACGTCCTCCATGAGGCTATCTGCAACCTCTCCGATACCGGCGCGATTGCGGTCGCCGCGGCCGGCAACGCCGCATCCAATGCTTCCACCACCCAACCGGCCCTGTTCGCCGAGACAATCGGCGTTTCGGCGATATCCGACCTGGACGGTCTACCCGGCGGTCTCGCCGATTGCGTGATCGACTGGAACGTGCTCGCTCAGGCCTGCGATGATGAGTTCGCCAGCTTCTCGAACTACGGCAGCGTTGTCGACGTCACCGCCCCCGGCAGCATCATCAAGTCGACCGTTCCCGGCGGAGGACACGGAGAAAAGTCCGGCACGAGCATGGCGGCTCCCCACGTCGCCGGCGTTGTTGCCCAGCTGCTCGCCCTCGACCCCAACTTGACCCTCGATGATGTGCGCGGAATCCTCCAAGAGACCGGTGAATGCCCCGACGGGTCAGTCAACGGATCAGCCGGAAACTGCGCCGGAGCGTCGTGGCCGGGCGACCCGGACGGCATCGCCGAGCCGCTGGTCAACTCGCTGCGGGCCGGCCAGCTCATCGACACCTCAGTCCGCTGGCTGTCACCTGCACCCACCGGGTTCCTCGGTGGTGTCCTCCCAGTGGTGCTGCAAGTGTTTGAGGATGTGCCCGGGTCAACGACGGTTGAGTGGCGGGTTGATAGTGGTGCCTGGCAGCCGGCCGTTTTTGATTCCGGTTCCGGTTTCTATGAGGCGTCGTGGGACACGGCAACGGTAGAGGGCGGGGCACACACGCTGGAGGCACGGGCCACGCTAGGGGAAGAGACTTCCGATTCTGCCTTCACCGTGATCGTCAGCGCGTATGCGTCTTCGGTGTTGGCTGATGGTGCGTTTGTGTTGTGGCGGTTGGGTGATGCTTCCGGGACGGTGGCGGTTGACGCGGCTGGGTCGGTTAATGGGACTTATGCCGGGTCGCCTTCGTTGGGTGCTGCTGGTCTGATTGCTTCTGATGCTGATACTGCGGTTACCTTTGATGGGGTCAATGATTCGGTGAAGGTGCCGGATAAGGCGGTTGTCAATACTGCGGGCCCATATCTGGAGAAGACCATTGAGTTGTGGTTCCGTGCTGATGATGTGACATCGCGTCAGGTGCTCTTTGAGCAGGGGGCCGCTTCGCGGGGTTTGTCGCTGTATCTGGATCAGGGCAGCGTCTATTTCGCCGGCTGGAACACTATCAATGATGACGTCACGACGCCGTGGGGTCCGGTGTGGGTTTCCGCTGACGTGACCGAGGGGACCATCTATCACGTGGTGTTGGTCTTTGATCAGCCGGGTGACCGGTTGGAGGGATACCTCAACGGGGTCTCGATTGGTTCCGTGTCAGGTGTTGGCAAGTTGTTCACCCATAACGGTGACGGTGGCCTCGGCTCCATGAACGACGGGGTCCGTTTCCATGACGGCGCCGACACCAACAAGAACCGCGACTACTTCTTCACCGGCACCATCGACGAAGCCGCCCTCTACGCCACCGCCCTAACCGACACCCAAATCGCCAACCACCACGACATTGGTGGCACGGATCCGGTGGGTGCCGAGCCGGTAGTGGCAGTGATCGCTCCTAGTGAGGGTGCCACCGTGTCGGGTGATGTTGCCGTGTCGATCGATGCCTCTGATGTTGAGAGCGGGCCCGGTTTCTTGACGGTGCAGTGGCGGGTTGATAGTGGTCCGTGGCAGAACGCTCTGTTTAATCCGGGTTCCGGTTTGTATGAGGCGTCGTGGGACACCTTGAGCGCCGGTAACGGGTCTCGTGTTCTCAAGGTGCGAGCAACCGACAGCGACGGCCGCACCGGAACCGATCAGGTGACAGTCACCGTTGCCAATGTGACATATGCGTCTTCGGTGTTGGCTGATGGTGCGTTTGTGTTGTGGCGGTTGGGTGATGCTTCCGGGACGGTGGCGGTTGACGCGGCTGGGTCGGTTAATGGGACTTATGCCGGGTCGCCTTCGTTGGGTGCTGCTGGTCTGATTGCTTCTGATGCTGATACTGCGGTTACCTTTGATGGGGTCAATGATTCGGTGAAGGTGCCGGATAAGGCGGTTGTCAATACTGCGGGCCCATATCTGGAGAAGACCATTGAGTTGTGGTTCCGTGCTGATGATGTGACATCGCGTCAGGTGCTCTTTGAGCAGGGGGCCGCTTCGCGGGGTTTGTCGCTGTATCTGGATCAGGGCAGCGTCTATTTCGCCGGCTGGAACACTATCAATGATGACGTCACGACGCCGTGGGGTCCGGTGTGGGTTTCCGCTGACGTGACCGAGGGGACCATCTATCACGTGGTGTTGGTCTTTGATCAGCCGGGTGACCGGTTGGAGGGATACCTCAACGGGGTCTCGATTGGTTCCGTGTCAGGTGTTGGCAAGTTGTTCACCCATAACGGTGACGGTGGCCTCGGCTCCATGAACGACGGGGTCCGTTTCCATGACGGCGCCGACACCAACAAGAACCGCGACTACTTCTTCACCGGCACCATCGACGAAGCCGCCCTCTACGCCACCGCCCTAACCGACACCCAAATCGCCAACCACGCCAGCATTGGCGGCATTGGCGGCCTGTAGCGGTCTCGACCAGAAGGACCCGAGAACCCAAGCTGCCCCGGAGAGCGAGGAGCCGACCACGGCGCCGCACTCTCCGGGGCAGTTGACTGTTGCTGGAGGGAGCCAGGTGGCCGCGGCACCTAGCTGGTGCGCAGGGCCTCGGTGGGAGACAAGCGTGATGCCCGCATTGCTGGGTAGAGGCCGGCAATCGCTCCGATGAGGATGGCCGCGCCCAAGCCTCCGGCCCACGCCAGGGTCGGGACGAGGATCGCCCATCCCTGACTACTGGCATATATGGCGGTCACCCCGACGCCGAGCAGCACTCCGCCGATGCCCCCGATCACGGCAAGCAGCAGCGCTTCTCCGAGGAACTGCACCGCCACGTGGCGCCGGGTGGCTCCGAGAGCCCGCCGCAGGCCAATCTCGGCACGGCGCTCCAGCACGCTGATCACCATGACGTTGGCGATACCGACGCCGCCGACGAGTAGCGCCACAGCGCCCAAGCCCAAAAACAGAGTTGTGAACGCGTCGCTGGCGGCCTCACGAGCCTCGAGCGCGTCCGAGGGCCGCGACACCTCGATTTCTTCCGGGTTCTGTGGATTGGCCGACGCCGGGAGAACGTCCATGACGTCATCGACGAACTCCGGATTGGTTCGGACATAGATCGAGTCCGCCACCGGCTCGTGGCCGAGGAACCTCTCGGACGCCGTGACCCCCACCAGGGCGGCCCGGTCGAGGTTCGGTGACAGTTCGAACTCTTCGAGAACCCCGATGACGGCGAACCACTGATCCCCGAGCCACACCAAGGGCTGGTCATCGACGTCGCTTATCCCGAGCCGCTGCGCCGCGACTGCGCCCAACACCACAGTTGGATAGTCCGCTGTCGCTTCGGTGAGGAAGGCGCCGTCGGCGATCCGGCCCCCGAGCGTGTCGAGCAGGTTCACGTCTACAGCCTGGACGGAGACACCACCGGTCTGGCCCGACGGGATGAGATCGTTCTTATACACATTGGCGTCCACGCCCGAAATGGAGCTGGTCGCCTCGACAGGAGCAATCCGGGCCACCATGCCGGCCGCCTCCTCGGGTAACTGGCCGGATCCGGCCCCGATGCCCTGGCCGGCTTGAACAGTGAGGAGGTTGGTGCCGAGGCGGTCGAGCTTGGCGAGAAGGTCCCACTTGCTCGACTCGGACAGGCCGAGAACCGAGACCATGGCAGCGATTCCGATCATGATGCCGAGGGCGGACAGGCCCGCCCGCATCTTGCGGGTGCGCAGTCCAACGCTGGCCGTTCGCCCCAGGTCACCGATGTGCAGCCGGCTCGGGGCGAGATCCGTTCTTGCCATCAGCCGGTCCCCCGGCCGTTGCGGTCGTCGGACTCGATCAGTCCATCGCGCAGCGCGATGGTGCGCGGGAAGCGCTCGGCGATCTCCCTGTTGTGGGTGATGACAACGATCGAGGCTCCCTCGTCGTGGAGCTCTTCGATCAGCTCGACGATCGAGTCCGATGTTTTGGTATCGAGGTTGCCGGTTGGCTCGTCGGCGAGGACGATCGCCGGCCGTCCCACCAGCGCCCGGGCAATGGCTACTCGCTGTTTCTCGCCGCCCGACAGTTTGGTCGCCGTGTGCATCAGGCGCGCTCCGAGGCCGACGCGCACCAGGGCATGGGCCGCCATCTCGCGCCGGTCGTAGAGGCCCATCCCGGTGTACAGCAGGCCGTCGGCGACGTTGTCCATCGCCGTGTAGCCGTTGAGCAGGTGGAACTGCTGAAACACGAAACCAATGTGGCGGGCCCGCAGCGACGACAACTGCCGATCGGTCAGCGAGTTGACGCTGTGCCCAGCGATGACAACGTCGCCGCTGGTCGGCCGGTCGAGCGTCCCGATCACGTGGAGCAACGTCGACTTGCCCGACCCGGAGGGGCCAACGACCGCAAGCAGCTCTCCGTTCGCGACGTCGAGGCTCACACCCGCCAGCGCATGCACCGGCGGCTCGGTCGGATAGACCTTCGTGACGTTCTGGATCGAGAGGACGAGGCCCGGAGGTGCCGTCGGCATCGCCGGATCGAGAGCGACCGAGCTCACGGCACTACAACCAGCATGCCGGGAGTCACCTGGGTGTCGGTGACCTCAACGAGCCCATCGGCATAGAAGCCGGGCTCGACTGGGACGAGCAAGGTTGAGCCGTCGTCCTGTAGGACTTCGACGGCGTAGCCGCCCTCGGACAGCGCCACCAGTGCCGACACGGGTACTGCGACCACGCCTGATACGGAGTCGGAGACGACATCGACGTCGACCGGAGCCTCATCGAGACCGGCTGCAGCCGAGGTGTCGTCCAACGAGATGACCACTTCGAAGATCGCGTTGCCCTGCTGATCGAAGCTGGCGATGGTGGAAACACTGTCAACTGTGCCGGCCACTTCGACGTTGCCGGGTAGCACCACCACCACACTGTCACCGGCGACCACCAAACCCTGATCATCGGCCGACAGGTCCACCTTCACAACTATCCCGGCGGCGGTGATTGCGAGTACCGGAGTTCCGCTGCCAACGGTGGCGCCGATCGAGGAGAGCTGGTCGCTGATGCGCAGTGCGCTGGCGGAGAAGTAGACCTCACCCAGGTTGACGATGCCGTCGGTCTCAGCGCCGATGTCTGCCTGCCATGCCAGCACCGCGTCGCGGGTCTCGGCGGTGAAGCTCTCGTCGACCGTCAACCCGTCGCCGTAGCCCAAAGCGACTAGCGCCGACTCGAGCTGAGCCACGTCGACTCCAGGCGTCAGCGGCTCAGTCGCCAGGACGAGGGCGCCTTGAGAGGAGCTGAGCTGTGTGCCGACCTGAGTCACGCTGGTGACAATCGACGGGCCGGGGATGAAGTAGACCTCGCCGAGGTTGACGATGCCGTCATCTTCGGCCCCAACGTCCTCTTGCCAATTTTCGACAGCGCTTCGGGTGGCGTCCGAGTATTCGTCGTCGACAGTGAAGCCGGTGTATCCCAGGGTCGACAGCGCCGTCTCGAGCTGGGCCACGTCGGCCCCCGTCTGGTTGGTCGACAGGTCCTGCATGGTTCGATAGGCGGGAGTGTCGCCGTAGAGGGCGACCACGGGCGACCCGTCGATCTCAAAGATGACGTCGCCCTGGTCTATGACAGCGCCGACATCCACCATTGCAGTGATAGTGCCGTTGGCTCCGGCGGGAACATTGCTGGTGCCGGACGCCAGAGCGAGATCACGATACGGCGGCGCCGCGCCGGTCAAAAGCACCACCGGGTCACCCTCCACGCGATACAGCACATCGCCGTTGCCGATCACGTCGCCGGGAGCGGCGACAAAAGTGAGGACACCGGGCTGAAGCGTGCTGATCGGGTCCTCGGCGACCCGGCCGAGAGTTCCATCGAGGGTGTCGACTTCTACGAGGTCGGCGGTGACAACCTCAGCGGTGTTGACGGCCGCCGGCAGGACTTCGTCGTCCGCCGGAGTGTTGGCGCGGGTCGTCAATCCAATTGCAACTGCGACAAATATCAGAAGGCCCACGAGGATCCATGGCCACCGCCGCCGCCGCTTGCGGCCAATGGCAGCATCTATCTCAGCCGCCGACCAGCCTGTGCTGGCAGTAACTGGTTCTGGTGCTGCGCCGTCCATATCACCGCTACGAAGCTGGGCCGGGTCGTGGCCGTCGGTTTCTACACGTTGCACGTTACCCACCGTTCTAGTTGTCGTTGCTCGGAGGAGCGCCGCCGAATCCCCGACCGCCGCCGGGCTCGAAGCCCGACAGGATGTCCTGGCAGGCACCTGCGGCGGCCTGGAACGCCGGGTCTTCTCGGTCGATAGCTCCGAACGGCCCGCCGCCGCCCTGGCCTGGTGTCCCGAAGTTGCTGAAGTCAGGGTCATCCATCGGGTAGCCGTTGTCGCGCACACAAGCAGCGAATTCGAGGAGCTGGTCCTCTAGCTCCGTTCGGTCCTCATCGCGAAATCCGAGAGCGACCCCCTCGAGAAACTCGCCACATTCTTCACGAGCCGCCCGAAAGGCCTCGCGGTCCAAGTTGCCGGCGTCGCCACCTTCGGCTCCTGCTCCGGCGTTCGGGCGAGCTATGCGCAGGTTGCCCTCACCATCGACGGTCGGGTCATCGATATCAACGCCGGCTTCGCGCATACATGCAGTGAAGGCGAGGAGCGCCTCTTCCTGGGTCATCTCGGGCACCACGGTCGGGTCGCTTGCTCCGTCCAGCGGAGCGGTGTTGTCGAGGCTGGCCACACCTTCGTCGGCGCCGGCGCTACCACCGCAAGCCGCGGCGACCAGGGCGAGAACCGCCACTAGCAACAGCAGTCGTTTCATGATTGAAGATCTCCTTGGGGGCGGGTCGGCTCAAGTGACAAGAGTATTAGAAACCATCATCCTGAGAACACGTTAAGAGGGAAAGCGCCGCTTGAGGCGGGCGCCTGGGCGCCGCGTCAAATCGTGGCAATCGTTCTCAACTAATACTTGTCCGTGTCACTAAACTCGAAATAGTCCTTTTCTTAATCCCCCGATATCGTCGCCATCGCTTACGATCTGTGGCTGAAGCTGCCACTGTCCGCATGAAATCCGGAGGACACCGATCTTGATCTCGAAACGACGCGTCGTACTCGCCACCGTGGCGGTTCTGGCCTCCCTAGCTGTCCCGCTACCGGCTGCCCGGGCTCAAGCCGAGGTCAACTGGTCCGAGGCCTTTCCGACAACCGGCAACGTGACCATCCCGGTGGGCACCACCGCCATTCTCGACACCAACCTCGACCTCACCGGTCTCACTATCAACGGCACCGTCAAGTGCGGTAACACCAGCGTGGCGATCGACGCCCGCTACATCCTCGTGAACGGCACTCTACGTTGCGGCTCTCATGCCAATCGGTTCACCAAGACGTTGACGATCACACTGACAGGTAATGGCAACAGCGATTTCCACGGATACGGCGACAAGTACCTGGTTGTCGCCGGAGGCAACCTCAACCTGCACGGGGCACGTCGTGTGTCGTGGACCCGACTCACTGCCACCGCCGCCAAGGGTGCCACGACCCTGCAGGTCGCTAACCACGACTGGAAGGTGAATGACGCCATCGTGATTGCCTCCACCGATTTCCGCCCCGAACAGGCCGAAGAGGTTCGCATCACGGCGGTCAACGGCAACACGGTCACTATCGATCAACCCCTCGAATACATGCACTATTGCGACACCGAGACCTACCGGGGCCGCTCGATTACCGAGTGCGCCGAGGTGGGTTTGCTGAAGCGCAACATCACGGTTCGGGGCGACGCGGCTTCACAGAGCACAATGATCGGCGGCCACGCCATGTTCCTCAGTGGCAGCCGCATCCGGGTCGAAGGCACCAGCTTCAAGCAGATGGGCCAGGTCGGCCGGCTGGCTCGCTACCCGGTCCATTTCCACCTGTTCGGTGATGCGTCGAGCAGCTTCTTCGTCAACAACTCGATCTGGCATTCGTACAACCGGTTCGCAACGTTGCATGGAGCCCACAATCTGCGGTTCTATCGCAACGTCGGTTACGACACGTTGGGGCATGGCTTCTACTTTGAGGACGGCATCGAAACCGGCAACCGCCTCATCGGCAACCTCGGAGTCCTCGCCAAGGAGGGGATTGCCGGCAAGCTGACGACGCCGTCCGATGAAGATGCCTCAGTCTTCTGGATCACCAACCCCGACAACTGGATCGTCGGCAACGTCGCCGCCGGGGCCGATCACTCCGGCTTCTGGTACGCCCTGCCGGAGCACCCGCTGGGCCCGAGCTTCGACCCGAACATCTGGCCACGACAGACCCCGATCGACATGTTCCACAACAACATCGCCCATTCGGTCGGTTTTGCCGGTCTGTACATCGACCACGGCGAACGGCCAGATCGCACCACCGAAACGACTTGGTACAACCCCCGTGAAGTACCCGGCGACAACGACTCGCCACAGGTGCGGCCCAGCTTCACCAAGTTCACGTCCTACAAGAGCCGGGCGTATGGCATGTGGGTGCGGACATTCTCCGGCGCCCGGTTCAAGAACAACACATTTGCGGACAACTGGCGTTCGATCTACCTGGCCAACATCCGGTCCGGGCCGGACCGAGACAATGTGGGAACAATCCGCGAGTCGTTGATGGTCGGCGAGACTGACAACGTCGGTCAGCCCGAGTCGTGGGAAACCACCGGCCTCAACGGACGCAGCCTCCCGCAACCATGGGCTCCCGACAAGGCGCTAGGTGGGGTCCCGTTCTATGACGGACCGATGGAGATCCGCCAGGTGGTATTCGCCAACTTCGTGCCGAACTCACAACGTAATGCCGGCGCCATCACGAGCCTGTTCCCGAATGCCTTCTGGGTGAGCCCGGAAAACGCCGTGTACTACGCCAAGTTCACGAATTCACGCAAGGTGCTGCTGCCTGTGGTTGAGGAATACATGGATGGAGATGCCACAACGGTCTTCACCGACGCCACCGGGTCCGTCACCGGCACCGCAGGAGCGGAGCTGGTGTCGCGCGGTGCCCTCTTGCACGATTCGTCCTGCATCAACCGCAGCAGCTGGCAGGCCCGCCAATGCGACTTCGGTCACATCAGCATCGTGGTCAACCGCCTCGATGGTGCGTGGGCACGCCTCGAGCTGACCCGCAACGATGGCCGCCACTTCGGCTTCGACGGCTCGGGTGATGTGGATCACACCGTCTACTTCACGGTTATCCCGGAGAGGGTTCACACCGTGTCGTGGGAAACCAGCGTGCCTGCCGAATTCGACATGTACGTTGCCGGTGTCTCTGCAGCAGCCGATGGCGAAGGCGCCCGGGTGGCGTTCCCGGCGCCAAGCGGGTCGTGGACGTTCCGTGTGAACGGCAACAGCACGCCTGCTGCCAGCCTGGGCGCACTCAACTCTGGTGGCTCGAAGTGGTACTACGACAGCGGGACCAAGCTGATCCATGTGCGGATGGTGGGCGACAACTGGGTGACGCTACGTCGCTAGCTCGTCTGTGACTTGAGTCGATGCAGTCACTCCATGAGCCGCAAGGTGCCCGGCAGGTCCATCCGCCGCATCCGGCGCAAAGTCAGTAGCGGCGCCGCCGATACGGCCAGCACCCCCATCACTGAGACAACCAGGACCGTTGAGGGCTGCAGCAGCACCGGCAGCGCAAAGTCGGGGAGCGTCTCTGCGAGAAGCTGCTGGGTCATCCACCACACCATGGCCAGCCCGCCGGCGAACCCCAGGACCGTCGCCATCGTGCCGATGATGAAACTCTCCACCGACGCCATTCGTAGGGCGGTCCGCACCTTCACTCCGAACGCGAACATGGTGGCGTGATCGCGCGCCCGCGCCTCGAGATTGATGGCCGCCGTGTTGAACGCTATCAGGAGAGCCAGGAAGAGAACGGCAACCACCATCACCTGAACAATCCCGAGGATCTGGTCGAAGGCATCACGAACTGCCTCGGTAGCGGCCGTCACCGACTGCACAGAGGCGACCGACCCGAGGGCGAAGAGCTCCTGCTGCACTTCAGTGAGGGTCGCGCCTGGCGCCGGCAACAGGTTGAGCGAGTTCGTGATGCCCTCGAGGTTGAACAGGCCAGCATGATCCGAGTGGATATATGCAACGCCACGCAGCGGTGACGGATGGGTTCCGATGACTGGGAGCGCACTGTCAACGAACCGGTAGGAGGCCAGGCCCTCGCGCACCGGATGGCGCAGCGTCACCATGTCCCCCACCCCCACGCCAAGGTCGGCGGCAGCCTTCTCAGCTAATAGCACACCGGGTGCAGTGCTCAACTCGCCCGCCGTTACCGACGGTCGCCACATACCATCGGTGAAGTCGGCCAGCCCCACGAACACCTCAAATTCGTCGACTGCCGTCGAGACCGACCCGGACAGGCGAAGAGCCGGCTCGACCGTAGCCACCGTTGCCGCGTCGCGAACGGCGACCAGCTGCGGAGAAGCTTCTGGGTAGAAGGTATCGAGGGCAACGGTGATGCGGTCCGGCGTATTGCCCACCGACTCGCGCTCTGCAGTGTCGACGGCTCCAAACACTGAATCCATGATTCCGAGGAACCCGACGAGAACGGTCAGCGACGCGGCAATGCCGAGCACCGTCAGCGCGGTCCGCCGTGGAGACCGCCGCAGGTTGCGAAAGGGCATGGCGGCAAGGATGCTTCGAGAACGCCGGCGGCGGCCCCGCTTGGGGCCCTTGCCGGTTAGGTAGGCCGGCTTGATCGCTTCGATCGGCCGCACCCGAACTGCCCGCCACACTGGAATGGCGCTGGCCAGGAACGGGACTATCAAGCCGACGGCGGCGACGCGGACAAAAACGGCAGTCGGAAACG
>Ga0224512_10001431_pt1 | contig 22978 bp, 18 predicted proteins | sample SF_May12_sed_USG_4_FD_169103 | JGI IMG/M metagenome (GOLD analysis project Ga0224512, IMG submission 169103) | Sediment microbial communities from San Francisco Bay, California, United States - SF_May12_sed_USGS_13 | ecosystem: Environmental > Aquatic > Marine > Sediment | place: USA... | reverse complement strand
CCCAGGATGTCGTTCAGGGTGCCGTCCCACGTCTCGGCGACCACCGGGAGCGAGGCGAGCCACGGCGGGTACCCTCCGCCCTCGTAGTCGACGCTCTTCGTGGCACCCCAACGGACGACGGCATGATGGACGATCCCTACGTTGAGGGTGTTCGTGATCATGATCGGCCCCTCGAGCAGGCCGGAATCCTCGACCCAGGTCGTGCCGGTCATCTCGCCGTCGCCGTTGAGCGAAAACCAGGCGGCGAAGACGGGGTCGGGCGTCTCATTGCCCCGTGGCCACACCGCGGTGACGCCCGTCCTGACCGGGCCTACACCCACCACCTTGGCGCCACTGCCCCGAATCAGGGTGGTGTGACCGACTTCGACGCCGCTCAGGTCCGTGATCGCGTTGAGTGGTCCCGGTCTTCCCTCGAACGGAACCCCCAGGTCCCGCGCACGAGGAGCCTGGGCCTGGGCCGTGCTCGCGGCCGCACCCACCCAGACGAAGCAGCATGCGAGCCCAACCCCAGCGATCCTTCGAGTCATGCGTCGAGCTCCCTCGTTGAGGTCCGGTCCGTGACTTCGAGCAAACGACGTCGGAGCGACTCGCACGGCAAGGGGCCCGCCACCGTCACTCGACGGGCTTTGATGGTCCCCGCCCGGACCGCCGCGGTCGACGCCAGTGGCCGGCCGATCGGCCGAGCCGTATCCTCAACCCAGAAGCGACGCGCTCGTGCGAAGAGCCCGCGACCCCTTGGACCCGGAGTCGTCCATGACTACGCGAAGAGAGTTTCTCCGAGACGCGACGCTGGGCGTCGCCGGTGTCGGACTGGGGGCGACGCTCCCGGGAGCCTTGGCCGCCGCTACTGGAGCATCGGTTCGGTCGGTACCGCTGAAAGTCCATCGGTCCGAGCAGGTCGCCACCGGGACGGGGCTCTTCTACGATCCGGCCTGCCTCGAGCACGTCGTTCCGGCTGCCAGCAGCGGTGCCCCCCGACCGGAGATCGCCGAGCGACTCGTGCGGATCATGCAGGTGATGAACGAACGCGGCCTCGTCGACGACATGCGGCCCTTGAGCGCTCATGCCGACCCGATGCCGTACATCGCGGCACACCACACGGCGGAGCACGTCGCCGGAATCCGCAGGATCCCGGTCACGGGGCCGCTCGCGGAGCTCGCGGTCGCAGGAGCGCTCGGAGCCGTCGACGCGGTCGTCGGTGGCGAGGTGAGAAACGCGTTCTGCGCGGTCCGCCCTCCTGGTCACCACGCCAACAACACGGGCGAGGAGGAGGGGTTCTGCTATTACAGCAACGCGGCAATCACCGCACGGTATGCGCAGCGGGCGCATGGGTTCGAGCGCGTCCTGATCATCGACTGGGACTATCACCACGGGAACGCGACCCAGAACGCCTTCTTCGAGGACCCCTCCGTGCTCTTCTACTCGACGCACGACTGGCAGGCGTATCCCCAGACGGGCGACCCGGCGTTGGTCGGCGAGGGCGAGGGTCGGGGCACGAATATCAACGTGCACTTGGACTGTGGGAGCCGGGATCTCGACATGCTACGTGCATGGGATCAGCGGCTGGAGCGCGCCGTCTCGGATTTCGACCCGGACTTCATCATCGTCTCGGCGGGCTTCGACAGCCGGCAGGACGACCTACTCGGTTGCTTCGACGTGACCGACGATGCCTTCCGCCGCATGACGCGTAGCGCCATGGCCTTTGCGGACTCGTGCTGCGAGGGGCGCCTGGTGTCACTCCTCGAGGGAGGCTACAACGTCGACGGGCTGGCGCTGGCGACCGCAGCCCATGTGGAGACGCTGCTCTCCGGTTAGCCGCGATTCGATCGTGGGTCGAGCGTGGCCGCGTGGAATGGCCGGATCGGCGTATCGCCGGACGTCACTGTGGCCAGACGTACCCGGCGGCGATTGCCGCGAAGGCGGCCACCTGGCCATCGATCCATTGCGTATCGTGGCCCAGCTCCTCCGCCATCAGCGCGGCCACGGCCGGCGCGGCCTCGATCGAGGCCCGCGCATCGAAGATCAAGGCGCGGCTTCGGCGGGCGAGCACGTCGTCGATCGTGCGCGCCATCTCCTCCCGACACGCCCAAACCACTTCTGCGCGCGTCAGATCCAATCGTTCGTGGACACGCTGCGCGAGCGAATCGTCCTCGGTCGCGAGCTCGGCGATCCGCGGGGCATCCGAACCATACGCCTCGAGGGGACCGAACTTCTCCGCGTGTTGGTGATATCCGTGGATTCTGAGGGCCTTGGTCTCGCAGTCGACGATCTCTAGATCGCCGAGCGTTTGCGCGGCGTCGACCACGTCCTCGGCCATCTTCCGATACGTGGTCCATTTCCCTCCGGCCACGGTCAGAAGACCGGAATCACTGATCCTGATGGCGTGCTCGCGCGAGATCTCGGCGGTGTCGTCCGCATCCCCCTCGGCCACCAGCGGGCGAATTCCGACGAAGACGCTCTTCACGTCGTGGGGCTCGGGGTCGTGCGTGAGATAGCGGGCGGCGTGCTCGATCAGGAACGCGACCTCCTCCTCGAACGGGCGCGGCTCGAGCTCGACCGACTCGATCGGAGTGTCCGTCGTGCCGATGAGCACGCGATCGTACCAGGGGATTGCGAAGAGGACGCGGTCGTCGTCGGTCTTCGGGACCATGATCGCCGAAGAACCGGGCAGGAACTCCCGGTCGAGCACGATGTGAACTCCTTGGCTCGGACGGATGATCGAGCGTGCCGCGGGGTCGTCCATTCGCCGAACGGCGTCCGTAAAGGGACCGGTCGCGTTCACGACGACGCGGCCCGGCACCTCGATCGACGCTCCCGATTCGTCGTCCCGCACCTCGACCCCGCGGACGAAGCCGTCCTCGCCCTTGATGATCGAGGTCACGGGGCAGTAGTTCACCAAGGCGGCACCCTGCTCCGCGGCGGTCATCGCCAGGTGGATGAGGAGGCGAGCGTCGTCGAACTGCCCGTCGTGGTACACGACGCCACCCCGAAGGCCGTCGGTCTCGATCGTCGGAAGGCGTTCGACGGTCTCCTCTACGGACAGGTTCTTCGACTGGCCGAAGCCGTACCGTCCAGCGAGCACGTCGTACACCCGCATCCCGACTCCGTAGAACGGAGCCTCCCACCACTTGTAGTTGGGGACGACGAAGGGCAGATCCGTGACCAGGTGGGGCGCGTTCCGGTGCAGGATCCCGCGCTCCTTGAGCGCCTCCATGACCAGCGGGACGTTGCCCTGCTGGAGGTACCGCACGCCGCCGTGCACCAGCTTGGTCGATCGGCTCGACGTGCCCTTCCCGAAATCGCTTTGCTCGAAGAGCACGACGTCGTGTCCCCTCGAGGCCGCATCGACGGCGACGCCGATCCCGGTCGCTCCGCCTCCGACGACGATCACGTCCCAGGGGCGGCCCTCCTCGGCTCGTTCGTGGACGCGGCGCAGCATGTCGGGGCGGTTCATCGTGCATGGGGGTTCGAGTGGGTCTGACCTGACCAAGGTACGGTGCCGTCCGATCCCGTGTACATTTCGCCGAGCCCGCCGGCTCTCGGCCCCCTTTCGTGCAAAGAGCGCCTCAAGCGAGCCGCACCTTGGCCGACATGTCGGGTAGCGGGACACATCACGCCTACTCCCGAGACGCCCGTGTCCGCTCCGCCCCTCGTCATCCGACCCGTCGCTCGCAGCGCGGCGCTCATCGCGCTCGCGCTTGCCTGGGCCTCGACACTCGGCCACCACCCCCTGCAGGCACAGTCGATCGACGACCCCACTCGCCTCACGGGTGTGGACCCGGTGGACGTTCGCGCCGAGGCATCGTGGGACGAGGCAATCACGATGGAGGCAGGTGGCGCCACGCCAGCTCAGTTCCTGGAGGCCTTGCAGGCGACGTTCGGCGAGGCGATCGCTGCGGCCGACGCAGCGCCGAGCGTAGTCGAGGGAGCCGGGACGACGATCGCGTGTCACGTCGACACCTTCTACGACCGGGGGCTGATCGTATACTCGCTACGGGTGCAAACGGAGGCCGAGGGCGACGACGGCCGCCCGGTCATCACCTGGATCAAGAGCGACGTCGGGAGCTACGGTGCAGCAGCTGCATCTCATGTTCAGGCTCGGTGAGCAGTGCGCGGATCTCTTCCTCGACGACTGGCGCGGCGCGAATTGACCTCGACAACGAGGGGCAATCGCTAGGCGATGATGTCGTGGATGACGTTGCCCGCGACGTCGGTCAGCCGGAAGTCTCGACCGGAATAGTTGTAGGTCAGCTTCTCGTGATCGATCCCCATGAGGTGGAGGATCGTCGCATGCAGGTCGTGGATGTGAACCGGGTTCTCCACCGCCTTGAACCCGAAGTCGTCGGTGCGGCCATAGGTCATTCCACCCTTCACACCGCCACCCGCGAGCCAGATCGAAAAACCGAACGGGTTATGGTCGCGACCGTTGGTGACACGACCCGCGGCGTTCCCACCGCCCGTCTCGAGCACGGGCGTGCGTCCGAACTCGGTGCCGCATACCACGAGCGTATCGTCGAAGAGCCCACGTGACTTGAGGTCTTTCACGACCGCTGCGAACGCCTGATCCGAATGCCGAGCATTCACTCGATGGTTCATGATGTCCCCGTGATGATCCCACGGGTCGCCCTTGGCGTAGTAGACCTGCACCATGCGAACGCCCTGTTCGATGAGCCGAACCGCCATGAGGCATCCGCGGGCGGTGCTTCCGGGGCCGTACAGACGCTGCGTCGCCTCGGTCTCCTTTCTGATGTCGAAGACTTCGGGCGCCTCCGTCTGCATCCGGTACGCGGTCTCCATCGCGTCGATGGCACCCTCGATCTCCTCGTCCTTCTGCTCGAGCCGCTCCAGGTGCATCCGGTTGAGCTGCTCGACCAGGTCGACCTCACGCCGCTGATCCTCGAGCTCCACGTTCTCCGTGTGGATGTTCGGAATCAGCGCGTAGGGGTCGAAGTCGTCTTCGAGGCGAGGGATCTTGTCGGAGATAAACGTGCCCTGGTGAATCGCGGGCAAGAACCCGTTGCTCCATAGCGGCGGGCCGACCACGGTGGGCTGGTCCGGGCAGAGCACGACGAAGCCCGGCAGGTTCTGGTTTTCCGATCCGAGCCCGTAGGTGAGCCACGACCCCAGCGAGGGTCGCCCCGGCTGGATATGGCCCGTGTTCATCATGAGCAGCGACGGCTCGTGATTCGGTATGTCCGTGTACATCGAATTGATGACGCAGATGTCGTCCGCGACCGATCCCACGTGCGGGAAGAGCTCACTGACCTGGAGCCCCGACTTGCCGTAGCGCTGGAACGAGAAGGGCGACTTCATGAGCGAGCCGGTCTTCCGCTCCGTCTTGATCTCACCCGTGGGGATGGGCTGACCGTGGTAACGGTCGAGCTCGGGCTTCGGATCGAAGGTGTCGACCTGTGAGACACCCCCGTTCATGAACAAGAAGATCACGTTCTTCGCACGGGGCGCGAAGTCGGGTTTCGGTATCAGGCTGCCCATGGCCGACCGAATGGGGCTCGCCGCCTCCACCATCGACGCTCCGATCATCTGCGCGAACGCCATCATGCCGAAGCCGGCGCCCATCGTCTTGAGCGCCTCTCGACGGGTTTGTGGCTGCCCCCCCACGAAGCCGCAACCGCGGTGATGGTGGTCGTCGTGCCCGTGTCCGTGCGCCATATCGTGTCTCTGTATCGGCAATGAGTGGGAGCGTATGCTAGCTGATGAAGCGGAACTCGGCCGCGCTGAACAGTGCCCGAGCGTACTGGACCCACGCCTTCAGCGACGCGCGGCGTTCCGCCATCGCGCGATCGTTCTCGGCCTGGCTCGTGACCGAACCGCCGTCGCCCTCAGCCCGCCCGGGATCGTCCGCACTGGAGTGCGCGTTCCTGCCTGACGCACCCGAACCGGACCCTCCGTCCGTGCCGGGCGGGCCGCTCGCAGCGTCACCCTCTGCGTCCTCCTCCGCGACGAGCTTCTTCAGCTCGTCGTCGAGGTGCGCGGCCCGTTGGGTCTCGAGGAACTCCAATCCCAGCTCGGCCTCCTCCGGGGTGACCTCCCGCCCGTACAACAGCGGATACGCCGCTTCGAGCATGGCGCGATCATCGAAGTGCTCGGGGGGGTCGGGGTCTTCCTCCTCGCCCTTCTTCACGCCGGACCTGTCGGTCGTTTCAGCGCGCCCCTCGTCCGCGGCCCCGTCGTCGCCCTGGTCCGAGCCCTCGGCCGACCCGCGCTCGTCGGTCACTTTCGCCAAGCGTCGCACGAACGCATCAGCCTGACGGTGGACGAAGTCCGAGTTCATGAAATAGAGGCTCTGCAAGGGGACGTTGGTTGCGTACCGTCGCTCGGCGCTCAGGCTCGGGTTCGGGAAATCGAACGTCTGCAGGTACTCGTGGAGCTGGAAACGGCTCACCTCGGCGTATAGGGTCCGTCTCCTGTTGTCTTCGTCGTCGAGCTGGAGCGACTCCCCGCCGACCTCGTCGTCGAGCTCACCGGAGACCGCGAGGAGCCCGTCGCGAATGGCCTCGGCCGTAAGGCGCTGACGGTTGAACCGCCAGAAGTACCGATTCTCCGGATCGACCCCGGCGAAGGTCGGATTGTCGTCGGCCGCGAGCTGATAGACGGACGAGAGCATGATCTCTTTGTGCAGTCGCTTGATCGAATGCCCGTTCGCGACGAAGTCCGAGGCGAGGAACTCGAGGAGCTCGGGGTTGGTCGGAGGTGAGCCGGCGAAACCGAAGTTGCTCGGCGTCCGGACGATGCCGGCACCCATGTGCCATCCCCAGACCCGGTTGACGATCACCCGCGACGTGATGGGATGCTCGGCGATGTCGCGGGCGAGTCGCAGGCGCCCGCTTCCTTCCGTGTAGCGATCCGGCGTCTCGTCTTGGAGCACGTGTGGAAAGCCACGCGGCACACGCTCGGCCAACGTGCGTGGATCGCCTCGCACGTGGAGCCCGATGTCCGCGATTGCGGCCTCCTCCTTCTCCTCGACCCCCATGACGAACGGGATGTCAGGAAGAGCCTCTTCGAGCTCTTCGATCTCCTCGCGCATCGCCGCGACGTGGTCGTCCGCGATACGGCTCAGCTGGCGCTCGAGACCCCACCCGCTGAACCGGAATACGCCCGGCTGAGGAAAGAACGTGTCCAGCTCGTTATCGAGGTCGAGGCCGAAGAGATCGGTCAGGAGATTGAGCTTCTCGCGGTCCATCGTGTCGAGCTCGAGCTGGTGCTGGTCGAAGAAGCTCTCGAAGCCGTTGGGCATCGGGGTCGACTTCGTCTCCTCGAGAGGCGTGCCCCGCGCGATGATCTTCCGGTTCCGTTCCTCCAGCTTCTGCTTCTCGGCGACGAACTCGAGCACCATGCGCTGGAAGTCGTCCGCGAGCTCCCGGGCGCGCTCCTCGGTACCGCCCTCGTCGGCGATCATCTCCTGCCAAGGAACGACATACGGGTAGTGCTTCGGCTCCTTGCCCAGAAACCGAATCCAGCGCTGCAGGACCTCGAGGTCGAGCCGCGCGCGCGACGCCGCGGTCTCCACGGGGAGTTGTTCCTTACCGGTGACTTGCCACGCCGCCATCATGTAGTCGGAGGTCTGGAGCGAGAGCACTCGCGCGAGCTGCTCGGCCTCGGTCGAGAGATACTCGGCGAGCCCCTCCTTCATCGTCTTGATGAACTCCTGTTCCTTCTTGTATTCCGCCGCCGCCGCGGAGTCCGCGACCGGGTATTCGTAGTAGTTCGCGTTGTCGAAAATGCCTGCGATGGCGTAGTAATCGTGCGTCCCGATGGGGTCGTACTTGTGATCGTGACACCGCGCGCACCCTACCGTCAGCCCCATGAAGCCGCGCGTGGTCACGTCGACGCGATCATGGCGCTCGTCCGCGCGCGCGATCACCGGGTCGGCAATGTCGTAATACCAGGGTCCCTGCCCCAGGAAGCCGAGCCCCGGGAGCAGGTCCTCACGCTTCTCCTCCGGCATCAGATCCGCGGCCAGGTGCGCCATCAGGAACGTGTCGTACGCCATGTCCTCGTTGAACGCTTCGACCACCCAATCACGGTGGACGTACGCCATGGGGTAGCGCTCCCTGCCTGACCCGCCTGGGGCGAGCCCGCGGGTGTCGTCTTCCCCGAAGCGGGTCACGTCGAGCCAGTGCCGCCCCCAACGCTCTCCATAGTGCTCCGAGTCCAGAAGGCGGTCCACGACCCGCTCGAACGCATCCGGGGATTCGTCGTTAAGGAACGCGTCGATCTCTTCCGGCGTCGGGGGCAGGCCGATCAGGTCGTACGTCGCGCGCCGAATCAGCGTACGCTTGTCGGCCGGACCGACCGGCGCGAGCCCCTGCCTCTGGAGCGCCGCGAGCACGAAGCGGTCGATGTCGGTCTTCGCCCACGCATCGTTCGTGGGGGTCGGGACCGACGGACGAGCCAGAGGGCGGAAGGACCAATGGCTGCGCTCCTCGGCCGTGATCGCACGCCGCGGGATGGCAAGCGGAGCCGATACGTCCGCCCACTCCGCCCCCGCCAGAATCCACTGCACGAATCCTTCGATCTCCTGCTCGCTGAGTGGACCAGCGTTGCGCGGCATCTGGAGGTCGTCGCTCGTGTGGCGCAGGGCGGCGATCAGAACACTCTGCTCCGGATTTCCAGGTATGATCGCCGGGCCACGGCCGCCGCCTTGGAGTACCCGCTCTCGCGAGTCGAGCCGGAGCCCACCGCGCTCGTCGTCGGTGTGGCAGGAAAAGCACTTCTGCTCCAGGACCGGACGCACCCTGTCGACGAAAATCTGAGCCCCGGGGGACAGTCCTGCGGACTCCGGCGTCGAGGCGAAGGAGACCGCCGACGCCGCCTCCGGCCAGGGGGCGTCCATCCGAATCCACTCCGCGAGCCCCTCGATCTCTCGGCCCGTCAGGGCCGCCGCGTCCTGCGGCATCTCCAAGTCCTCGATCTCGTGACGAACGACTTGGATGAGCAAGCTCCCGTCCGGGTCACCCGGGACGATGGCTGGTCCCGACCTCCCACCACGGAGCAGATCCTCGAGCGAGGTCACCCGCAGCCCGCCACGACGCCGCTGCTCGGAGTGGCACTCCGCACACTTCTCGGCGAGCACCGGACGGACGCGCGTCTCGAAGAACTCGTCGGAGGATTGAGCGCCTGCGTGAGGCGCGAGGAACGCGAGCGCGATTCCCGCGGCGAAGGCGGCAAGCGCGAAGGAGAGCTTCATGGGTTGTCGGCGGGTTGGTGCGGGACGGCTCCCCGAAAGGGCGAACCGCGGGTCCATCGCGCGAATATGGCGTCCCGACCCGCATGACCGCAAAGAGAAACGCCTGTTTTTCCGGCGCCGCCGATCGACCGCTGCCAAGCGTCCGCTCGGCCTCCGGTCACCGGGCCTCCCCCGGGGACGAACACGCCGCGTTGCCGGAAGCGTCCGTCGCGCAGACTTCGACGTCGTGCGCATCGGCCGGGATCGCCGCCCTCCACAGATACTCGCCGTACCACGACATCTGCCCGGAGATCGTTGCGTCCATGAGTCGATACCGGACCTCGACGCTTCGCCATTCGGTCGGCAGGGTCGGGCTCTTCCGATCGTGGACGCGTGCCCGCACCAGGCGCTCGCCCGCCTGCGGGGTGATCGTGACGAGCGTGATCACCGGAGCCCGGGTATCCGAGGCCAAGCCACGACCCGAGAAGATCCGCTCCTGGATCGCGGTCGGATGCTCCCCCTGCGACTGGACCACGTCGATCCGACCGTCCCCGTCGACGTCGCCGATCGCCATTCCCAACGTTCCCGGCGTGTCGGCACCCGAGAAGACGTCGGTCGCGGCCCTAAGGCCACCGCGTCCGTCGTTCACCATCAACCGATCGGGACCGCTCAGAGAGCCGATCAGGAAGTCCGCGTCCCCGTCGGAATCGTAGTCGAGGTAAGCGACCACGTTGTCGTCTTCGCCGATGTTCTCTGCGTCCGGCCACCAGTCGTCGGTCGCGTCCCGGTAGCGACCCTCTCCGTCGTTCCGGAATACGTGCTCTCGCCGGCTCGAACCGATCCCGCCCACGATGTCGCCGTCGTTGATCGTGACGAGGTCGAGGAAGCCGTCTCCGTCGAGGTCCATGGCCTCGAACTCGTAATTATTGGTGTATTGGGGCAGCCCACGGCGGTCCTCCGCGAACCGACCCGAGCCGTCGTTTCGAAGAAGCACGCTGCCTGGACAACGCTTACACGAGATCAATCCGTCGAGGTCGAGATCGTTGTCGACGTCGACGAGCTCCACGTCCCATGAAAAACCGACTCGTTGTGCCGGCATGCGCTCATCGGTGGCGTCCGAGAAGCGTCCCGCTCCGTCGTTCAGCCAGATACGCGTGACGCCGCCCTCGTTGGTCATGTTGTTGCCCGGTCCCCAGTCCGCGAGGAGTAGATCCAGGTCGCCGTCTCCGTCGACGTCGCCCGGCTCCGCGTCTCCCAGGCTGAGCGGTCGTCGCGGAAGGTGGCTCGCGGAGCGCTCCGCGAAACCGCCGTCCTCCGATGCGAAGAAGATCCGGCTGGGAGTCTGGTAGGTGTTTCCCACGAAGACGTCGACCCGGCCGTCCCCATCGAAGTCTCGCGCCTTGATGACGCGGGTAAGGTCTCGCGTGCCGAAGATCACGTCGGAAACGTCTTCGAATCCGGCTTCACCACGGTTCAGGAACGCACCGTTCAACTCCGGCTCCCCCGGCGTGGAGTAGTCTCCCCCATTGGCGAAGAGCAGGTCCAGGCGTCCGTCCCCGTCGAGGTCGGCCAGCTCGACCTTGTTCGTCCAGGATCCGGTCGAGTCGAGGAGCTGCTCGGTGACGTCGAACCAGACCGGGCCCTCCGGCAGGGGAACCGCGGGCTCCGAGCCTCTGTCAACCCGGTCGGAGCGGGCCGCGTCGGGCGCTGAGCACGCGGCGAGCGACGCGGCGACGAACAGGGGGAGTACGAGCGGGCGGCGCGAGAAGCCGAGGACGGTTCGAGTCTTCATCGCGCGAAGGTCGGCGATCCGGCAACCGACTCGCAATGGCTCGCGCCCAAGTAGGCGGCTCCGGGCCGAGACGCTACCATACGTGCGCTTCGAGATCACCGTCGGTTCGGGAGCCGTAATCGTGAACGATCAGTCCAAGGCATTCCTCGACCGCCTGCTCACGACCCCCGGCATCTCGGGGTACGAGCAGTCGGTCCAGCAGGTCGTGAGAGACTACGTGTCGGAGCTCGCCGACGCGGTCCACACCGACCTGCACGGCAACGTCCTGGCGACCCACAACCCGGGCGCGGAGCTCCGCGTGATGTTCGACGGGCACTGCGATCAGCTCGGCATGCTCGTCTCGCACGTGGATGCCGAAGGCTTCGTCTACTTCCAGACGGTCGGGGGTTGGGATCCGCAACAACTCGTGGGCCAACGGGTGACCATCTGGTCGCCCGAAGCCCCCGTCCACGGGGTGATCTCCCGGAAGGCGATCCACCTGCTGACCGAAGACGAGAAGAAGAAGGTGGTCGAGACGAAGGACATGTGGATCGATATCGGCGCGACCGACGAAGGGGACGCCCGCTCAGTCGTCCAGATCGGGGACCCCGTGACGGTCCAGCTCGGTCCACAGGAAATGCGCAACGGATTGGTGAACGCGCCGGCCATGGACAACCGCACCGGCGTGTGGGTCGTCTTCGAGGCGTTTCGTAGGGCGACCGAGCGCGGCGTCGCGTGTACGCTCGTAGCGGCTTCGACCGTGCAGGAGGAGATCGGCCTCCGTGGCGCGCGTACGGCGGCGTATGGGGTCGATCCGCACGTGGCCATCGCCGTCGACGTGACGCACGCTACGGACTGCCCCACGGTCGACAAGCGGCAGCGCGGTACGATCGCTTTGGGCCAGGGGCCCGTGATCGTGCGCGGCCCGAATATCAATCCCCGGGTCGGAGCGCGTCTCGACGAGATCGCGCTGGCGAACGAGATCCCACATCAGGTGGCCGCCCTCGGGCGTGCGGCGCCCAACGATTCGAACGTCCTGCAGATCTCGCGGGCCGGCGTCGCGACGGGTCTGGTTCAGATCCCGAACAGGTACATGCACAGCGCCGTGGAAACGGTCTCGCTGGACGACCTCGACCACGGGGCCGAGCTGCTCGCCCAGTTCGCGATGTCGCTGACGCTCGACGCAGACTTCACACCGTAGGGAGTCCTATGCGGCCGTCTCCGGGATGAGCTCGTCCTCCGACCGAGCTTCGGCCCGCGCGCTTCGGAGCGCGGCGTGGGCCGCCGAAAGCCGGGCGATGGGCACGCGGAATGGCGAGCACGACACATAGTCCAGGCCGAGCCGGTGGCAGAGATCGATGCTCGCGGGATCCCCTCCGTGCTCACCGCAGATGCCCATCTCGAGCTCAGGGCGTACTCGCTTACCCTCCCGCACAGCCCACTCCATGAGCCGCCCCACGCCATCCTCGTCGATGGTCTCGAACGGATTCGACGAGAGCACACCGCTCTTCAGGTACTCCACCAGGAAGCCCTGCTCCGCATCGTCCCGCGAGATTCCGAACGTGGTCTGAGTCAGGTCGTTCGTCCCGAAGGAGAAGAACTCGGCCGTCTCCGCGATCTGGGCTGCCGTCACCGCCGCCCTCGGGATCTCGATCATCGACCCGAAGCGGTACGGCACTTCGATTCCCGCTTCGCTCATGACCGAGCGGGCTTCCGCTTCCAGCATCTCGCGCATGGCCCGAAGCTCCGCCACGTGCGCGACCAAGGGCACCATGACCTCGGGATGCACGTCGATCCCGCGCTCGGCGCAGGCGCACGCGGCTTCGAAGATCGCACGGACCTGCATCTGGACGAGGCCCGGAATGAGCATCCCGAGGCGGACCCCTCGGGTCCCGAGCATGGGATTCTCCTCGCGCAGCGACTCCACTCGGTCGAGGTACCGCTGCTTGGTCGTGATATCCGCCAGCGCCCCGTCGATCTCGGAGAGCGTATGAAAATGCTGCAGCTGGACCTTGAGATCGGCGAGGTCACGCACCAGCTCGTCATGGTCCGGCAGGAACTCGTGCAGCGGTGGGTCGATAAGCCGGATGATGACGGGGAGGCCGTCCATGGCCTCGAACAGCCCTTCGAAGTCGCCCCGTTGAAGAGGCAGCAGTTCGGCGAGTGCCTCCGCGCGATCGGTGGGGTCGGCCGCCATGATCATGCGCTGTACGACCGGAAGTCGATCCGACTCGAAGAACATGTGCTCGGTGCGGCAGAGGCCGATACCCTCCGCGCCGTATCGCCGGGCCCGCTCCGCGTCCTCGGGATAGTCCGCGTTGGCGCGCACTCTCAGGACCCGCACCTCGTCCGCCCACGAGAGCAGCCGAGCGAGCGAAGGGTTCTCCAGGTCCGCCGTGACCGTCGGAAGCTGCCCCGCGAACAACAGTCCTCGCGTCCCGTCGATCGATACCCAGTCGCCCTCGGTGAGCTCGACGTCGCCCACCGTGAGCGACTTCCCGACCACGTCGATCTCCATCTCCACCACCCCGACCAGCGCGGGCCGTCCGAACTGTCGGGCCACCAGCGCGGCGTGACTGGTCCGACCGCCCCGGCTCGTGACGATCCCCCGCGCGGCGAGCATGCCGTGGACGTCGTCGGGCTTCGTGTCGGGGCGCACGAGAATGACAGGTCGACCCTCACCCGCCACGCGTTCGGCCGTGTCGGCTTCGAAGACGATCTGACCCACCGCCGCGCCGGGTGAGACGGGAAGGCCTCGGGCGAGGATCTCGGCGCCGCCGACGGCCTCGGGATCCAACGTTGGGTGCAAGAAGACGTCGACCTGAGCGGCCGAAACCCTCTCGAGCGCCTCGCTCTTCTCGATGAGCCCCTCGTCGGCCATGTCCACCGCGATGCGGACCTCGGCCTCCGCTGTCCGTTTTCCGTCCCGCGTCTGCAGGATCCATAGCCTTCCGGACTCGATGGTGAACTCGAGGTCCTGCATGTTGCGATGCCTGCGCTCGAGCTTGTCGGCGATCTCCCGGAGCTCCCCGAATATCCGGGGCATCCTCCGCTCCAGGTGAGACAGGTCGTGCGTCTGTCGTGTGCCGGCAACGACGTCTTCACCCTGGGCGTTTTCCAGATAGTCCCCCTCGAGCTCCTTGGCCCCCGTCGTGCCGTTGCGGGACATGCACACCCCCGTCGCAGACTCCCCGTCGATGTTCCCGAACACCATCGTCTGGACGTTCACGGCAGTGCCCAGGTCGTTCGGGATCCCGGCCGCCTGTCGGTAATCGATCGCCCGCTTGCCATTCCAGGACCGGAAAACGGCCTCGGTGGCGGCGTGGAGCTGGTCCCGAGGCTCCTGCGGGAAATCCTGTCCGGCGAAGGTCCGGATCACGGCTTTGAAGCCGCCGCAGACGTCCTTCCAGTCCTCGCCGGTCAACTCTGCGTCGAGCGTGACACCCCGATCGTCCTTCCGCCTGGAGATCACCCGTTCGAAGGCCTCGTCGTCCAGGTTGAGCACGACGCTTCCGAACATCTGCAGCAGCCTCCGATAGAGGTCGTACGCGAAGCGCGCGTCAGCCGTGCGATCGGCCAGGGCTGCGGTGATCTCGTCGTTGAGTCCCAGATTGAGCACCGTATCCATCATCCCGGGCATGGAAAACTTCGCGCCGGAGCGACAGGAGAGGAGAAGCGGGTTCTCGGGATCACCGAAGATCTTGCCGGTCTGCGCCTCCAGGGCGTCCACCGCAGCCAGTTCTTCCGCCCAAAAGCCGTCCGGGAATCGCCCCCCGCTCTCAAGGTACGCGTTGCACGCCTCGGTGGTCGCGGTGAAGCCAGGAGGGACGGGGATCCCGAGCCGCGTCATGTCCGCGAGGTTGGCCCCCTTACCGCCCAGGAGCGACCGAACGGCGTCCCACGATCCGGCCGCGGACTCCGCTGCCTCCACCTCGGTGAAGAGATAGATGAACTTGCCCATTGCTTCGTCGCCTCTAATTCGTCGCCTCTGATAGGTCGCAACCCAACGGAAGCTAGGGCGACGACGCCATCGCGGCGATCCGAAGAACCCCGGGGATCGTTGAGGGGAATTCCGAGCCGGATCCACGCCACGGACCCCCTGACCGATCCACCCCTGGAGCGACTCCTGCCTCCCGAAAAAAGAAATGCCCCCCGGAACACCACGACCATTAGATTCGCGCTGAGGTTCATTCACGCGCGATTCTTCGGTCGCGCCCGGAGCAAATCCTCAAGACAGAGGTTAGACATGCGAAAGCTCGCATCGGGACTCGCAGTCGCGGCGCTCGTAATTGCACCCGCCGCCGTAAGCGCCCAGGTCCAGATCGGACCGACCCTCGCGTTCCATGACGACTTCGACTTTGGAATTGGCGCTACCTTCGGTGCGCAGGCGCCCCAGCTCGGCGAGGGGATCGGCTTCATGGCCGACCTCATCATCTTCTTTCCCAGCACCGACGGGGTGGATTACTTCGAGATCAACGGGAACGTGACGTACGACTTCCCGCTCGAGAATTCCACCGTGCTCCCCTTCGCGCTCGGCGGCCTGAACATCGCACGCGCGTCCGTCGATGCAGGGACCCTCGGGAGCGTGAGCAACACGGAGATCGGGCTGAACTTAGGCGGCGGAATCGTCTTCGATGCCGGTTCCTTTCGGCCAGCCGTGGGCGGTCGCTTCGAAGTGAACGGCGGCGAGGGCTTCGTGCTCTTCGCCACGCTTCCGTTCCAAGTCGGCAACCGCTGACGTCCGAAGCTCGGGCGACAACCGGCCCCGACGGTCACGCCGTCGGGGCCTGCTCTTCTCGAAATCTCGTCTGCGCCCGTGGCGACCGCATGTCGCCGCCTCGACGCTGCCTGTAGCCCCAGCCGCACCGAGCCCGGCACGGGAACGATGACCGACTCGGCTGGCCCATCGTTTTCCCGTGGCCCACATTGGGTGGACCGACGCGGGGCGGCGTACCGAACCGCGGCGATCGGGACCCCGACTCGGAGGCTTGCGTGAAGAAGCGTCACGTCGCGGGGGCCGCCTTGGCCCTCGCTTCCGTTCTTGTCCTCCCATCCCCGGGGACCGCTCAGGCGCCCGAGGTACCCCGCACCGCCGCGGGCCACCCCGACCTCAGCGGCATCTGGCAGGCGCTCGGGAACGCACATTGGGACATCGAGCCGCACGCAGCGAGGCCCGCGCTCGCCATGGAGCCCGGCCCGGTCGTGTCGGTGCCGGCGCGGGAGGTAGTCGCCATGGGCGCGGTCGGATCGGTCCCCTCGGGGTACGGGGTGGTCGTCGGTGGCGAGATCCCATACCGGCCGGAGGCGCGGGCGGTGCGCGACGAGAATCGCGCGCTGTGGCTCGAGCGCGACCCCGAGATCAGATGCTACCTCCCAGGTGTGCCTCGCGCGACGTACCTGCCCTTCCCCTTCCAGATCTTCCAGAGCGATGCGCGGGTGCTCATCGCGTACGAGTACGCCGGCGCGGTGCGCGACGTGTACCTCGAGGATCCCGGGCCTCCGCAGGTGGACTCTTGGATGGGTCAGTCGGTCGGCCGGTGGGATGGAGACACCTTCGTGGTGACCGTGAACGGCTTCAACGGGCAGACTTGGCTCGACCGTGCGGGCAACCATCACGGACCCGGGATGACCGTGACGGAGCGCTACGCCATGGTCGGGCCCGATCACATCATGTACGAAGCGGAGATCGACGACCCCCAGACCTTCACTCGACCGTGGTCCATTCGCATGCCCCTGTACCGGAACATCGACCCGAACGCTCGACTCGGTCAGTTCAAGTGCGTCGAGTTCGTCGAGGAGCTCATGTACGGGCACCTCCGCAGGAACCCGATTCGCGTTCGGGAGGGGGGACGATGAGGATCTCGCGCGCGATCACGTGCGCTTCCGCGGTCCTCCTCATGACGGCCGGCGCCATCGAGGCGCAGGACCCGATCCCGCGCACGCCGGACGGACGACCGGACCTCCAGGGTAATTGGTCGAACGCTACCATGACGCCGATCGTCCGGCCCAACGGTGTCGGACTCGTTCTCACCGCGGAGCAGGTCACGGCGCTGGAAGAAGGCCGCCAGGACTTCATCGCGCAGGACTACGAGATCAGCGATCCCGATCGGGAAGCTCCGCCCGAGGGAGGCGAGTTCACCGGGAACGCGATCTTCGACGCGGCCACGGGGGGCACGGGAGGCTACAACCAGTTCTTCGTCGACGCCGGCGACGTCGTCGCCGTCTTCAACGGAGAGCCCCGCAGCTCGCTCATCGTCGAGCCCGAAAACGGTCGACCCCCACCCTACTCGGAGGAAGGGCGGGCACGGCTACGCGCCCGAGCCGAGAGGGACGGGCAGTTCGGCGCGTACGACAATCCGGAGAACCGACCGCTTGCCGAGCGGTGTATCATGTCGTTCGGGTCGAACGCAGGTCCCCCGATGCTCCCCAACTACTTCTACAACAACAACTACACGATCGTGCAGACGACCGATCACATCGCCATCATGACCGAGATGGTCCACGACGTGCGGATCATTCGCGTCGGCGAGCGCCGTCCGCTCCCGGACCACATCCGCCCGTGGATGGGCGACTCGTGGGGACACTGGGAGGGCGACACGCTCGTCATCGAAACGACGAACATCCACCCCGAGCAGGTGCTGATGGGGATGTCGAACGCGTCGTTCCGTCCGTCCGAGGCGATCAAAGTGACGGAGCGACTGACGAGGGTCGACGACGATACGATCAACTACGAGTTCACCGTGGTCGATCCGCTGGTCTTCGACGGACCGATTCGCGGCGAGGTCCCCTTCGAGCGCCTCGACGGGCTCCTGTACGAATACGCTTGTCACGAAGGCAACTACGCCATGGAGAACGTACTCCGTGGTGCGCGCGCCGAAGAGGCGCGCGAGCGCGAAAGGAGATGAAGCCGACCATGAAGAAGCGAAGCACGATCGCCGTAGGCACCGCCCTAGCCCTCCTCGTTGCGGCCGGACCCCTCGTCGCGCACCACGCGTTCGGCGCAGAGTTCGATCGGGACGCGCCGATTCAACTCCGAGGGCAGATCGTCAAGCTCGAATGGGTGAATCCCCACACCTGGATTCATGTGGAGATCGAGAAGGACGACGGGACCAGCGAGGTATGGATGGTGGAGGGCGGCACGCCCAACGTGCTGCTCCGACGCGGCTTGCGACGGGACTGCCTCACGCCCGGCACGGAAATCATCGTCGATGGCTATCAGGCCAAAGACCACTCGCTCACCCGCGCCAACGGGAAGGACATCACCTTCACCGATGGAACGAAGATCTTCCTCGGGTCTTCCGGGACTGGCGCTCCGTACGAGCGCGAGATGATGGCGGCCAGGCGGGCACAGGGGCGTTGCTGACGTGAACGGCGTCGCCACTCGAGCGGACCGCGCCGCGATCCGATAGACGGAGCCGAACCGCTCATGCCGCTCCTCTTCTCCTACGGCACCCTGCAGGACGAGGCCGTTCAGCGGTCCGAATTCGGGCGAATCCTCGATGGGAGTCCCGACGAGCTCGTCGGCTACCGGCTGGGTACCGTCACGGTTCTCGATCCCGACTTCGTAGGAGAGGGTGGGGCCGAGGTGCACGCTATCGTGAGGCCGACGGGTCGCGAGACCGACCGGGTATCCGGGACGGCGTACGAGATCACCGACGACGAGCTCGCACGCGCGGACGCCTATGAGCCTCTGGAGTACGAGCGGGTTTCCGCGGTGCTCGCCTCGGGCCGGTCCGCGTGGGTGTACGCAGAGGCGCTCCAGTAGAGGCGATCAGCTGTATCCAATCCACCGGCCCGCCGCCGCGACGGTGAACCAAAGGGCGATGGACGCGAACCCGATCGCTCGGCTGCGGGCGGACGTATCGAGTCCGTCGAGCGCACGCGCGCGGATCACGAAGGTGAAGGTCAACGCCACCGGCAGCGTCATCATCTTCACCCAAAACGACGTGTTGTAAAAGCACTTGATCGCTTCCGACAAGAAGAGGAGCACGCCGGTCGAGAGCATCACGGCCAAGCCAGCCATGAGCCACGGACGTACGTGCCTGGCCAGGGCCGAAGGCCTCTGGTTCGTGAGCCCGAAGCCCAGGAGCCTGAGGTCGACGACCAGGATCGCGCCCCCGATCAGGCAGAGCGCGGTGAGGTGCAGGGCCTCGATGATGGGGAACATCCAAATCGACTCCCGCACGACCCGACCCAAAAACGTCGCCTCGCACCACTCGAAGAAGACGATCCACGACTCGGGCGGAATCACGAGCCCTCGCTCGTGACGCTGATTCCCGTCGTCACCTCCAGGAGCGTAGCACCCTCCTGAGCGACTTCGTCGGGCTCGATCCTACATCCCGCGGCCCAGTTGACCCAGTCTGGCTGCGGCTGGATGTCACAGTCGAACCAGTTGTACGCCACCAGTCGCCCCGAGAAGACCACGCCAGTCCAGACTACGAGCGAGACGACCCCCGCCATTCGTGCGGCCCGAGGCGCCCGAAACTCGTTTTCCCACTCCTCTAGGCTCCGGTGGATCCGCGAATGGAACCACCAGATGTTGAAGCCCGCCACGATCAGCAGGATCACCTTGATCCGAAAAAAGAGGTTGTAGTAGTAGCGCAGCGGGGAGGAGTAGAAGAGGAGGAGCCCGGTCACCAGCATGATCGCGAAGCCGAGGCGCGTCCACGGCAAGAGTCGATGCGTGAACGCCGACACCGGGACGCCACGAAAGGCGAACCCGACGAGGCGGAGGTCCATCATCACGGCCGTGCCCACGAAGAGCGCCAACGTCAGGACGTGCGTCGACTCCATGAGGGGCCACACGTAATACGACTCGAGCAGCCGCACGCTCCACTCCGTGCTGCCCAGCCACTCGAGGAACTCGTGGATCAACGCGGGCCCTCTCCCGGGCCCCCCGAGCTCGACGCCACGGGCTCTGCCTCCGTCGACCGGTCGTCATTGGGGCGGAGGATCTCGGGCGAGTAGGCCGCGTGGCAGTTCGAGCAGACGAAGTACATCTCCGCACCCAGGTCGAAGACCCCCTGCTCGTCCATCGCCTCGGCTGCGCGGAGCGCCCGCTCCCCGACGTCGATCAACGAGCGCGACATGGCCATCCACCCTTCGTCGTCCAGCGCGCGGTCGGCCATCATCAAGAGATTCCCCGACTCGGCCACCATGAACGCCGCATTCTCGACCGCCAGCCACTCCTCGTCGCTCGTCGGATGGATGTAGAGCTCCCCGTCGAAGTCGACGATCCAGCCGACCGCGCCCCAGTACGTCTGAGCCGCCGGCTCCACGACGTGCAGCATGAGCTCCTGTACATCGGCCACGGGGTGGTACGGCCGTGCCTCCTCGGAGGTGGTGCATCCCGAGAGAACCACGAGGACGAGTCCCCACCGGGCGACACGCTCGGCGGTTTGCCAGCCGCCGACGCTTCGCTCGGCCCGAGCGCCATGCTCGGCGGGTCGGCTCCCGCGGGGAGAGTGGTCGTGGTTCATGCGGCGAAAGTAGACGGGACGACGCGCCCCTGCGAGCACTGGTGCCGGATGGCGCCCCCAGCCGGGCCCGCCCATGTTGTCGCGTCAGACCGCCGCCTCAGAGGAGAGTCGTGACCAGGATCACTGTCGTCCGCCGCGCTCTGCACGTCACGCTCCTCGTACTGGCAGCGTGCTCCACGCCAGACCGGGGTGCGCTCGAAGCGCACGCACCGGCTCTGTCGATCGGCGAGCCCGCCGACGTCGGCATGTCGGCCGAAGAGCTCGCTCGGATCGAGCCGGCCATGCAAGAGATGATCGACGAAGGGCGAACCGCGGGGATCGTGACCCTCGTTGCGAGGCAAGGCACCATCGTGCATTGGGAAGCCACGGGCTGGCGGATTCTCGACGAGGATCCTCTCCAACGGAACGACGTCTTCCGGATCTACTCCATGACCAAGCCCGTCACGAGTGTAGCGGTCATGATCCTGGTCGAGGACGGACTTCTCGACCTCGACGAGCCGCTCGAGGGGATTCTGCCGGAGTTCAGAGACGTGCAAGTCTACGACGGTGGAGAGCTCCGGCCCCCTCGCCGCTCGATCACCATCCGGGATCTCCTGCGTCACACGTCGGGGCTCACGTACGGCCTGTTCGGAAATTCTGCAGTCGACCGCATGTACGTGCAGAGGCTACGGGCGCTGGAGATGGACGCCGGGCCCGACCTGAAGGAGACGATCGAGACCGTCGCGAGCCTTCCACTCCTCGACGATCCGGGGGCCCGGTGGAACTACAGCGTCTCGACCGACGTCCTGGGAAGGGTCGTCGAGGTGGCGTCCGGGATGACCCTGGCCGAGTTCTTCGACACCCGGATCTTCGAGCCCCTGGGCATGCACGACACCGCCTTCCACGTAGCCGAAGAGGACCTTCCCCGCTTCACCGCCGTGTACACCCCGACGCGCGCGGGCCTTCTCGTTTCGGATCCTCCCGATGGTCCCTTCTCGCGGCCTCCTTCATGGTACTCCGGCGGCGGCGGCCTCACCTCGACCCCGCTGGATTACCTCCGGTTCACCCAGATGCTGCTGAACGAGGGGACGTTGGCGGGCGTTCGGGTCTTGAGGCCCGCGTCGGTCCGGGCGATGCGAACCAATCAACTGGATCCGGCGCTGACCCCCATTCGGTTGGGCACCACACCGGTACCGAACACCGGCTTCGGTCTGGGCTTCGCGGTCACTGTCGAGGGAAGCGACGAAGGCCGTTACTGGTGGTCCGGTATCGCGAATACCTGGTTCTGGATCGATCCGGTGGAGGAGATCATCGGGTTCGCGTGGACGCAGAACGCGGCGTACGGGTCGACACCCATCGATGCGATTCTCAGGGACATCGTCGCGGACGCGGTGGTCGAGTCGAACCGGGTAGCTGTCGGCGCTCGGTAGGTCATGGCCCTCGGTCGGTCCCGCTGCTACACCCCTAGCCAGCGCCCCGCATAGAAGCCGAGCGTGGCGGTTGCGCCGGTCAGCACCGTACCCCACGCGAGGTCCACCCACACGACGATGTTGGGAAAGTCAGCGAAGAGCGCCTTACAGGTCAGGTCGAACGTGGCGTAGGCCACCAACCCGAAAAGGGCGCCGAGCATGACCGACTTCGAGACCGAGTCGGCCTCCAGGCCGGGCAGCACCGCGAAGACCACCACGCCCACCAAATAGAGGGAGTAGAAGCCGACCGCCGCCCAGATGACGGGCTCGTCTCGAAGCAGATGACCCAGATGGCGGTCATAGAAGGCCTGCGCCAACCGCGACAGCCAAATGAAGTCGATGGCGAAGAAGCCCAACGCCGTCAGGAGATACAGCCCGACGTATTTCATCGCGGCAGCCGCACTTCGACCGCCGACCACTCCGCCTCCAACGTCCGCAGCATCCCGGACAGGAACTCCTCCTGCGACGCCTGGTCCGCACTCAGCGGCCCGACCCAGCCCGTCGCCGACCCGTAGAGACCTCCGGTGCGGCTGTCTAGCTCGGCCGTCTCGCGCGCCATGTCCCGAATCTGGAGCTCGAGGGCGCGCGCAACCTGCAGTGGGGCATCGACAGCATCCAAACGCTCGAGCACACCGTCGACGGTCTCGGCGAGCGCCTCGGCGTCGGCCGCGAGCCTCCAGAGCTCGAGCAGCGTCTCGGTCCACTGCGCTCGGACCGAAGGATCGTGTTCGAGCCGCGGGTCCTCCCTGACCTCGACCGATCGCTGTGAAGTCACACCACCCTGCGTCATGCGCGCCGTGTAGGTCCCCGGAACGACGAGGGGTCCGCGCCCGCCACCCTCGGTGCCGTCGACCCAGGTGTGTCGCAGATCCCATACGGTGCGGTTGACCCCTCGTGAGGCTACGGCCTCCAACGACGCCACCTGCGCTCCGGAGCCGTCGAACAGATCGAACGTGACCGGCGTGTCATTCGCGCCCGACCAGTAGTCGAAGATCGCGCCCGCCGGAGGGTTTTCCCCTTCGAAGATCATGTTGCCCGTGTGCGCCTTCTCACCCCGATACCGAATTTGCTCGGCCGGCTCCACCGTGAAGAA
>Ga0224512_10001430_pt1 | contig 22997 bp, 19 predicted proteins | sample SF_May12_sed_USG_4_FD_169103 | JGI IMG/M metagenome (GOLD analysis project Ga0224512, IMG submission 169103) | Sediment microbial communities from San Francisco Bay, California, United States - SF_May12_sed_USGS_13 | ecosystem: Environmental > Aquatic > Marine > Sediment | place: USA... | reverse complement strand
TTTTATCGACATCAACTTCGGTTGTCCCGTTTGCAAGATCGTAACCAAGAACGGCGGTTCGGCCCTGCTCAAGGACATCGATCTCCTGCACCGGATCTGCGAACGGGTCGTTCAGAACAGTCTGGTACCCGTTTCCGCCAAGATCCGGTCGGGATGGGACAAGGCCTCAGCCGGGAGGCTCAAGGAATTAGGGCGCGCCATAGAGGACGCGGGCGTTTCCATGATTGCGGTTCACGCGAGAACCAAGCGGCAAGGCTTCAAGGGCAAAGCGGACTGGTCCCTGGTCGGTATGGTCAAAGATGCTGTTTCGATCCCGGTGGTTGGAAACGGCGATGTGACGGGACCGGACGCTTATGTCAAGCTCCTCCAGGAGTCGGGGTGCGACGCGGTGATGATTGGACGTTCCGCCATCGGCAACCCTTGGATTTTTGAAGAGATAAAGGCGGCGACCCATGGCCAGGAGTACCAGCGGCCGACGCCTCACGAGCGCGCAAGAGTGCTATTGCAGCACGTGCGGCTGGCGGTAGAGCTGTGTGGCGAACCGACCGGCGTAGTCCTCATGCGCAAGATGATGGGGGCCTACCTCAAGCGCCTGCCCCGGGCGAGGGAGCTGCGAGGTAAGCTAGTCAAGTGCTCCCGCCTTGTTGAACTGCAGTCGCTTGTCGATGACTACCTGAGAGGGACTTGCGTGGAAACGGTGGCTGATCAAACGTCGTTGGAATCGGTTTGCTGACCTGGTAGGATCGAACCTGAACGAAGACATTCTCAAGAAATTACTCCGCGACTTCAAGAACGGCAAGTCGAGCGAATCAGAAGTCCTTGGCGCACTCCGGCAACTTCCGTTCGAAGATATCGGCTTTGCCAAAGTGGATCACCACAGGCATCTGCGCACTGGCTTCCCAGAAGTTGTCTATGGCAGCGGAAAGACATCGGACCAAATTCTGGCCATCGCTGAAAAGATCATTGCAAAAGAGAACGACCTTCTCGTGACACGCATTGATGCCTCCGTCGGGCACATGCTCAAACAGCAGTTTCCCGATGGCGATTTCTACGAATCCGCTCAAATATTTTCGATTGAAGTCAAGTCCAAAGAGCGATTCGGTTATGTTCTCGTGATTACTGCGGGGACTTCCGATATCCCGGTGGCCGAAGAAGCGGCAATAACGGCCTCCCTGTTTGGCTGTAATGTTGATCGAATCTATGACGTTGGTATCGCCGGCGTCCACCGGCTGCTTGCATACCGTTCGATGATCGAAGAGGCGGACGTTATCGTTGTTGCCGCCGGTATGGAAGGCGCGCTGGCCAGCGTTGTCGCCGGTATTTCGCCTGCGCCCGTGGTAGCTCTTCCCACAAGCGTGGGATATGGGGCGAACTTCGAGGGTTTGGCCGCGCTGCTGGGTATGTTGAACAGCTGCGCCACCGGAGTGAGCGTGGTCAACATCGACAACGGGTTTGGTGCAGGGTGCGTTGCCGCGCTGGTTTGCGCGAGGGCTCACAAACTGGCAAGGGAGATAAAGGACAAGAAATGAAGAAGGCACTGGTTGTCGATCCGTTCTCCGGAGCCAGCGGCGATATGTTCCTGGGCGCGCTGGTCAGCGTGGGGGCGCCATTCGATTTGCTCAAACGGACACTGTTGGCGGTCCCCGCCCTCGAGAAAGTATCCGTCAAGCAGCACATGGTCTCGCGTGGCGTCTTCGCCGCCACGCGGATCGAGATCACCTGTCCGCCGGAACGGGCCCATCGCTCGCTTTCCGTGATTCTCGAGATCATCGATGAGGCCGATCTCAAAGACCAGGTGAAGGCGGGCGCAGCAAAGACATTCACACTTCTCGCTCGGGCGGAGGCGAAGGTTCACGGATGCGATGTCGAGGAAATCCACTTTCATGAGGTAGGTGCTCTGGATGCCATCGCCGATATTATCGGCGTGCACGTCGCTGTGGATCTTCTCGACAATCCCGCGGGGCTGGTTCGCCCCATTGCCCTGGGGTCGGGGACGACTCAGACCGAGCATGGCGAGATCCCCGTGCCGTCCCCTGCGACACTTGAGTTGCTCTCCGGATACGAAGTTCAGTTTTCAGATATCGCGGAGGAACTTGTGACACCCACCGGAGCAGCGCTGATCTCTTCGCTGTGCCGACCGCTGGATCCGGCAAGCCTGATCACTGCCGGAGCTGTGGGTTACGGCGCCGGCGGCCGCGATCGCGACGGCTTGCCCAACGTACTGCGCGTCATACTGGGCAAGACCGACGAAGGCAAGGGGCGCGTTTGCATAATAACGAGTACTGTGGATGATATGAGTCCGGAGGTGTACGGATACCTGATGGACCAACTGTTTGCTCAAGGCGCACTCGAGGTGTATTACTGCCCGGTGATGATGAAAAAGAGTCGACCTGGTGTGGAGGTGACGTTAATCACGGAAGAGCACAACGCATACCGGTTGGCCGACTTCTTGATGTCGAATACGACAACACTTGGCGTGCGCGTCAGCCGGGAGGAACGCATCGAACTTAGCCGCAGAAAAGTCGCGGTAGAGACGGACTTTGGCACAATCGAGATCAAGATCGGCGAGCGCCCCGACGGAACCGAGCTGGTAAGTCCCGAGTACGAATCCTGCAGAGAGGCTGCCGTGAGGTCGAATGCGAGATTATTGGATGTTTACGAGGCGGCCCGTAGGGCGTGGCATGAAAAACGGCAGAAATGATGTCAAAAGATTCACCCATAGTCATGTGCTGGATTCTGGGCTTGCTCTTGGTGTACGGTTGTAGCGGAGCCGGGGGGCGTGCTGCGGGAGCAGAGGATCGAGTGTACGCTCACAAGGTCACCCCCGGTGAAACCCTCGAAGACATCGCCGAGGAGTATTATGGTAATCCGTCGCGGGCCGGAAAGATTCGGGCCTTCAACGATCTTGGAGAAGAGCGGGTGCAACCGGGCACAATCATTAGTATCCCCATAAGTGGCGATGACTTCGAGCGGCTCAAGACCCGGGAAAGTGCCCGCGAGCCCTACAACCAGGGGCTGGCGTACGCCGAGAAAGGATCGTATCTCGACGCCGTGCACAGCTTCCAGGAGGCGCTGGGGATTGATGCGGGCTTTGTGGACGCTCATTACAACCTGGGCGTGACGTTTCAAAAGATGAAGTCATACGACAAGGCACTGGATCGTTTCAACCAGGCCATACGACTGCGACCAAATGTTGCGGAGTATCACTTCGCGCTTGGTAATTCTTATTTCCACCTTCAGCAATACGGTGAAGCCGCGGCAGCTTTTGAGAACGTGATGAAACGTGATGAGAGTCACGCTAAAGCACAGTACGCCCTCGCGGTTTCCTATCAGAAGTTGGGTCAGAACCGGAAGGCGAGAGAAGCATGGCAACGCTTTCTGGAGATAGATAGCAGCAGCGTCTGGGCCAATGAGGCGCGCCGGCGACTCAAAGAGCTGGAGTGAGCAAGAGGCTTGCCCTTGCCTTGCACGCGGTTTAGTCATTGAATGATCGAACTCGAGAATATCACCGTATCCCTTCCTCAAGGCGCAAGACAGGCCTCCCGTATTCTGAAGAACGTCACGGTGACCATCGAAGACGGCGAGTGGCTCGTACTTTCTGGGGCCAACGGTTCCGGAAAAACTACCCTGCTAAAGACGATTGCCGGTCTTATACCAGCGGACAACGGCAAGCTGAATACAGAGTTTGCTAACCAACCCCCCTCGGATAGTCCCATCGCACTGCTTTTACAAGAACCGGATAACCAGTTCGTCGCCGGCTCGGTAAAAAGCGAACTGATCTTGAGTCTACCCCCGAGCTTGGGAGACGAAGAAGGTCGGCAGAAGCTCTTGCAAATTATCGAACAGTTTTCGCTGGGGGAACTGTTGGAGTGCAATCCACATCGGCTATCGGGTGGCGAAAAGCAGAGGCTGGCCTTTGCAACCGTCGTGTTGTCCGAGCCCCGCCTGCTCCTTCTTGACGAGCCGACGTCCTATCTGGATTCGGTCGAGCGCGAGCGCTGTACTCGCTTTGTGCAGGACCTCCACCGCTCAGGGGTATCCATCGTGTGGGCGGTGCCAAGTGTAAACGAGGCGCCACACCGAGGAAGGATCCTTCATCTCGTCGCCGGCAGGGTCGACTTCGACGGCAACGTTGCTCAGCTACGGGCCAGATTGAAGCCGGCGACGCAGAGCCAGGAAGACCCGCTAATTGAATACCCGGTCATCGGCAAGACCCTATCGTCCGCCACGCCAGTGGTATCGCTTCGCTCGGTCTCGTTCGCGTACGGCGAGCGGCCCGTGTTCGACGGGCTTTCAGTTGATCTGTGGGAGGGACAGTGTGTTGGAATTACCGGGCGTAATGGCTCGGGCAAATCGACGCTGCTTGCGCTTCTCAGTGGTGTTCTTGAGGCGACTGATGGCGAGGTCATCCGCAAGTACCCGAAAACCGTCGAACAGGGGCGACAAAATATATTTTATCTGTTCCAGAATCCAGAGCGGCTGTTTTTCGCGGAAACGGTATTCGAAGAGATCGCATTCGGTCTGAGGGCTCTCAAGATTCCAAAGAGCGAGATCAAGGACCGAGTCGATTTCGCGCTCACCCGGGTTGGACTGATACCGCAGGACTTCGTGAGCCGGCTGCCATTCAGCCTGAGTCTTGGTGAAATGCGACGGCTGGCTTTTGCGATCGCTTTAGCGCTCGATCCCTGCTTCTTGCTCCTTGATGAGCCAGCGTCGTGTCTCGACGACACTGGCCAATCCATCCTCCTGAACCTTCTGTGTCATTTCAAACGTGAAGGGTGCACCATAGCCATTGCATCGCACGATACTACGGGTTTCTCGAGTATTGTCGATCGCCTAATCGAGTTGTAGCTCACTCGCCGTGTCTTGGCGGAGTCGTTCGCTCTCATCACTGCACCCTTCATCGTAAGATCATACCATCCGGCCATCCCCGCCGTCGCAAAAGTGACCATGGAACATGATCCCTTGATTGACCTACGGGATTTGTTGGTTGAATTCACACGCCCCTTCCGTATAGTATTTACAATTAGCTTGCCGCCTGCAAGAATCCTCGGCTGATTCTGGAGGCGAAGCGGACGCCAACGCCACGCGAGGGCTATATCATGCGCATCGCTATAATGTCGGATATTCACGACAATATTCCCAAGTTAGGTACCGCCTTGTCCAGGTTGCAGGACGTCGATGTCTTAATCTGTTGTGGTGATTTGTGCTCGCCCTTCATCATAAAAGCCATGGCTCAGGGTTTTGGCGGGCCGATCCATATCGTGTTTGGTAACAACGACGGCGATCGCTACCGTATTAGCGAGGGCGCCAAGAAATATGCGAACATTTGCATTCACGGTGAATTTGCCGAATTGGAACTCGACGGTAAGAAACTGGCAGTGAACCATTTTGATAATCTTGGATGGGCGATGGCAGGTTCACAGCGCTATGATGTCGTGTGCTTTGGACATAATCACCAATTCGAAGTTGCAGAACGGGGTAAGACGCTTGTCATAAATCCTGGTGAGATCTACGGACTTCTGAGCGGCAGTTCCACTTTTGCAGTGTATGACACTCAGACCGGCGCAGCGACACGCGTCGAGGTCTAACTGAAACACTCGTTTCATCCCTATTTTTCCAGCACTGCTGTAGATAAACATGAAGATGTGCGCATGGGGTCGCTTTTCTGCCCTGTGGCTTTGCGGTTGGGAGACTCAACGAGTTTCATTATACCAGAGGCGTCAGACGGATTATCGTGAGCTCACCACGTCGTTGATGGCCAGAAACTCTCCCCCAAAACGCACAGCTACCGGTTCGTCACCCGCAGTCGGGTTGTCCGCTGTGTGTCGAAGCGCTTGGATGTGCAGGTGGGGTTCGTTGGAATAGCCTGAATTGCCGACACGCCCGATCGGCTGACCCGTTGTCAACGTGTCGCCAGGCGAGACCAGGATGCTCCCTTGCATCAAATGCGCCACAATGATTCGGGCATCATCGGCAGAAACGACCACGTGGTTTCCCAGCGGATGCCGCGAATTCGCTCTCGGCGGAACGTTGTCGTGAATCGTGTTCACAGTGTGATACACAACGCCTTGGCTCGGACTATAAATCGTGTCACCAAAGATCTCGTATTGCTCAACCTTCTTGGGCCACAAATCTTTGGCTCTGTTACCGAGTCGGTTGATTCTGACTATGTCGAGTGCATACTCTGAATCAACAAAATTGTGAAAAGGGTTGGTCGCGAAGTTGCGTCCACCTTGGATGATGCAGTAGGTCCCGCCACGCAGGGGGAATGAGAGGTCGATAGTGCGATCCGGAGCAATGTGACCACGCCCTGTTAAGCCGGCAAGGGTGATGCCGACAAGCGAGTAAATGATTTTTGTCGTCATCCTCGTACCTTGATTGGGTGAAGCCTTCATCCGCGAACGCTCGACGCCGCGGCGATGTTGTAAGAACCTGAGCAACGAGTGAGCTGTTACGCCGATAAACACTACCAAAAATAGGTACCGCAAGTAATAGCTGAGAAAAACCCATGTTCCTATGACGTGCAGAGTAAAGATGAACGAGCCCGCGATGATAATATTTAGTACCCACTCGAATAGACTGTGCGCGCGACTACGCGTGAGAACGTATAGTGCGGCCAGAGGAATCACAGGTGTGAGAATTGTGAGAACAAGAAGCGTCATTTATCAAAAATATTCCTGACCATGGTCGCCACGGTAGAAAAGTTGCTCTACCACGACCGCCGTAGGCGAGGCGCTCGAGGCAAAAGACATTGTTGGAGACATTATCCCGAACATGATATATTGAGTGGAGAAAACGCGGCATTGGTGCCAACGTCGTGCGACAATCATTGTATCACTTTGGCTCGTTGGCAGACAACCATTCGGAGGAAGCCAGGGGAGGGAAGTACGGTGGAGATCGAAGTAAAGTATGCGGGTGGCAGGAAGGTCGAGGCAAGTGTAAAGGGTTATCACATAGTCACCGATCAGCCTATGAAGAGCGGCGGAGAGGGCAGCGCGCCGGCTCCTTTTGACTTGTTTCTGGCATCGATCGCGACGTGTGCAGGCTACTATGTCTTCGATTTCTGCCTGCAGAGGAAGATCCCGGTGGACGGGGTTAGACTGCTGATGCACACCGAGAAAGACAAAGCTACCAAGATGTTGACGCGGATTTCGATTCAGATTCAGTTGCCAAAGAATTTCCCGGACAAGTACGAAAAAGCAGTCGTGAGGGCGGTAGATCTTTGCGCTGTGAAAAAGCACCTGATCGAACCTCCGGCTATGAAGACGTTTGTCGAGCGCCTCTAAGCTATTCCAACGCCGTGATTCGTTAGCGAATTGGGTGAAAGGTCACGATGCCGGCTGCAGAGAAATCGATGGCAAATTTGACAAAAATCAATCGCCACTTTTCAAAGATTTAGTTTAAGTTACTAATAACGAGGTCTCCATACGCACAGAACCTAAATAAGAGGATCAGACCCATGACCAAGGCGAAGGAAAGGCCCAAGCTTGTCCTCATGCCGGAGCTCTGCAAAGGCTGTGGCCGATGCATCGATGCCTGCCCCAGACACGGTATCACCCTCGGTGACGAGATCAATCAGACATCGGGTTTCATTCCCGTTATCGTTGACTATACGGTGTGCAATCACTGCGGGTTGTGTGTCTCCGCGTGCCCCGAGCCCTACGGTCTGTCCACCGAAGGTTATATTCTCGAAGACCCGGCTCAACTCTATGGCCCGCGCCGAACAACGCGCAGGAAAACCAAGACGATCCCCAGTAATAGAATTCCCCTGCCAAAATGTGAGCCGATGGTGCTCAAAGGCAACTACGCGGCCGCCATCGGCGCCATTCTGGCAGGCTGTCGGCACGTCTATGGCTATCCAATCACGCCATCAACAGAAGGCGCCGAACTCATGGCCAAGCTGCTGCCCGAGCTGCACGGGATCTTTATGCAAGCGGTGAGTGAGGTGGCGACTGTCAATCATATATACGGATGCGCCGGCGCGGGGTTGCCATCGATCACATTTACCAGTTCTCCCGGGTTCAGCCTGATGCTCGAGGGCATATCCTACATGATTGGATCCGAACTGCCGGGTGTATTCGTCAATGTCATGAGACCCGGACCAGGTCTCGGATACATCGGACCCGAACAGTCCGACATCAAGTTGGCGTGCCGTGGGCTCGGTCACGGTAACACTCACGCGATTGTGCTTGCGCCGACCACACCGCAGGAGATGCTCGATCTGACGATGCTGGCTTTCGAGCTGTCTTTTAAATATCGCAATCCGGTCGTCGTCGCAGCCGATGGTTACATGGGCCAGATAACGGGGAGGGTGAACCTGCCGGATCATATGGTCCAACCTGGTTTACCGGAATGGGCGGTGTGGGGTGATGCGGCTCATCGTGATAATTTGATAAGCTCAATATTTCAAGATTGGGTAGAGCTCGAAAAACACAACGAAAAGATAAGCGCCAAGTATAGAAGTATGATCAGTGCTGAGCAAAGAGCGGAACTTTTCAAAGCCGAGGAGGCATCGATTCTCGTGATCGCCTCCAACACTCCAGCGCGCATGGCCAAGGCGGCTGTTGAACGGTTGCGTAAGGAAGGTGTGCCAGTGGGACTATTTCAGCCGGTGACGCTGTGGCCATTTCCGATCGATAAGCTTCGCCCACTGCTCGCCCACGTGACCCAGATCATTGTGGTCGAGGCCAGTGACGGCCAGCTCGAGGATGAACTGAGGTTAGCTATGCACCATGCAAACATGAACGGCGTGGAGATTCACAATCTGAGACACATGGGTGGCATACTCCCGCAGGAACAGGAGATCGTAGTGAAAGTAGAGAATATAATGGAGGTTGTTCAATGACGACAACCTCTGCATTTTTTCAACACTTCGACCGGCATGCCCACGGCAAGGGCCTGAAAGGATCAACCACTCACTACTGCCCCGGTTGCGGTCACGGGTTGGTCCACAAGTACCTCGCAAACACTATCGCCGAGCTGGGTATTGAGGATCGAACGATCGCGATATCTCCTGTGGGCTGTGCAGTGTTTCTTTACTATTACTTTGACGTGGGCAACACACAGGCGGCGCATGGAAGAGCCCCAGCGGTGGCGCTGGGGCACAAGCTGGCAAATCCCGAGTCGATTGTGATCAGCTATCAAGGTGACGGCGATCTTGCGGCGATCGGCCTCTCGGAGATCATGCATGCCGCACAGCTGGGTGTTCCGATCAGTGTGATATTTATCAACAACGCTATATACGGCATGACCGGCGGGCAGATGGCGCCGACTACGTTAATGGGTCAGTCGTCTACAACGACGCCAACCGGTCGCGGTACCATGCAGGGAGAGCCGCTAAAGGTATCCGAACTCATTTCGCAGCTGGATGGGCCTATCTATGTGGAACGGACCGCTCTTTTTGATCAAAAGACTCGTCGCCGAACGCAGCGTGCAATAAAAAAAGCCATCCAGCTGCAAATCGAGAATCGTGGGTTTGGTTTTGTCGAAGTGCTGTCGGAATGCCCAGTTCATTGGGGAATGACGCCTGTCGAGGCCGAGACGTGGGTGCGTGAACATCTCGTACCCGTATTCCCGCTGGGAGTTCTAAAAGACGAAGATGTCGAACCATGGTTCGGCCTAGAGAAACCGGACTTCGATCCTGACCGTATGATTGAAGTACTTGACGCGAGCACGGAGGCTCCGGCGTCATTTACTAACGATTTCCCCAGCCACCTGGACGCGGCCGATGTGGCGCTCAAGTTCGCGGGCGCGGGCGGTGACGGTGCGCAAACGGCGGCGCTACTCCTAACCAAGGCGGCGATTAACGAAGGTTTTGACGCAACGCATATTCCTAGTTACGGGCCCGAGTCCCGGGGTGGCACCTCGTATGCCGATGTCCACGTCGCGCGCGACGAAGTTCTGTCGCCCGCTGCGAGCAAGCCCCATGTGTTGGTTGCGTTCAACGCGCCAAGCCTCAACAAGTTTGGAGCAGAGGTCGCCGAGAACGGGATAGTCATTTACGACTCCAGCGTAATCAGCGAACAGCCAAAATTCCAAAAGGGAGTACGAGTGTATCCGGTGCCCTGCGCGAAGATCGCCCGCAGCCTTGGGCAGATCGTCGTCAAGAATGTCGTGGCGTTGGGGGCACTTCAAGAAGCGTCGCATGTGCTCGCCGAGGATTCCTTTCTCACCGCTATTCGACTCAGTCTCCGGGACAAGTGCGCGATGATTCCGGTAAACGAAGAAGCCTTTCGATGGGGTGTAAAAGCGATAAGAGATAATATCACCGATCTCGATTGACCCACTGACAGTGCCAGCCCGCCCGTTTGCCCAATCCAGGCAACCCGTTCTGGAGACGTCAGATTGCACTGACGCCTGTGAATTCCTCAATGCGCGCTTGCGTTAGACCGGCACACATTTGACCCGTCTTGCGAGGCATGCCGACGCTAGTGTTCTATTAAATCGACGGCAGCTATTGACAAGACCGATTACTCGATGTGGAATTTTTTGCAACCAAATCGGTGACCTTTGAGTCTAAGTAAGTAACATGCTCGGTAAAACCGCCAATAAGCTCACCGCACTATTGACAAAGAAGAGCTGGCGAGACATGTTTAGGGTAGTGAACCCCATCCGCCGGTGTCCGTAGCAGACAGCCGTAGCACCTCGCATCCACTCGACGGTCGAAATTTCACAGATTCCGAGCAAACGAAGGCGTTGTCATTTAGGCAATTTGGAGAAATGTGATGCGATCACTGGCACACACAAGTGGTCCTGACCACAATCGGGGAGCGCTTTCCAAGCTTTTCCAGGTTCTGGCGGTAGCGATTGTCGTTCTGTTCCTCTCAGTAGCCACCGCGTTCGGGGAAGTCTCGACACCGAATACGCAAGGGGCGACTGTTTCAGAAAAAGAACAATCCATCGAAAAGGTGGAGCAGGAGGCAAGCGACGAGTCCGAAACGGTGACGATGACCATTGATCTCGAAGACGGCGGTGTCATTGATCTGGAGATGGCACGAGGAGACGTGGTCATCGATACATGGGACGGCGATGAGATTCTGCTCATCGTCGAACGATCACCCAAGTCGAACACCGGCTCTGGCAAATCGCCGATCAACGTTAAAGTCAGTCGTCACGGCAAGAATGTACGCATTTCCGCGTTGGACCAGCTGGGGCGACAGCTGACCGACGTGGATCTCTCTTACCGCATCATGATGCCGCGATCGACAGCTGGAAAAGGCAATAGGATCAGTCAGGTGTACGACCTGTCAAAGTTGACATCACTGGTGTTCAAAGCGCTTCAGCGGGAAGCCGTAAAGTGGCTACTACGATAATTTGCTAACCGTGCTGCGACGTTGCTCAGCCGCTTGGGTACGTTCACGGCGCCTCGCCAGCCCGTGCTGCGACCGATTTGTGCGATGCAAAATAAATAGCGGGGCCTTGCCACCAGCCCCGCCATTCCAGTTAGTGAACGATTAGGGATGTTGTCTATCTGCGACTCAACCGTGGATATACGGTCAGCTCGTCAAGCAAACCACTCGCACCCGCGAACTTGTCCAGGATAAAGAGGATATAGCGTGAGTCCACGTTGATGGTCCTCGTGAGCTCGGGAATCACCTGATAGTCCGCAGAGATAGCCTCGTAATTACCATCGAAAACCAGACCGATGATCTCACCCTTACCGTTGAGGATGGCGCTCCCCGAGTTACCACCAGTCACATCGTCCGTGGAGAGAAAACACACGGGGACGTCCTTCGCCTTGGGATCGGTATAGTCTCCGAGGTCTTTGGTTTTGGCGAGCTCTTTCAGTTTGTCCGGCACGTCAAAGGGCTCCTCACCGGTATCTTTCTCGATCACGCCGCCGAGGGTGGTCATAAAATCGTAACTAACCGCATCCCTCGGCGAGTAACCGTCTATCTTGCCGACCGAAAGTCGCATGGTGCGGTTAGCATCCGGATATAGGGCCCCGCCACTATAGTGCGCGCGAAGGGCAATGAGTTTTGGGCGAAGCTTGCTCAGCGCGCCGTCGAAGCTCTCGGATCGGTCTTTGAGCTCCTCACGAGTCACTTCGAGCTTGGCCGCAAACTCGATCATGGGGTCGTTGCCTGCCAGAAGATCTCTCTTCGACATCCCAAACATCTTCATCCGAGATTCCTTGTCCGTCACCTTTGTACCGGCATACACTTCGTCTACGAATTCAACGATAGCCTTTTCAAGGGCATCCCCGCTGAGTTCTCCGCATATGGCGCTTATAGCCTTCGGTCGCTGGCCCTTAGCAAGCGTGGCAGACTTCGATATGAAGTATGCCAGCAGACGCTTGTCCGCATCCTCATTGAAGCGGAGATCGGCCAGCTCGAGCCGTCTACGCACGGCCTCCTCGTCACGGGCCATGTAACCCTCATCGCGGTCGATGTCATCCTTCTCCTGTTCGGCGCTCCACTTGTAAAGTGTGCGGGCGGAGCCCATAGCCGAGCAGACGTATGACATCCAACGCAGCATGCGGTAGGGTTCCGCATAAGCCACATACTCTTGGTAATGTTTTCCAATTGCATCGAGGACACCACCGTGATCCTTTGCTAAATCGGGGTGAGTCGAAAGATAATCTCGGAGCGCCTTTTCTTCCTCAAGTTTTGCCGCGAGCAGATTGTGCTTCTTCAGACCCTCGAGCATACCCTGGTTGTTCTTGTGGCCATTGGCGAGGCCGCGGATGGTTGAGGCAAGCTTAATTGCCGCATCGCGATCCTTTTGCGACTCCTCCTCGAGAATGCCTATCATATCTTCGTAGAGCTCGATGGCAGCCGGGTAATAAGTATTTACGTTGTAGTCGATCGAATGCGAAGAGCGGTAACGCATCGTCGTTCCCGGGTAGCCGACTACCATGGTGAAATCGCCCCGCTTCAGCGGTGCTGTTGAAAACGCGAGATGTTTTCTTGGTTGATACGGCACGTTTTCTTGGGCGAATTCGGCGCTTTTGCCATCAGGACCGACGTACGCTCGCAAAAACGAGAAGTCGCCCGTGTGCCGGGGCCACATCCAGTTGTCGATCTCTCCACCATAGACACCGATGGTCGATGGTGGCGCGTACACGATACGGATATCTTTGATCTTGAGGTACGTATACAGGTAGTACTGCGATCCGCCGTAAACTTCTCTTACCTCGGCATCTATATCTTTGCCTTTTTCGGCATCGGCAACGATCTTCTTTCTCGCTGCCTCTATGGCGTCGTGACGTTGCTTGTCGCTCAAATCCTCTGTGACGTCACCCAGAACCTCTTTGGTGACTTCAATAGCTCCCTCGAGGACATAGGCGTTGTATCCAAGTGCCGGTATCTCGTCAGCGCGTGTCTCTGCCAGAAAGCCATCGTTCATGTAGTCGCTTTTTACCGAGCTCGACCTTTGCAGGGCGCCGAACGCCACGTGATGGTTGGTCACGATCAGTCCGTTGGGTGAGACAAATGATCCTGTCCCGCCCCCCAGTTTGACGACAGCATCACAAATGTCGGACCCTTTAGGATTGTATAGGTCCTTTATGTTGAGCTCGAGCCCCGCTTTCTGCCATTTCTTGAGCTGGTTCTTCTCCAGCGCGTGCACCAGCCACATGCCTTCCGCGGCACGGACCGGCGATGACCCGCCGACCAAAGTCAGTGCTAAAATGAGCCCTACAAAAGATGGCAGCACAAACAGCGTCCGTGGCCTTGCTTTGATCACTCGGCAAAATCTCTCGATCCGTTCTTGCATCACACCCTCCTTCAACGTAAAGACCCGCGCATACACCGGCGCAGGCAAAAAAATGTAAGTTCGGTCCAGCCAGATGGACCGCGCATATTCTATCGTATTCGATGCCGGATTCCCAGGGCTTTGAGCGACTAAAACCGTCTAGTCGGTATCATTCTTCGGTTTTTGTCGCCGCCGTTTGATCTTGGCTCGCTGACGCTTTTGCTCGAGGCGCTGTTCGACCGATGCCTTCGTGGGGGTCGTTATCTTACGGGGTTTGGGTTTGCGGGCGGCGCGGCGGATGAGCTTGACCAGCCGTTCGATGGCATCCTCTCGATTGGCCCTCTGGGTCCGATGTCGACGCGCGGTTATGACCAACACACCGTCTCCCGTCATCCGTCGCCCGGCCAGGGTCACGAGGCGCTCGCGCACGTCTTCGGTGAGCGCAGCAGAGTGGCGAACGTCAAAACGTAGCTGCACGACCGTCGCCACCTTGTTTACATTCTGCCCTCCGGGGCCGGACGCGCGGACGAATTCCATGTCGAGTTCGCTCTCTTCGATGGCTATCGAGTCGGTGATTCGAATCATTGTTGCCGCCGCACTCTTGTCGTGGCGACGAGCAGCCCACGCCACGTTGCAAAACCTCTCTCTGGCTTGAGATTCGGCATCGAGTAATGAGTGAAATTTGCTGCGCCAACACAAGATGCTCGAACGCAGACGCTTGCAAGTGAGCACGGTAAATATTATAACTTGCTGTTGTGGTTTGCGGGAGATGAATTGTCGCGAAGACACCTCGAAAAACACTTGTCATTGCCCGATCTGATATGGAACTATTAGCCAGAGCGTCGCTTTGCGAGCATCCAGACCTCATACGAAAGGAGTCTCTCATGGCAGACAGCGTACGCAAGGTAAACTACTGTAACACGACCGTCAGCAGCCGAGCGGGACAAGGAGCAAAGATTCTTGGCGAGCTGAGAAAGGCGGGCGTGAACCTAGTGGCCTTTACCGGTTTTCCAACCAAAGCAGGAAAGGCCCAGCTAGACTTCGTCACCGAGGATATGGCCGGTGTAAGGCGCTTGGCCAAGAAGAACGGCTGGCGTCTCAGCAAGACCAAGAGGGGTTTTCTCGTCCAGGGGAATGACCAGATTGGTGCGGCGGCACGACACATCCAAAAGCTCGCCGATCAGCGGATCAACATCACAGCCGCCGATGCCGTGTGTGCCGGTAAGAAGCGCTACGGAATGATTCTGTGGGTAAAGCCAAAGGATTATGCGCGGGCGGCGAGGACTCTGCGCGCAAGATAAACCAACGTGGCGGCTGGTGAATGCCTTTCAGCGAGTAGTGGCAGAATCAACCACTCGAGGAAGGTTCTGTTCACCCACGGCGCTTTGGCAGCCAGCGAGGAACATTCGCTTTGTAGAACAAATAGTCATCGCCAAATCGTTCCTCTAGGTGTTTCTCTTCGACCAGCGGAAAATAAATTGAGTGGACGACAAAAAAGAGGAGCACCCAAGCCAATAGGGGCCACGATCTCATCAGCAGCGATTCGCCGATCAGGATGAGAATGTCGCCTGTAGCCATGGGGTTTCTGACATGTCGGTAGGGGCCTCGGATCACCAGAGTTTTTGGGGGGTCCCAGCGGAGGGGCGTGCCTTTGCCGGACCTCAGAAAGAGTGCAACCGTCCATGACAAGAGGCACAGCCCCGCCACCAGCGGTACCAGGGCGAGCCAGAACCAAGCCTCGTTCGGCGACGTGGGGTCGGCTGCCAGGTTGGTACCGTGCGTGGCCCACAAAATGATCGCGGGCACGAGAACAACTTCGGTGGCGGGAAGCCCGATGAGGGCACGAATCAGTCTCCAGCGCAATGCATTACCATCCAAGCGAAGCAAACAAGTAAAATCAACCTAAACATTCCGACAATAAGACCGGACCTCGCAACAGGCGCAGTTTTCGTTCCAGGCCTTGGTTGCATTGGCCACGCTAGAAGTCTTGTAGCCTGTTGAGACGCGCCCGCGCGTCGGCAATCTCCCGCTTGTTCTTGTCGGCATTCTTCCACAACTCCAGAAATTTTTCGTAAAGTGCCGTGGATTTGTTCGGCTCGCCCAGTTCTTCATAGACCGTACCCAGAAGATAATGCGAGAGTGGCCACAGCCATGGTGTGTTTTCAAAAAAAGTCGAGTACTGATTGCGGATAATGTAGTTGTACTCGTCGACGGCATGCCCGTATTGCTGCAGTTGCGAGTAGCACGCGGCGAGAGAGAAGCGCGTACCCAGAAAGTCACGTATCGATAACGATGTTCGCAAGTCACGACCGGCGTCTGCGTATGACCCCTTCGCCATAGCAATCTCCCCCTTTAGCCTCTCCAGACGGGCTAAATCGCCCTTGGTCCTCTCGACCTGCACCAGTCTCCCGAGATCGGCCAGGGTCTTCTCGGCAAGGCCGGTCTGTGCCGTTCGGGCATAGCAAAGACCGAGAGCTAAGAGCGCTTCGGAGTCCTCCGATACGGCCACCGCCGCCTGTGCAGATCTGAGTGCCTGCGAGTGGCTTCCGTTTTCCAAGAGAACCTCGGACAGATTCACCATCTTTGTGGAGCGCTGCACGTCGCGTGCTCCCTCGGCGTCTTCCGATATACCCTCGCGCAGCGTTTCGATCGCTTCGCCATCGCGCCCCAGATAGCGAAGGAGACTCGCCATGTACAGGGTGCGGAGCGATTGCCACCCGGAACCGGTCGCAGGCACGTTGTGCAGCGCTGCGAACGCTCCCTCGGTATCGCCCCAACACAGCAGATTCCACCCCAGCGTGATATATGACCAGTAACCGGCTGGGTTGATCTTCAGTGCCACCCGCTCGCTCTCGATGGCTTCCTCGTAATTACCCAAGCCGCCGAGAATTCCGGCCCGGTTGTGGTGGGGAAACCAAGAATCGGGTGCGATTCGCATGGCTTCATCGCAACGCTTCCGGGCCTCCTCGTACTGACGTGTGAACTGGTAGTAGAATGATAGATTGTTCTGACCGTGAAAATCATCGGGGTAGAGTTCTGTCAGTAGTCTGAATTTGGCGATGGCCCTGTTCAGGTCTCCTCGATACACGTGATCTTGCGCCTCGATATAATATCTCTCACGCTCGGTTACTCTTGCCGTCCCCTCCACCGCGCGTCGGCTGCAATCGAGCGCCTCCTTTGAATTGCCAAGATTGTTGTGTATGACAGCCAGTTTCGAATGCGCCATTGCGAACCAGGGATCCTCCCTGACGGCCTGTTCGAGAAGCGGAATCGCATCATTGTACCGTGCCTTTAGGGCGTGTTGACTTGCCAGACTGTAAAATTTGAGTGCGCTCAGGGAAGATGTAGTAACCTTTGCCAAAGGCTCGTCCAGACTTTCTATCGACGAAAGCGATTCACCAAGATTCTTGCGCACCTGCCTTGACAACAGGTCGATGGCGCCCAGCACATCATCGGGGCTGCCCGCTTCGACCCTCTCCGTTTTGACGGCTTCACGCGTGGAGGGGTTAACGATCTGGGCGCTCAGAAAGTAAGACTCGCCAATCTTGCTGATGCCTCCAATCAACACCGCATTGATCCCCTCGCGCACAGCGATCTCACAGCCTACTTCCTCTCCAATCTCCGTTACAGCTGCTCGACCCATACGTTCAATCGTACCGAACGCTCGTTGACGTGGGAACACGTTTACGTACGGTGACTGCTGCAGATCGATGGTGAGCGCCTGGTGCACGATGCCTTTGAAGACATCCTCGCCGGTTTGATTGTCGAAGTCAGTGATCAGGATCCAATCACGTTGCGAAAAGGGAACGGTGGCCGATGGGTATAGCTGAATGGTCACAGCGACTGAGGCCGCCACGGTTAGCACAATCCATACCAACCGCGATTTGAACCATCTGTGGTGACGGATGCCGACTCTGCGACGCGCCGTTCCCGTCGACCCACCCGCCACATCCTGCTGGATCTGGCGCAGATCGGCGACCAACTCGTCGGCGCTCCGGTAACGATCGGCGGGTTTCTTCGCCAATGTTCGTGCAATGACAGCGTCCAAATCCGCCGGGACATCATCTCGGAGCTCGCCAGCTGGCGTTGGATCATCGTGAAGGATCGAATATATCAATCGTGGCTCGGTTTCCCCAACAAACGGCAGGCTGCCGGTAACCATCTCGTAAAGCACTACGCCGAGCGACCAGATATCGCTACGATGATCGAGCTCATCGCTGCTCGCATGCTCCGGTGACATATAAAGCAAGGTTCCCGGAAGCATCGTCCCCGGCCTGGTCAAACGTGTTACGCCACGCTGCAGCGCCAGACCGAAGTCCGTGATTTGGATTTGCCCCTCAGTCGTGACGATGGCATTGCTGCTCTTTATATCTCGATGAACGATACCCTTGTCATGCGCTGCCTTGAGACCCCTGGCCATCTGTAGGGTAAATTCCACCGCATCAGCAATTTCTAGTGGCCCCCTTTCGATTCGATCGTGCAGAGTTTCACCCTCGACGTACGCCATCGCAATGAAAGTCAGGTCTCCAACTCTGCCAATCTCGTAGACGGGACAGATATGGGGATGCTGGACTACGGCAGCCGCCTGTGCTTCGTGTACAAATCGATTTCTGTCTTCGTTTGAAATCAAGAATTCGGGTTTAAGAAACTTCAGAGCAACATCGCGCTTGAGCCGAAGATCTTTGGCTCTATAGATCTTGCCCACTCCGCCCTCACCGATTTTCTCAATAATCTCGTAGTGCGATATCGTTTCGCCGATCATGGGGATCAACGTTAGAGGGTTTATGCCTGCTGCGTGAAGGTGAGAAGACCACCAAGGGACGAGACGGACGGCCACTCATGGTGATTGCTCCTCCGTCAGCACAGTATCCACCGACACGGCCTGTAACGAAACCGTCGCCTGCATGCGTCCTGATACTAACAGACGAAGAAGCCACTGTCAAAAATGGCGGATAAGGGAGGGGCGTAGCAAGCACCAGGTGACATGAGCGGCAACGTAAGGGCGACGACCTTTGCTAAGCACTTGCGGTTCGGATAATTCGTGTTATATTTGGTTGTATCATCGCCCGTTTTACCTCCACCGACGATTTCGTACAAAATCAAGGAGTGTACAATGAAAATTGCTGTCACGACTCCAACTGGGAATATTGGCAGGGCGCTTACGATTCGGCTACTGGGGGCGGGTGAGCAGCCAATCCTACTCGCGCGTCAGCCCGAGAAAGTGCGAGAGTTTATCGAGCAAGGGGCCACGGTTCAACACGGCTCGCTGGAGGATAAAGAGTTTGTTGTTGAGGCCACTCGTGGCGTCGACGTCTTGTTCTGGCTTACCCCCGCTGACTATGGATCAAGGGATCTTCGCGTTTTTCAAAACACGCTTGGAGACAACGCCGCCGCGGCAGTCAGGACCAACAAAATCCCACGAGTCGTCGACCTCTCGAGCGTCGGCGCCCAGCTCGCGCAGGGTACCGGGCCGGTTGTGGGCCTTCGGGACGTCGAGAAGAAGCTGGAAGCCACAGGCGCCCATATAACGCATCTCCGTCCAGGTTACTTTATGGAGAATTTCTTTATGACCGCGGGTAGCATGGCCTCGCACGGTGCGGTCTTTCTACCGGTGCCCGGTAGTGCCCGGGTTCCCTTTATCGCCACGCCAGATATCGCGGCGGTCGCGGCTGAGAGAATTCTCGACGCGACTTGGACCGGCAGGTCCGTTATCGAGCTCGTGGGTCCGGAAGAGATAAGCTTCGAAGAAGCGGCTACCAGGTTTGGTGATGCGATCGGCAAGAAAGTGTCGTTCTCAGAAGCTACACCGGGTCAAACCCGTGAGGCCTTGACTGCAATGGGTGTCCACGAGAATACCGCGAATCTCTTCATCGAGTTGTACGATGCCATCGGCCAAGGCAAGTTCACGTCCGAGGCTTCGCCCAAAAAAGGCACGACAACGCTAAACTCGTTTGCCAAGGATGTGTTTCGTCCCACGTTCGATGCGATGACCCGGTAGTGATCGAGGCGAGAAGCCTGGCCGAGAGAATACAATCGAGGTTCGCAACGCTAGCGGCCGGTGCAAGTGGCGGGCTAGATGTCATCGTTCGTGCCCATTATCTCAGCGATGTGGCCGGCGGCCTGCGTGTCGCTCGTTCTAATGGTCGCTTCCAGCCTACGGATCTGCTGTGTCATACCTGCGCACCGTTGGGCTTGACGTATGCACGCACCGGCGGTTTCGGCAAAGACCTGAAGAGCTCTGAAATCCTCTTGGTCGTAGTCGACGTCCCACGACCGCGAGCTCACGTTGATTACGCCCACCAGTGAACCGCTCAGTATGATCGGGACAACCATGGCAGCGGCGACGGCCGTCGAGTGGAGTTGGAGCCCGGGATAATCGGCAAGATTACAGCCCTGCCCGAGTAGCAGTGGTTCACATCGTTCTCCTGCCCATCCTGCGATTCCCTGACCCATTTTCTGTTGTGCGCCGAGCATCGTGTGATCCATCGAACGCCCGCTGACTGCTCGAACAATCAGGACGTTATTGTGCTCGTTGAAGGTCATGAGGGAGACAAGGTCACAGCGAAACACGTCCGCACATATCTCCGTTATGTGATCAAAAACACTTTCAAGCCCTTCGGAAGCGCCCATCAAGTGGCTCACATCCAGGAGCGCATAGAGTCTGGCGGTGTTCATCCTGGCGCGTGTCATTTCTTCGACCCGCGACCGTTCGAACCGGGAGCGTATAATCTCCACATAGCGCTGTTGATGTGCCAGGCCAACGAGTGCCAGCATCGCAAGCGTCAGTAGGACGATCAACAGCATTTGTGGTGTCGCCCACGACCAGTGATTCGCGAGCCGCGCGTTCACCAGAGGCGGAACGACGATGAGCAGGCCGAAGCCCGTAATAACGCCGGCGATAGCCAACAGAAACCAGTTCATACAAGACTGGTTGTGCAGGCTCGTCCTGACGGATTGGGATGACGGCTCGATGTTACCGGTGCTTCGGTTGCTAGCCTCATCGCGTTCCAACGTTAACCTCTGATGAAGAAGACACTTTTGCTGACCCGCTGAAAACCCAACTTCAAACGCCTTATCCACCTACAGCATTTGCACAAAACCGCAAAATACATGCCACCCACTGGTCACGTGCGGCATGACAATTCGGTGTATTCGTGTCTGAAATATGATGTCTTTGCTGGGGCGGCAAGGGTGTCGGCCGGCGAGTGTCAACCTAAGGTTGCAATCGGGGGTGGGACCACTTTGCCTAACCATTTGCTAACTAGTACACTATAGCCCTCTCGGTTGCTGCAGCCCGCCGCATAATCTGTCAACTTAATTTTACGAATGGCCGGGCGGTGATTGCCATTGAGTCCCACGTCGAGGCGAGATTGGCGAAGGGCGGGAGAATCTGCCCAGAGATTTCTGCCTGACTTCCATGGCTATGGCATTGAATTCGCCTGGCGATTCGCATTTAGCGTATCAGAAGCGTTCGGACGCGGGAGGTGCGTGAGCGCGCTCATCGCGATGCTTCAGGCGTGGAGTGGTGACCCGTCGAACATCCATCGGGGGTTGAGGTGTAAGTCTTCCAGGGGGCAGACCGTGACTTACGCCACACTGGCGACAAACGATTTGATTCTCAAGAAAGCCATCGACTTGTGGATATGCGAATAACATGTTTCTTCAAACAACGTGTTCCCCGGGTGTTCCGAGAGGTCAGCGACACTTTCGCACAGGGAGCCCAATCCCGTCCCTTGCAGTTCATCTTCGGTGGCGGCCATTAGCAGTCGGTATCCTTCGTAGATCTCCAAACGCGCAAAGGCCATCGCGACGTATTTTTTTTTGAGAGCCCTACCGTGTGCCTTCGTCGCCGGATCAAAGATATAGTCTACAACCTGGGGAAACAGTACGTTCACAAGCTCGCTGGTTACCGTATCCCTGCGATCTTCGGTGAGGTCTTTTAGCACGTGTCCTTTTGTCAGAGCGATGTAGAAATACATGAATTCCATCACCACCGCCAGCCAGGTATCCCTGGGGAGACGGCCATCTGCCAGGTGGCCTATGGTGTTGGCGCCGGCGACTGAACAGTTGAATATCCGGCTGGCATACGGTTTTAACGGGTTTATTCCGTATTCGTGGTTGAAAATGTCAATCCGACTCATGACAGCCCTCGTCGTTGCGTATGGCTCCCGCACCGCCGCGAACCTTGCTTTCGCTGACAATCGTTAATCTGTGCCCATCGGGGAGGGCACTCGACGAGTTGCAAAAAATGAGCCACCAAGAGCCACTAGCGGGGAACACGCACCGGTTCCGCGTCGAACCGACCACGACGATGGCTCACCACTTGCTTGTTAGAAGTGAACGAGTCCCCGCCGGCGGTGACGCGCATCACTGAATGTAGACCGGGGATGGCGTATATCGTTTTCCTCAGGGCTAGTAGGGGAAAAAACCTCGCGTCGCTCCCGTTATGGGAAAGAACTCGCCCCGTGAGGATTCGGTTGGACACGACGGGTAGTTATCAGTCATGAAAGCACTTCTTTGTCTGTCATCGATCGCGTTGCTGGTCGTACTGTTGGACCCTGCGAGTGCGCAAAATTCCGCTGAAACACGAGCCACGTTGATAGATCTGGCCGGTGTGTCGATTTATGTTGAACCGCCGGCAAAAGCGCTCGAAGAGAAGGGGATGACCGACTTCGTGCTGGAGGTGGAAGTCGAGCGCCGCCTGAAGGAAGCGGGCGTTCCCGTGTTGGATTTCGATATCCAAGATCCACCGCCGGGAATGCCGACGCTGTACCTCGAGGTCACGGCGGTGATCGATGAAGCGGTTGAGCAAATCTCGTATGCGATCCGTTTGGAACTCACGCAGAGCGTTCGCCTCGAGCGCGATCCGACCAGTGATGGTCTCTATGCGCCGACATGGAGCGTTGGTGGTGTCGGAGTCTACGCGAAGGGATGGCGTGAAGCGATCATCGATGATGTGCTCTCCTACACGGATCAGTTTATCAACGCCTATTTCTCTGCAAACCCCGATGCCAAACCGTAATTTCATCGATGCGGCACCACCTCGGCGATCGCACACGATGGTGCGGCTCATCGATTGGTTGAGAGCCAAATGGCGACAGCTCACGGGGCCCCTTGGCCGACCCGATAACCCAACAACCGCACCCCAAGACGAATCTAGCACAGCCGGTGAGAATGGAGAAACCCTGCTCGCCGTCAATATCAGCAAAGGGTCACTTGTGGCGTCGAGAATCCGCTGGGCCGGCACGAGCCAAACGCGACGCCGAGGCCTACTCGGCCGTACTCATCTCGACGCCGCT